>Ga0055584_100001942_pt1 | contig 20319 bp, 18 predicted proteins | sample OSDHelmetaG_FD_58716 | JGI IMG/M metagenome (GOLD analysis project Ga0055584, IMG submission 58716) | Pelagic marine sediment microbial communities from the LTER site Helgoland, North Sea, for post-phytoplankton bloom and carbon turnover... | ecosystem: Environmental > Aquatic > Marine >...
CCAGAGCCAGAACCAAAATCAGAATCAGAACCAAAGCCAAAAACGGTATCGGCACCCGTAACCACCTCGGGTAAAATGAATATTTCCTGTTTTGCCTATCGGGATATCAATCGCAACGGCAGCTATGACCTTGGGGACAGGCCCTATGCAGGACTGATAGTAAGCATGAAAAAGCCGGACGATAGCGATCTCATCAGAAAATCAAATATTGGCGGGTTTGCCAATTTTAAAATGTCCCTGAACAATGATGTATATCCGATCTCCACACCAGGGCGTTACCAGATAAAGGTTGAGTCTCCAAGAGGCTGGGAAATCACCTCTGACAACAACAACCAGATTCTGAACATCAGACAACATCCTGGTTCACCGGCAGGACTGGTGGCGGAGCAAACCCTGCAACCGGTGGGCGTTGCACCAGCGCTCACTATCTTCGGAACAGTAAATCGTGAGCAATGGGGAAAAAATGACGATATCACGATCAAGATCGGTAGAGCTGATGACGAATCTATTGAATCCAGAGCTGATTCAGAAGGTGGGTTTTCTGTTCCTGTCAGTAAGGGCACATGGCATGTCGAAATTTCCAATGCCTCTGGCGCCACGCACAACCGTATTATTGACGTTGATCGTTATGCGGTTCGGTTATCCGGCATCTCGATAGATTCTGACACCATGGCAATTGATTCTCCCGAACATGCCATTGATTTTGATGACCTGACCTACTCCGACACCCTGTTTGAAATTCCCAATGGATTTGGTGATCTGCAGTGGCACAACTGGATATCCACGCACCAGAAACTTTATCGAGGGGCAGGTTATATCAATGCAACCACCTCAGGGGAGTATCTGGCGTATAACAGCTCGGGTCACCCTGCTTCAATATCGTCAGATCAACCCTTTGACCTGGTCCAGGCGAATATTGGCGTTGCCTGGTCCGAGGCCGAACAGGGTGACATTACCATTACCGCATGGCGACAAGATCAGATTGCCTACAAGGACGTGTTACGTGGATCCACTGCCGGTCCCGTAGTGTTTGCTGCTGATTATCTGGGCGTGACAAAAATCGAATTCTCAACCGAGCACTACTGGCAACTGGTGATGGATGATCTTGTGATACGCCATTAAATACAGGTAATACGCACCGTCAGGATAATTTCAGCAAAGCACTTCCATGGTTAACGTCTGATCCAGCAAACCTTCAACCTGCGCCCTGATAGTCCAGGTACCTATAAATGCTTCCCTGCCTGCTGCTGGATCAAGAAAACCCATCATTTTGCCCAGCGCACCACCATCACCTGAAGTAAATACAATGCCACTCCACGACCAGAGCCCCGGATTGGATCGCCGCGCGGCAAACCCTTTGCTGGTGTTATGCTTGGCACCAGTGGATGAATTTTGCCAGGTAGTCTCCAAGGTTTTATCGGCAAACGCATTGTCCGACGAACGGATAAACAGATAGATGGTGTCATCGCAACCAAACTTGTGATCCCTGGAACGTCGATATTCTTTACCTTCCCTGGTCGCAAGATAAATATCATCCTTGCCGATGTCCCCTGCTACGGACAATAGAGGCCATAACAGCGCCTGAACCAGCCCTGTCACAATAATTGACTTTCCTGTAAAACAAAACACAGACTTCATCGTTAAACTTACCGCGAGGTATAGGTCATTATAGCGCTGCTGGCCCGCAATCCGCGGCAATACAGCTGCAACCCGTTTGGGTAATTTTCACAATGCAGCCCTGTTTCATTGAATCTACGACTGGATTTTGCTTAACTAATGGTTTGGAGGTCTTTAGCATACGGTGCCAGGGACGACAGCCATAGTGGCGATACCAAAATTAACATCATTGAGAAAAGAGAGGATAGTATGAATATTGAATCATTTCGAAAAAATTTACTGATGGGTGCAACAGGTATGGCCACAGCCTTGATGCTTGTCGCATGTGGCGGCGGCGACGATGGCGCAACTAAAGAAGCCCCCCCCCCGGAAGTAGTGAATGGCGGCAGTGAAAACGGCGGCAATGGCGGCAATGGCGGCAATGGCGGCACCAATGGTGGTGGCAACGGTGGTGAGGGAGCTGGTGCATGCCGCTTTGTGTTTGATCTTGTGGCAGATAATTCACCTCCTGGAGCGGCCACAGATCAAAAGGTGCTCACTATCAGTACACCGTGCGCCTCAGATACCGATCCACAGCCGGGTGAGGTCGGCGCGCAGTTCACCACTAATAATGATCAAATTGAAGCGGGTGGTGTAGAGTGTATTCCGGAGTTCCTCGGAGAATACGAGCAGTTCTACAACGTTGAAAACGACGACTGCGACTAAACAGCGGTTACAGCGAAAAAAATAAAGCCCGGTCAGATTATTCTGACCGGGCTTTTTCTTGTCTGAAAATTATTGGCTGCCGGCAACGGTGATAAACGGCAGTTGCTGAATCGCACTCCCCACGCTGTATTTGTTAACGAGGTTATAAAATTCCGCCAGTCTCGGGGTTCTGGGTGAAATCCGTGGCGTTAACTCTCCAAGCCATTGCATTAATTCCACAGGATTCTGCTCAAAGCCAATGGCGACTATTCTGTCTGTGCCATAGGGAGCAACGACTTCAATTTCGGGGGTTTGCAGCACAAGACTGCGCGGCTGCACCCTTTGTTCATGCTGAAAACTCGGGAATAGAATATTGATCCCTCCTTCACGATCTATATCCAATAGCAGTAACCATGCATTGCTATCAGACTGCACGGTAAAACTGACCAGTTCTCCGCCCAGGTGGGGGCCGTTGTTCTGTTTGCCGCGCACGTCCACAGAAATATTAAAGCTGCGATCCTGCTTCAGCCTTTGCAGGAATTGTTGCACCTGGGCCTCCTGCTCAACCCGGGCAATCAGCTGATCCTCAAAACCTGCTGGATAACTGATCACCAGATCATTAGCACCATTTCGCAAATCAATACCGGAGGCTGACGCCACCACACGAAGGTCGGGATATACCTCGGTCAGTACAACACCGGGCACCTGCTGGACAAACCGAGCAAGTTGTATAGCTGAAGAATCAACCGCAACACGCAGCCCCTGAAATGGTTCAGCAGATTGCATCTGTGACTGCTGTACCTGGGGGGTTACGGACGGGGAAGCCTGGCTGTTATCTGACTGAACAGTTGGGTTATTTGATCCGCTGTTTGGCAAAGTCGATGCCAGGGTGACAGGTTGCGGACTGCTGCCAGCAGCAGTTGATTGCTTTGGTTTTGCTTTGACAATGGTACCTGGGATCGACTGCAAACCAAAAATGGATCGGCTGGCCAGGCCACTGACGTCTTCTTCCGAAGGTGGTAAATGTTGCGGGGTCTGGGGAAATTTTCCAGCCATCCAGTCCTGGATAGCCTGCTTGGTTTCAAGGTGTGACACACGCTGATCTCCATTGGTGTCAACACTGCCGCGATCTCCTGACAGCACACGCAACATTGCATCTGTAAAAGCGCCATGGGGTTTGCCGTCGATGGTCGGAAATTTCTTGAGATAGGCACCACTGATATCCGCCGCCTCCTCAAACTCACCAGAGGCTGCGATAAAAAACACGTTCTGATACGGGTAGGCTTCCTCGCTGGCACTGGCAGCAATAGCCCTGGTCTGAATCTGACTGGTATCCTGCAGCAGCGAATCCACTTTCGCATCCAGTCTTACAAAACGTGAAGGCATCTTCTGTCCAGGCAGACCAAAGCCACGCACTGCATTTCCTGAATAACAGGCGTCGATCATTACCAGCATCTTTCGTCCGGAAGCATCCAGGTCACGGAAAATCGGGCGAAGGTCGGTGCGACCAACGATCAGACTTGAGATGATTTCATGTTTGGCAAGATTCAGCTTGGCGTCATAGGGCAGCAGTCCCGCAGTCATATCCGGAAGCGGCAGCCCGACATTCTGGTCTCCGGCGCTTGTACCGTGGCCGCTATAGTAAAAGAACAACTCATCCCCGGGCTGAGAACGCTTCTTAAGTGCACGCAGCTCAGCCAGAACGTTTGCCTTGGTAGCCTGTTGATCCAGCAGCACACGTACATTCTGCGGTTTAAACTGCCAGTTATCCTTCAGCAGTTTATCAAGGGCACTGATGTCATTCTTCGGCCCGAGCAGATCAAGAGCCGCCTGGGGATAATCACCAATGCCCACTAATAACGCATAGCGCTCCGCCCATACCGGCGCCGAGCCTGATCCCAGAAATATCGCCAGAAACACCAGTGCAAATCTGCACCAGGGTGGTCTGGCTATACTTACGCTGTCCACTATTTTTTCGTTCATACCTTTTTCCCACTGGAAGGCTGCAGCACCCAGTATGCAATTTATATTGATATGTTGTAAACGCATGGATTCGATAAAAGTTTGTTTACACAACATCGCCATATATATCTGCAATCATCGCCGTTAAACAGACCACTAGCGGAAAACCTGGCCAACTGGCCAGACCATGACAAACAGCCAGCCACCCGCGATGATATTTAAACAGTTCAAACTCCGGAATTTAGTAACCTACCGCACAAACTTTTTGGACAAACCTGCGTTATCATGTCACATAGAGACATTTGATCGCATTGGCGGTCAAAACCATAAGGTAAAAGAAATGAGGACAAAGCTGGCAAATTTATTAGGCCTGGTGACATTACTGTTTACCATTCAAGGTCACACTGCGACGACAAATCCATTGTTGCAGCTCAATACCGGGGGATTAACCGCGGCAAATCGTGCCCTTATTCTCACTGCCGATGAAAGTCTATTGATCTCAGGTGGCGATGGAAAGGTTGTTCGAGTCTGGGATACACGCACCAACCAGCAGGTCAGACAAATTCGTGGTGAAGTCAGTGAGGATATTAATGGCGCAATCATGAGTATGGGCCTGTCCCCTGACAATCGATTGCTGGCCGTTGGTGTGTTCTACCCCCACCAGTCCGAAGGAAAAGAAAAACGCGGGTTTATCCGCATACATGATTTTGCCAGCGGCGAACTGATCAGGACACTGAAAGGACACGTGCAGGTTGCTCGTGCCCTGGTGTTCTCACCCGATAGCAGCATGTTGCTGGCGAGCGAAGCCTCGGCCTACAGCCCTGAAGCAATCATCTGGGACACCTCAAACTGGCAGGTGACAAAGCGATTTAAAGGTCATGACCACCAGATATATGGCGCCGCTTTTACCCCTGATGGCTCACGCGTCGTCACCGCAAGCTGGGATAAGTCCATTCGAATATGGGATGTGCAATCCGCCAAGCTGGTCAAGAAAGTAAGCGGTGCTCACGACGGTCGCATCTATAATGTGGTGATTCCCAGGGGCGCATCCGAACCCATTGCAGTAAGTGGCGGAACCGACAAAACCGTGAGAATCTGGAACTATCAAACCGGGAAAAAAATTCGCACAGTCAAGCTTAAACGTAAAGTTCGGCAGCTGACAACCAACCATCAGGGCACAAGAATCTTCGCTTCTTCAGTAGGGTTTCACGCCGATGCGTGGATAGATGTCATAGACGCCAGCAGCGGAAAGGTCATCTCGACCTACGGTGGTCATGACTTCACCACCATGGCCATGGCTGTGTCCAGGGACGGCGATACCGTTTACAGCTCTGGTGGATACCAGAACCAGATTCATAAGTGGTCTGCCTCCAGCAACCAGCAGATCCTCAGTATCGCGGGAGCGGGACAGCCGGTGGAATCTGTAGCTATCTCCGCAGATAATAATGAAATTTACTGGGGTCATCAGCAGCTTAACTGGAATGGCAAAAAATATAATCCGGACGTGTATGCGCCACTTGAGAGAAAAATTGAACTGAATACGATTCATAACCAGCTCGGTGTGCCGCAAACCATGACCCGAAGCAATGAAAAACCCGCCAGGGCAATTCATAAGCTTGGCAAGCTTAAGATCGAGCGAACACGAGAAAAGAGCAACGGTTTTCTTAATGTATTAAAAATAAAGAAAGGCAGCTCAACCATTGGTAAGATCACCCGCAGTAACAGGGAAGGTTATATGCACACTGCCTACAGTTTTACCCCTGATGGTAAAGCAGTGGTTTCCGGGGCGGAATCCGGCTACCTGTCAATTTATAGTATCAAGGGAAAAAAGATCGGCGACTTTGAAGGTCACCATGACGACATTACAGATGTTTCAATTTCAAAAGATGGCACCAGACTGGTTTCCAGCAGTCGCGACCAGACCTTCAAGCTGTGGAATATGGAGACCAGAGAAATGCTGCTGTCTTTCTTCATCGCTCAAAATGGCGAATGGATCGCCTGGACCGCCACCGGTCATTACACCTCATCTCCCAATGGGGATCGATATATTGGCTGGGTCATCAATCAGGGATTCGATCGCAATGCTCAGTATGTTGTTGCCGATCAGATGAAAAAACAATTGTACCGCCCGGACATCGTTCAAAAAGTATTGGGCAATCTGAGTTTAACCACTGCACTTCAGTCCAGCCCTCAGGCAACATTCAACGTAGCCCAGGTACAGGCAAAAAAAGTGATCCCGGTAAATTTTGACGTACTGTCACCGCAACAAGGTCATGTTACTGACGACGAAGCCATTAATTTGAAGGTGCAGGTCACCGAGAATATCGATTCTGATATTGACTGGTCTGTGACCGTTAACCAGAGACAAATCCTCAACCCAAGCGCCACCCGTGGCCTGGCCAGAACCCAGCCTGCAGGCAAAACCCTGACATTCCCGGTGATTCTTGATCCAGGCCAGAATGAAATTCGTATTGTGGCGGACAATAACGAGACACAAAAGGAAATCAATCTGGTGGTGACCCGTAACGTTACCACCATGGCATCCAAAGGCGTGGCCGGGGATAAACTGCTGATGATTTCCATCGGTGTTGATGAATACGTGCACCTTCCCGAGCATAACCTTCGTTTCGCTGCCGCCGACGCCGATCGGATGGCCGAAATCTTTGTCGCCCAGCAAGGCAAGAATTATGACAGCGTCAAGTCCATCATCCTGAGCGACAATCAGCAGAATCGCGCCACCAGGGATAATGTTATCGATGCACTGGATGCAATGGCGGATCTCGGACCGAATGATACCGTCGTACTGTTCATGGCGGGCCATGGTGTGATTGAAGATGAAGAGTATTTCTTTTTGCCTCGTGATGCCGCCCTGCGCAATGAGGACCGCTGGAAAAAATCCACGGTCATTGCCTGGAGCGAAATCCAACGAGCCATGCAAAGCACCCTCGGCAGACGCATCCTGCTAGTGGATACCTGTCATGCAGAGAGCGCGTTCAACAGCCGTTTGGTGAAGGACGCGGAAGATTCCGACATAATCGTGATGTCTTCCACGGACTCCGCCACTCTGGCCCAGGAAATCACCAGTCTGGGTCATGGCGTGTTTACTTATGCACTGGCCCAGGGGATCGAAGGAAAAGCCGACAGCTTCAAAGATGGACGGGTTACCATGACTGAATTAAATGCGTATGTCGCTAACGCAGTTCCCTCAATCACCCAGAATGCACAGATTCCAACACTGAGTGTACCTGGGGGATTCCAGGACTTCGTTATCGCAAGTCTGTAGCCGAGGCGTCTATTTCTACCAAGCAAATCAGTATGCTTATGATTGTCGCAATTTCCGTTGCGGCCTTAACGTTCGGCTTTCTGCGTCCCGGCAATCAACTGTTCCCGGATCAGGACGCTGCTGCCCGTGCAGCCCTGGATTACTATAACCCGGTTTCAGTGAAGGAAAACGCGGAATACGGCGGCTATATTTTTCGCACGGCCAAGGGCGAATATGGATATACCAAACCAGACAAAGGCGATTTTGGTCGGGTTAATTTTACTTCACCTGAAAAAGCAGCCTTACCCGGCACTGTTGTTACCGCTTCCTGGCATACCCATGGCGCGACAATGGAGAACGTTATCAGCGAGATATTCTCTCCACACGACATGAAATTCAACCAGTTCCATGGCGTAAACGGCTATCTGGCCACCCCTTCGGGGAAATTTAAATTTTTCGACATAGCGACCAGACAAACCGCCACCCTGGGTCGAGTACGAAACTAGGCGTTTTTTACAAACCCTGTTTCAAGTTTCATCGCGCCTGAATCTTCACACCAGCAGTCAATATTATGAGCGGCTTCCACTACCCTGATATTTTTTGCCTGGGTACCGACTTGCAGCGCCGAGGAAGATCACACATATTGGCTGCGCTTCGGCGTCAGCCTGGCCTTATTCTCCTGTAATTATTCAGTCAAAACATTGAAAGCCAGGATTATTGCTGAGTACAGACATATTTCAGAAGCTCTACAACCTGGGCTGGCGTGGTGGCCCATGCCATTGCCGAAGCATCCACTTCCTTGAGCGGATGAATGATATCGTGGTCATGCAATGTAATGTATGGTGTGCCGAGTGCGGCACAATACCCTGCATCAAAAGCCGCATTCCACTGCTTGTATTTGTCGCCAAACCGAACCACTGCCAGATCACAATTGTCGATCAGCGTCTTGATCCTGATTGCATTCACCTTTGCCGATTTATGATCTCTCCAGAAGCCACTATCTTCGGCACCTAACAAGTCACCTGCAGCATCGCTGGCCTCGTGGTCGGTCACAGCAGAACAGAAAGTCACGGGCAACTCATGCGCTTTACAACCTTGCTCAATCTGTTGTCTCCAGTCAGTATGTATTTCACCTGAAAGATATATATTCCAGTTCATGGTTTCCTCTAGAAGGTTCGTTAAATTCAATCATTCCCATATAGTTGAGAATACGGGGCAGCAGTTTTATGCCACTGTATTTTTCTAACCGGATGCAATCTGCTGCGGGTATTTTCCGCATCCAGCGGTGAATTATAAGCGTCTGAATGGCCCGGCAACCAGCTACAACTGCCGGACTCAACAACTGACTTGCTCTGAAGCAGAGTTTTGCCAATCAATATTGAAACCGATTATCTTGACCATCCCGGGGAGGTTGGGGTTGAACAGGTGGTTATGCCAGTAAGTTGCCTGATAATCACTTGATTCAGCGTCACAAAGCACAGCCCTGGCATGAAGCACATAGCGCTGATTGGCTTGAAAGAACGTCAGTTCGCAGTGATCTGAGGCTATCAACCTGTGCGCAGTTTCACTATCCAAGGCAAACAGCGCGGTCATTCGTTCGCTGAACTCCGCCGGATACTGGTAGTGGTATTCACAGAGATATTTCAGGGCATTTTCGTATCGCTGTTTCGGGTCTACAGTTTTCTGCACCATAAACCGAAATTCCTTGATGATTTCTTCAGAGTCCTGTTTGTTGATGATGGTATAGATCTGGCCGACAAACTCTCCGTCTATTTTGACAGACGCACGAATTCCATCAGCCGGCCGGCCTTCCTGTTTGCGTACAGCATGCTGCCGAATCCGGCACTGCCAACCTAAAAACTCACTACACAACGGTGTTCTTTGCGGATGTTCACTCATAGACATAGAAAATAGTTTTTGAGTCCAGGAGAAAAATTGAACGCATCTGGACCGTTTGCAACCATGGCTGACTTCCCGGGTATTCTGCACCTGCAGAACCGGGACTTCCATTGCCCGGAGTGTTCTATGGGACTTACGCCGATGTCACCATCGTTTTGTCACTGCAGCACACCCCGAACCAGTCAATTGAAACCACTTAAATCTGTAGAAAAAAGGCGCGGTATTCACAGAGAACACCACGCCAAGGCATACACCAAAAAGACTAATAACCCAAAAATCTAAAACTTTCGATAGGCTTTCATTAGATCGACCATCGGATGATTCGGAGACATCTGAAATTTAATCAACAGCTCTCGCGCAATCATGTCCCGGTCCTGCTGGTTGTCCGGAAGCTCGATGTCTTCTGGCACCTGGACCCAGCCATTGATATTTCTATCAAAAACCGCAGGCTTTCCTTCTTCGTAACCCATATGCACATCTTCGAGCCAGTTCAGATCTGTCCAGCCCATGACCTCCATATACTTGGTGAGAAAAGGCGTACACCGATCCATATCGGGCACCAGATTAACATCATATCGATAACCGATATGCTGACCGATCATCTGCTCACGATCGGTATCCAGGCCATCGCCTTCAATAAAATGATTGATATTTTCACTCATGATAATTCTCCTAGAAACGCGTCATATCTGGACGACCGACGGTATGCTGGGTACCCGCCAATGGAACCTGGGCCAGCGCCGAAGCTTCCATCGTAAGGGCCGCAAGATCTTCGGGCTCCAGAGAATGAATATTGGTCTTACCGCAGGCCCGTGCAAGCATCTGGGCTTCGATTGTCAGCGTGTGCAGGAAGTTATATACCCGCTCTGCTGCCTCATCGGGATTCAATCGAGCCCGCAGCAATGGATCCTGGGTAGCAACTCCAACCGGGCAACGACCTGTGTGGCAGTGATAACAATAACCTGCTTCCACTCCCATCTCTTTCTCGAAATCAGCTTCAGGGATATCCTTATTACAGTTAAGCGCCATCAGTGAACTATGGCCAATGGCCACAGCATCTGCACCCAGGGCAATGGCTTTGGCCACATCGCCACCATTACGAATACCACCGGCATAGACCAGGGAAATTTCACCAGACTTGCCGACATCTTCTATAGCGCGTCGCGCCTGACGTATTGCCGCAATCCCGGGAACGCCGGTTTCCTCTGTCGCAAGGTGCGGACCCGCGCCGGTGCCACCTTCCATACCATCAATATAGATAGAGTCAGGACCGGTTTTAGCTGCCATACGCACATCATCATAAACCCGTGCCGCGCCCAGCTTCAGCTGAATAGGTATTTCTCCATTAGTCGCTTCGCGAATCTCGTTAATTTTAAGCGCCAGATCATCAGGGCCGAGCCAGTCCGGATGACGTGCGGGAGAGCGCTGATCAATTCCCGCGGGCAATGAACGCATCTCGGCCACCTGGTCCGTCACTTTCTGTCCCATAAGATGTCCACCCAGACCAACTTTACAGCCCTGACCGATAAAGAACTCAACACAATCTGCAAGGCGAAGATGGTTCGGATTAAAGCCGTAGCGAGACTGAATACATTGATACATCCATTTTTCGGAATAACGTCGCTCATCGGGGATCATGCCGCCTTCACCAGAACAGGTCGCTGTTCCCGCCATGGTTGCGCCACGTGCAAGCGCGGTTTTAGCTTCATAAGACAGTGCGCCGAAACTCATTCCGGTAATGTAAACGGGGATATCCAGTTCCAGTGGTCGTTTTGCCTTAGGACCGATAATGGTCTTGGTTAAACACTTTTCCCGATAACCCTCAATAACGAATCGTGTCAGGGTGCCTGGCATAAAAGTCAGATCATCCCAGGTCGGGATCTTCTTAAACAGTGAGAAGCCACGCATACGATAGCGACCCAGTTCAGCCTTTATGTGAATATCATCCATCACACTTGGGGGAAACATGAAACTCTTGCCCAGGCTGTTTACATCTCTTTTATTTGACATTGCTAATTCCTCAATATTGCCGGGTTAGAGCACAAGTTTCTTTTCAGAAGGCTCGAGATTATCGTAGTTCCACAATTGCTTACCGGCGACGAACTTCTTCATATTGCTGATTCCGCAGGCAGGAGAAACATCGTACATGCCGAGCTTGTGAGTCAGCCACTTGACGTCCAGCTCGGTCAACTCACCGGGCACACAGTCAACCCCAAGGTCAGCGACTTCGCCGCCAACATAAATGGTACCGTCATACATGGAATCGCCGAGGTTTTTGCCTGCGTCACCACAGATCACCATGCGACCACGCTGCATCATGAAACCGGAAAACGCACCGGTCCGCCCGCCAACAATTATGGTGCCGCCCTTCTGGTCAATGCCGGTACGCGAACCCACGTCACCGCGGCATACCAGATCTCCACCACGAATCGCCGCACCAAATGTTGAACCACCATTGCCATCGATGATCACGGTGCCCGACATCATATTTTCAGCACAGGACCAGCCGACTCGACCGGTAATATGGACATTCGGACCATCAATCAAGCCGCAGCCAAAGTATCCGAGGCTACCCTCATAAGTCATCTTCGCTCGATTCAGAATACCTACACCTATACCGTGTTTAGCCCGGGGGTTTTTCACGGTAATGTCGCCATGACCAGACTCAAGCAGTTGACGAATCTTAAGGTTAATATCGGTGGGCTCCATTTCAGACGCATCAAAAGAGGCGCTTTTATTGAAATCCACTTCATGGGCCCACGGATAAGTAAAATTTTCTTCCGCTGAGGCGTCAAAGAAACGCTGCTGGGTGCGTCCCGTTAATTGCTCGTTGTGCAGCCCCATATCATGGGACTTGTGTTCTACGCTTGCCATACTCTCACCTCACCTTCATAAGGATCCCAGGTTTCAATTTCATTGGGAAAGATACTTCGAATAGCAACCTCTTCGGATGCCAGGCCTACAAACTCATCGCTTTCGTAAAGCACCATTGGCTTGGCTGCCATCACATCTTTCGCCATACCAAGAGAATCGCTGGTGGCTACCAGATAGGTAAATACGCCGTCGAGTTCATCAACAGAACGAGTCATCGCCGACTCAAGATCGTCACCTGCTTCGATTCGATCTGCGATATAAACCGCGATCAGCTCTGAGTCACAATTAGACATAAAGCGATGTCCACGTCGCTCCATCTCACGACGGAAGGTCCAGTAGTTCGTTAACTGACCGTTGTGCACCACAGATACGTCATTGAACGGATATGCCCAGTAAGGGTGCGCAGAACGGATGTCCACGTCAGACTCTGTTGCCATTCTTGTATGGCCTATGGCATGGGTGCCCTGGAAACCCGCCAGCGTATACTGTTCGGATACAACCGTTGCATCACCCAGATCCTTGATCAGCTCAAGGCCCTTACCAATAGAAAGAATCTCTGCACCTTCGACGTCCTCAACAAAGTCCGCCATCTTGCGCATATCACCATCGAAAGTGAAGGTATATCGATGAGAGTATTCTGTTGCCTGCTCATCTTTAAGAACTTTAACCCCTAGCTGTTGCAGTCGTTTGTCCACCTCAGCTTTACGGTCGATAACTTCCTGATGAATATCAAACCCACGCTTCATATCCTCCTGCTCGGCAACCTTGAAGCGCATTACGTATTGCCCTTCTGTAGGGTTACCGTAAAGCGCAAAACCAGTTGAATCCGGCCCACGGTGCTTCAGGGATTGCAGCATGGCAGTCATTTCCGACCCGACATCAGAGCTCTTGCCCCGATGAATCAGTCCAGCAATTCCACACATATGTCTTGCCTCGAATAGTTAGTGTTAAATTAATTGCGCCCTGGAAATCGGTCCAGGACGCTACATTTAGTTAAGCTTCTGCTGGCTAAGGCAGGCAATCCAGATATTGATCCAGGTCCCAATCCGAAACCGAGTGATTAAACTTCTCCCACTCATCGTTTTTATAGTGATGATAGACCTTATACATTTCATCTGGCATTGCTGACCTGATCACTTTATCTTTTGATAGTGCAGTCAGTGCATCACCTAATGTCATCGGCAGTTTCTTCACCTGTTTACCTGCTTCCATTGCATCATATATATTGCGCTCTTCAGGCTCACCTGGATCCAGATTACGTACGATACCGTCATCGAATGCTTTGAGCAGCGCAGCACCCATCAGGTAAGGATTCACCATGGAATCTACCGAGCGATACTCGAAACGACCCGGCGCAGATACGCGCAATGCGCAAGTACGATTCTGGTAACCCCAGTCAGCGAATACTGGCGCCCAGAAACCTGTATCCCATAGACGCCGATAAGAATTCACAGTGGACGAGCCGATAGAAGTCAACGCCTGAAGATGCTCAATTACACCACCGATCGATTTCAGACCAACCGGCCCGGGCTTGACCGGGTCAATCTTAGGGTCGGGCATAAAGTGATTCTTACCGCCTTCGAGGTAGGTAAACACTCCCTCCATTCCGGGCAGGGTTTTCTGATGCAGTTTATTGACCTTACCTTTACCACCGGTCCAGAGCGAAACGTTATGGTGACATCCCGACGCCGACACATTCATAAACGGCTTCGACATAAAACATGCGTGCAGGCCTCGCTCTCGACCCACCTGGGCACAAATCTGTCTATAGGTGGTCAAACGATCAGAGTTACGAAGAATATCGTCAAACATCCAGTTCAGTTCGAGCTGACCGGGCGCATCCTCATGATCACCCTGGATCATGTCGAAACCCATTGCCTGGCAATATTCCATCACCTGCATAAAGGCGGGGCGCAATTCTTCAAATTGATCTATGTGGTAGCAGTTAGGTTTGGTAACACCGCCCTGAAGCTTCTTGTTCTCATCCAGCTTCAGCCACATCATCTCCGGTTCAGTACCGGCGCGCAGATGCATCTTGTGCTTCTTTTCAAACTCATCATGGATGAGCTGCAGATTGCCGCGGCAATCAGAAGTCAAATGAGCACCCGGATTAACTCGCTCTTCACGATTGCGGTAACAGGTACAGAAAACACGGGCAACGCGCTTATCCCAGGGTAACTGAACAAAGGTTTCCGGATCGGGTATACCCACCAGCTCTGAAGCTTCCGGACCGTAGCCGATGTAGTCACCATGACGGTCTATAAACAGGTTTGCCGTGGAGCCATACACCAGCTGGAACCCTCGTTCAGCGGTTCTTTCCCAGTGATCCGCAGGAATACCTTTACCGACAATGCGGCCGGTGACGGATACAAACTGGAAATAAATATAAGTGATTCCCAGCTTATTAATTTTTTCGCGCACCTGCTTGACCAGTGCGGCCCGGCCTTTGGCATTTACCCGACGTTCAAGATCAGTCGATGTTTGGACTCTCGCGGTACTGCGCTTGGCAGTGGTTTTCGTGCTCGCTTTCTTTTTGGTGGCCATTAGTAATCCTCCAGTAGATGATTAATGGTGTTTAGTTCGTTTCCTAACCTCTTGATCAATCAAGGGCTTGGTAAAACCTCAGGAAACTTTATGGTTCGCATTTGGTATATTTATTTCAGGAAACTGTACAGTTTCTGCACAAATTTCGACTTAGAAAATACTTCCATATCCATTAAATCATCGTTTGAGCGTAGTTTGCAATACCATTTTGGATAATATATGATCTTTACCTATACCATATATGAACCATTTTATCAGCGCCATGAACGAAGCCCTTCAGGTGACGTCAGGATCTGCCGGCATCTTTAACCGGATTCGTGAATCTATTGTCTCTGGCCAATACAGTTTCAATGAACGCCTGCCGTCAGAACGAGATCTCGCCATTCGTTATAAAGCCGCTCGAGGAACGATTCGTGCTGCGCTGGCGCAGCTGGAACAGGCTAATCTTGTCAGAAGAAAATTCGGCAGCGGTACGTTTGTTGCGTACCGTAATGACGCCGAACAGGAGGACATCGCGGAAGAAACCAGCCCCCTCGAGTTGATCGAAACGCGTCTGGCGATCGAACCCCACATGGTTAAGCTGGTGGTATTAAACGCAAGTAATCGTGATCTCAGAAAACTCGAACAAGTGTTAGATCAGGCTAACAACACTGCCAACGATCCCAATGCGTTTTCTGAGGCCGATGAAGCCTTTCATTTAATGCTGGCAAGCTGTTCGCAGAACCCGCTTATCATCTGGATATACCAGCGCATCAATGATATCCGTAGCCACAACCAGTGGAGCGCACGAAAAAACAATATACTGACGCCGGATAAAATCCGCGCATACAACGATGACCACCACAAACTGCTGGAATCGATTCGACAGCGTGACCAGGTTAAAGCCTTGGAAATTATCGTGTCTCATCTTCAACAGGCACGCCGGGATTTAATGGGGCTGGAGTAAATGAGATGGAGTAAATGGAGTGAAGTACGCGCGGATCGAGTATCAGTATTGATAAGCAGAATAAAAACATCTCTGCGGATGAGTGCAAATCAATCAATAGGCAGCGATGCTAAGGGCATAACATCTGCTCAAAATCACCGATCAGATCGTCGACGTGCTCAAGACCCACAGAAATTCGAATCAGATTTTCAGGGGTAGTGGTGGCATCGGTTTCACTGGTTTTTCGATGCTCCAGAACGCTTTCGACGCCACCAAGTGAAGTCGCACGCTTGAATACAAGGGCTTTATTCGCCACGGCAATCGCCTCTTGTCTGCCACCGGGCACAAGAATCGACAACATGCCGCCGAATCCTCCCTGCATTTGACGACTGGCTATTTCATGCCCGGGGTCGGTATCAAGCCCGGGATAATAAACGTGCTCCACCGCCGGGTGAGCATTCAGATATTGCGCAATGGCCAACGCACTTTCACACTGTTGACGCACCCGAACGAACAACGTGCGCATACCTCGCATCAGCAAAAATGCCTCCAGCGATCCCAGCATTGCCCCCCCAAGCAGACGGTGTCGGCGAATTCTGTTCCAGAAATCATCCTTTGTTGCCGTCACCAGCATTCCCGCGAGAACATCAGAATGGCCGTTGAGGTATTTGGTTGCAGAGTGACAAACAAGATCAGCGCCAAAGGTGATGGGACGCGTCAGCACTGGAGTTGCGCAGGTGGAATCTACCGCCACTTTAATGTTCTGTTTGCTGGCAACTGAGGCGATGGAGGCAATGTCAGTCACCTCCCAGGTGGGATTGGCCGGTGTTTCAAGCCACACGAGTTTTGTCCGTCCCGGGATAATGGCCTGTTCGAAGGCATGAGTATTACCGGATTCAAATAGCGTGTAACTGATTCCGCGCGCAGCTGCAAATTCTTCCAGCCAGCTTAGAACACCGTGATAAATCGTAGCCGCTACCGCAACGTGATCTCCAGTGTCCAGCGCGTGAAATGCCGCCGTACAGGCAGCCATGCCGGAAGAAAAACTGATGGCATCCGCCCCGCCTTCAAGTTCACACACCACCGCTTCAGCCTGGGCCTGAGTAGCACCATGATCCCGAATATATGAGCGATCATCAGGTAATGCGTAATCCTGATTCCTGGCAAATGTTGTAGACACATGAATCGGTCTGACAAGGCCGCCTGTTTCCTTGTCATCCTCCCCCAGGGCCTGAGCCGCTAAGGTTTCGGGTTGGTATATTCGGGTCAATGTAAGGGACTACCTGTCTTCAAGATATTTCCATTCAAGATAACTGTTTTTAGCCTCTATTACTATCCAGTACATAAACAGGTAAACCACCATTAACTGCAAAGCGAATCCCAACCGAAGTATTTCCAGCCACTCTAAAGTAGCGCTCAGGGAGCCGCTGAAATACAGGATGCATAGCAGGGTCATGAGCAATGTCAAAAGAATTAAAGAAACAGGTTTAGCCACCGGATATTTTCCCCAGATAAAACATTGCGATCAATAAAACCAGGATTCCCAGATTCACCATAATCTGGAATTTATGACGTGTGAAAAAATTACCTTTGGAGACTTTACTGCGGTTTTTCTTAACCACAGAGATACAATCATTAGCGAGATTACGAAAAATGCTCTGCTGAGTAGGTACCTCCAGGTGGGCTGCCAGTATTTCGATATAAATCGACAGTTCACCGGGCCCACGATAACCGCGCGCCACCCACTTGGCAAAAGCCCGCTCACAAACGAGCTTGTCGTAGATAAGATCGCCATAAAATGCACTAAAACAAAAATCAATCTCCTCTTTAATCCTGATGACAACAGGAAATACCTTATTCTGCGCAGCCTTTAACGCTGCCCTGCTATCGGCACCTTGTTTTTTAACGGTCGGGCGACTCTTGCTTGAAGATCGTTTTTTAACAGTCCCACGACTACTGGAGGCGGGTTTCTTTGCCGCACTTTTAGTCCTGACTGATGTTCTTCTTTGAGCCAATTTAACCTGCACCTGTAGTTGTTAATCTGATTTCGCGCTAATTTTGCACCGGCTGTCGGACTTCCATACCAGGTAGAATAATGCGTCGCAGCCGCGCAATGTCCATGGTTGAATGGCCCTGCTTATCAACCAGCGCAAGATCTGCGCCGCTGTCTAAAAGCGTTTTCACGACTTCAACGTTTCTATCCCACAATGCGTAAAATATCGCGTTACGGCCATTATTATCAATTTTGTCCGGATCCGCACCATATCGCAGCAGCAATCGGGCCATTTCCGGATAGTCGCTCCAGGCGCTGACCATTAAAGGTGTTTTACCATTGACCGTACTGGTATTGGCATCCGCACCCTGTTTAAGTATCAATTCGACCAACTGCAGATTACCGCTCACTGCCGCAGCGAATAAAGGGGTACGGCCGTCATCGGCCGCGAGAACCATATTTGCGCCTAGCTCTATCAGGGTTTCCGCAAGGGCAAAATCCCCATTCCATGCCGCCTTCAGCAATGCCGACTCGCCCAGGCTATTGACCGCGTCGATATCTTCACCATTTTGGATCAGTAAGATCACCTTTTCGATACCCCCACTGTCCACCGCGTCTACCATTTCACGACTGATCTGAATCTTCTCGCCTTCAAAGATCGATACCTGCTGTGGCGGTTCAACAGTCTCGAGCAACTTGTCAGAGGGTGTCAGAATAATGAAACCCTCCTCAGTTACCTCTGTTTTTTCAGCGTCGTCAGCCGGTTCGATCTGATCTTGATCGACCACTGCCAGTGGTATCGCTGGCAGTGGTCGATCAGGTTCGCTGCCTTCTGCTATCACCGAGTTCAGCTCGGCCAGAATATCTGCGGTTGGGTCCGGCAGAACGTCGGATGGTATGGAGGAAGTCGTTGTACTGGTTGCTTCAACGACGGCAGCAGTCTCCTCATGAATGGTTATAGCGGGCACCTTCTGCTCAACACCCACAACGGCGGAGTCAGCTGCGTTTAGCACTTTTTCAGGTAACTTCCGTATTGCGGGTACCACTATATTTTCCGCAGTTTCATTCTCTACTGGTTTGGCAGTCAACAAATTCACGTTATCCTGAACCACTTTTTCTGTCTCAGGAGAAACGAATGCAGCATCATCCATCGCCAGATAATTCATGTCCACACGCTGCTTAAGCAACTCGCTGCTGAACAATCCCAGGGCCAGCACCCCCGCGGAAAGCGGCAACATCTTCCACGCCACCGGGCCTGGCAGTTGCGTTTGATCTTCGTCCTGGGTCACTTTAACTGCACCAGACTTTCGCGCCTGCTACGCAGATTCACCCAGCTGTCATTGATTCCAAGAAGTATGGCAAAGACAATACTGAACGCAATCACCGCTATCACCACCATCCACCCCTGGGAGTATTGCTGTTTGTAATAGCAATAACCGAGAAACAGCGTGGCTGCCCAGCCGCCCACAGACAGCGCAAAGCAGGCTTTAAACCAGATTGACTGATTCCCCTGACTAATCAGTTCCCGCCCTCCCTCGATTGACAGAAATAATCGCTTTACCAGCCCGTCGAGACCGATCATTGACACTGACAGTACTAATAAAATCACAATCTTGTCGCCCAGTATCGGCGCCCTGGCGACACCGGGGCTGGCTTCAAAAAGAATGACCAGCAGTGAAACACCGCTCAACCAGGCGAGCCACAGAAATCGCTGGGCAAGGCCGAATAAACGCTCGATTCGAAATGCGCTCCAGCCGCTGAAGCGTGGCACAAACAGCCTGATCATCTGAAGATAGAAAAGAAACAGGCAAACAACGGCCCCCGACAGGCCAATCAGATGGCCCGACTTGGTGATAAAAAATATGACCGAAGATGTATTCATTTTATAATCATGTGCTGCGATCAGATTTTCATGCAACCCCCGATTTAATCGAAATTTTACAACGAATGACACCATTTTTCCCGGATTGGTGCGCTAAAATACATCGTTTTGAGATAATTCAATGGCCACCGCAGCTGAGCTATCCAAGCGGCAATTCCAGCATCGCATTTTTGTAGATCTGGAACACAAACTGCGGGCCACACCATGGAACAGTGGTGCATCGGAAGCCCACGGAGTGCTTTGCGGTCTGGCCTGTCTGGGTATCACTGGTGATACCATCCGCACACGCGCCTATCTGTTCCAACTCGAAGCACAGGAACACGTCGATATAATTGAAGGCATGTTCGGCCTGGTTTGTCGGGACCTGGAGGATGAGGATTTTGGTTTTGACCTGATGTTGCCCGCTGACGACACTACGCAGATTGAACTGGCTGAATCAATTTCCAGCTGGTGTCAGGGCTTTCTGCTGGGTGTCTGCCACGAACAGACCGATATCCTCAACAGCGAAAACCCGGCAGTACGAGAAGCCCTTAACGATATCATTGAAATTGGTCACATTGAAATTGATCCTTCACTCGAGGAGCAAAATGAGCGAGACCTGTCTGAGATCATTGAGTTTCTGAGAGTCGCAACCCAGCTTATTTACGATGAGTTGCAGCCACACCCACAACCACAAC
>Ga0055584_100001943_pt1 | contig 20303 bp, 17 predicted proteins | sample OSDHelmetaG_FD_58716 | JGI IMG/M metagenome (GOLD analysis project Ga0055584, IMG submission 58716) | Pelagic marine sediment microbial communities from the LTER site Helgoland, North Sea, for post-phytoplankton bloom and carbon turnover... | ecosystem: Environmental > Aquatic > Marine >...
AAGTTCACCCCCAGCCAGCGCTACTTCAAGCATTCCAACCAGGAATATCTCGACCACGCCGCCGAGATGGGCTGGATTCCCAATGCCGATCCGATCGTGCTGCAGCTCTACAGCGAGCCCATGCAGCGCTTCAAACTGGCCGGGCAGGGCTTCGGCGATGTGGTGCCCCCCAAGCCCTATCGCGCGCGGATCACCGAGACCTTTGACCCGCTACCGATCTGGTACGCCCCCTTCGAAGACAGCCATTCCGATCCGGCGGCCTATCCCATTCATGCGCTGACCCAGCGTCCCATGGCGATGTATCACTCCTGGGGCTCTCAGAACGCCTGGCTGCGGCAGATTCACGGCTGGAACAAGCTCTATATGAACCGCAAGACCGCCGAAGGTCAGGGTCTGGCCGATGGCGATAAGGTGCGCGTCGAAAGCCCCTATGGCTCCACCGGCGCCATTCTTGCGCTGATGGAGGGCTGCAACACCGATACGGTGTGGACCTGGAATGCCATCGGCAAGAAGAAGGGCGCCTGGAACCTCTCCAAGGATGCGCCGGAATCCAACAAGGGGTTCCTGCTCAATCACCTGATCACCGATCTGCTGCCCCCCCGGGATGGCCATCGCTTTGCCAACACCGATCCTGTCACCGGACAGGCAGCCTGGTTCGATCTGCGGGTGCGGGTCATCAAGGACGACAATGTGGAACTTGGGGATGGCCAGAGCACCGCTGTCCCGCGCGCGCCGGGGGTCGAGAAGGCCAAAACCAAATCGCGCTACGGCGCACGGTTCCTGCCACTGGGCAACTGGCGACGCAGCCGCGGGGGAGACGACACATGACCAGCCTTCCCCAGCAGACCGGCGGGCCGCAGCTCGGACTGGTGATCGATCTCGACATCTGTGTCGGCTGTCATGCCTGCGCGGTGAACTGCAAGGAGTGGAACACCAGCGGTCACTCCGCCCCGCTCACCGATGACGAGCCCTATGGCGCCGACCCGCTCGGGGTCTGGTTCAACCGCATCCACACCTACGAGGCCGGTGACGGAGCCGATGGTCAGACCGTCCATTTCCCGCGCAGCTGCCTGCATTGCGAAGAACCGGCCTGTGTCACCGTGTGCCCCACCGGTGCGAGCTACAAACGGGAAGCCGACGGCATCGTCCTGGTGAATGCCGACAGCTGCATCGGCTGCAAGCTCTGCTCCTGGGCCTGCCCCTATGGCGCCCGCGAATATGATCATTCCGACGGCGTGATGAAAAAGTGCACGCTTTGCATCGACCGGATCGAAAACCAGAACCTGCCCGAGATCGAACGGGTTCCGGCCTGTGTCTCCACCTGCCCGGCCTCCGCCCGGCATTTCGGGGATCTCGGGGATCCCGCGTCCGAAGTCAGTCAGCTCGTGCGGGAGCGCGGCGGCTACGATCTGATGCCGGAAATGGGCATGAAACCGGTCAACAAGTATCTGCCGCCCCGGGCACGCCCCGAATCACATGCGCCCAGCCCGACCCCCACCAGCACCGCAACACGCGAACCCGGGGGGACCGGCAGTCCGTTCCTCGACTGGGTCGACCGCACGCTGTCGCGATAATTCACGCCGAGCCTTTATCCGATGCATCCAGCTTATTCCGTCATCTTCTTCACCACAGCATCCGGCGCCGGCTACGGCATGCTTGTCTGGCTGGCACTCCTGGCCGCCACCAGCGCGGTTAGCCCTGGTCTCGCATCAGGCATCGCGGCCTTCGCGGTTGCGCTGGGTCTGATCACCGCTGGATTGCTGTCTTCCACGTTCCATCTCGGCCATCCCGAACGCGCCTGGCGGGCCCTGTCCCAGTGGCGGTCCTCCTGGCTGTCACGCGAGGGCATCGCCGCAATCATCACCTATGCTCCGGCACTGCTGTTCGCGCTGGGCTGGATCGTCTTTGCCTCCCTCGACGGACCCTGGCGCATCGCAGGACTGATCACCGGCGTCATGGCGCTGGTGACGGTCGCCTGCACCGGCATGATCTATGCCAGCCTCAGGGTAATCCCGCGCTGGACCGATGCCACCGTGGTTCCCGTCTATCTCGCCTTTTCCTTGTCGAGCGGCGGCGCGCTGATCGTCACGGTTCTGGCGATTCTCGGCCCGCTGGACTCCCAATGGGCGTGGCTGGTGGCGCTCGCCACGGCGCTGGCATGGGTCCTGAAGCTTTTCTACTGGCACCGGATCGACAACGCCGCACCGGTCGCAACAGCGGAATCAGCCACCGGACTGGGACATCTCGGGACCGTCCGCCAGCTCGAAGCACCCCATTCGGGCGAGAACTACATCATGCGCGAGATGGGCTTTCAGATTGCCCGTAAGCATGTCGCCCGGCTGCGAAAGGTCGCGCTTCTCCTTGGCGGCGTAATTCCGGTTCTGGCCTTCCTGATCGCTGGCTTTGTCGGGGGGCCCGTACTCGTGATCGCCGCGCTGGTTGGTCTGGCCGGCACCGCCATGGGCGTCCTGCTGGAACGTTGGCTGTTCTTCGCCGAGGCCCAGCACGCCGCCATGCTGTTCTACGGCGCCAAGACGGTCTGAGGTCGTCATGGCAGAGGTGATCTGCGTCGGTGTTGCCGTTCTAGACCATGTCTTCGAGGCTGATCTGCCCGCCTCCAGCGACAGCAAGACCTTTGCCCGCACCTATGCGCAGTTTGGCGGTGGCATGGCGGCCACGGCCAGCGTCGCAGTGGCTCGTCTGGGCGGAAAAGCCGCCCTGTGGAGCCGATTGGGCAATGATGATACCGGAGAATATATCCGCAGCGATCTCGCCCGCCGGGGCGTACAGACCGAGCATATCCGGCAGATAGATGGCGCCCGCTCGCCGGTGTCCTCTGTTGTCATTGGTGACAAGGGCGTCCGCCAGGCCACAGTCTTCCCGAGGCAGAATCTGGACAACAACGCCGATTGGCTGCCGCTCGAGCGCATTTCAGAAACCAGTGCGGTCCTAGTTGACCCGCGCTGGCCCGAAGCGGCCATGGCGGCCCTCGAACGTGCGCATCTCAACCGGATACCTGCCATTCTCGATGCAGATATCGGACCAGACCCGGTTCCGCGCGAACTGGTCGAACTGTCGAGCCATGCCATTTTTTCGCTCCCCGGTCTGATCCAGTATACGGGCACCAAAGACATTGCACCGGCGCTTGCCAAAGCACGGGACGGCATTGAGGCGATCGTCGGCGTGACCGCAGGCCCGGATGGTTTCTACTGGATGAGCGAAGAGGAACCCGAAGTCCGGCATATACCCGCGCTCGCCATCGAAGCGGTCGATACGCTGGGTGCGGGCGATGTATTCCACGGGGCCTTTTCACTGGCCATCGGCGAAGGCAAATCGGTTGAGGATGCCGGCCGATTTGCGACCACCGCGGCCGGTCTGATAAGCGCCCGTAACGGCGGCCGCGATACCATCCCGTCGCGATCGGAGGTCTGGGACAGGCTGGCGTCCGAAACCGAGGCCTAGCTCGCCAGTTTGGGCATCTCGATGGGGCCCTCGACCGACTGGGTGATGAACTGCCGGACATAGGGATTGTCGGTCGCATCGAGCTCGGCAATCGGACCGCTCCAGACCACCCGGCCTTCGTGCAGCATCACCACGCTGTTGGCGATGTTTCGCACCACCGCGAGGTCACTGACGATGGAAATGACCGTCGCCCCCAGCTCATCCACCCGCTCATTGATCAATTCGCTGATGATCGTGCTCATGATCGGATCCAGACCCGCAGTCGGTTCGTCGAGAAACAGAATATCCGGATCGGTGGCGATAGCACGGGCCAGACCGACGCGCTTTTGCATGCCGCCGGACACTTCAGACGGATAGAGATCAGCAGTCTCGGGCAGCAGGCCCACCTGTCCCAAGCGTTCAATAGCCCGGTCCCGGGCCTCGGCACGGCTCAAATCGCCTTCATGGAGCAGCCGAAAGGCCACGTTCTCCCAGATCAGCAAGCTGTCAAACAGGCCCTGACGCTGGAACAGCACGCCAAAGCGCTTCATCCACGCCATCCGGGCCGTGTCGGACATCCCGACGGTGGACACCCCATCCACCTCGATGGTGCCCGCCTCCGGAGTCACCAGACCGAGGATACATTTGAGCAGCAGCGATTTGCCACTGCCTGACCCGCCGATCAGCACCAACGACTGGCGCGGGTTCAGCGTCAGATCGACAGTGTCGAGGGCACGGACGCCATCAAAGCTCCGCGTGACTCCGGAAAGTCGTATCTTCGGCTGTACTGCCCCGGTCATGGATGCGTCGTCGATGCGCTACCGATCCCGGGACCTACTGCATCGTTGGCATGTTCAGGCTGTGGCCTTCACGGACACCGGATTTGGGCCAGCGCGAGGTGATCGCCTTCTGGCGGGTGTAGAACCGGACACCTTCCATGCCATGCATGTGCATGTCACCGAAGAGTGAGCGCTTCCAGCCGCCGAAGCTATGATAGGCCACAGGCACGGGAATGGGCACATTGATCCCCACCATGCCGATCTGCACACGTTCGGCGAAGTCACGCGCGGCATCACCATCCTTAGTGAAGATCGCGGTGCCGTTCCCATATTCGTTGCGGTTCACCAGATCAACGGCGCTTTCGTAATCGTTCGAACGCACCAGCGAAAGAACCGGTCCGAAGACCTCCTGCTTGTAGATCGCCATGTCTTCGCTCACATGGTCGAACAGAGTGCCGCCCATGAAATAGCCGTTTTCATAGCCCTGCATCTTGAAGTTGCGACCATCCACAACGACCGTCGCGCCTTCTTTTTCTCCCTGATCAATCAGGTCAAGAATGCGCTCATGGGCCTGTTTGGTCACCACCGGGCCCATCTCGATTCCCTCGCCATTGCCGGGTCCGATCTTGAGCTCCTGAATTTTCGGGGTCAGTTTCTCGACAAGTGCATCGGCGGTATCGTCGCCAACGGCAACAGCCACCGAAACGGCCATGCAACGCTGTCCGGCTGAACCGTAGCCCGCACTGATCAGGGCATCTGCGGCCTGATCCATATCCGCATCCGGCATCACCACCATGTGGTTCTTGGCGCCGCCGAGCGCCTGCACACGCTTTCCGTGCTCGGCAGCGGTTGCGTAGATGTACTGGGCCACCGGTGTTGAACCGACGAAGGAAACCGCATCGATGCCATCATGGGTCAGGATCGCGTCCACGGCTTCCTTGTCGCCATTGACCAGGTTGACCACCCCTTCCGGCACACCGGCTTCAAGGGCCAGTTCGACCAGCCGGGTCGGGCAGGACGGGGCCCGTTCGGACGGCTTCAGGATGAAGGTGTTACCGCAGGCAATCGACAGCGGGAACATCCAGAGCGGGATCATGGCCGGGAAGTTGAAGGGTGTGATACCCGCACAGACACCAACGGACTGCCGGATCGTATAGGCATCCACGCCGGTGCCCACATCCTCGGTGAAATCACCACGCAACAGATGTGGAATTCCGCAGGCAAACTCGACAACCTCGCGACCGCGCAAGATATCGCCCTTGGCATCATCAATCGTCTTGCCATGCTCACTCGTGATCATCTCGGCGAGCTCCTGCTCGTTTGCGAGGATCAGCTCGTTCAGGCGGAACATGGTCCGGGCGCGACGGAGCGGCGGCATGGCCGACCAGCCGGGAAGCGCGGCCTGAGCTGCGGCCACGGCGGCATCCACATCAGCATTGTTCGCCAGGGCAACGTCGGCGGACTGTTCGCCTGTGGCCGGATTGAACACAGGACCGGTGCGGCCCGAGCTGCCGGCAGTCGCGGCACCGTTGATCAGATGGTTCAGGGTCTTCATGTCGCCAAATCTCCTCAGAAGGCACGGGACGCGGGCATCAAGCCGCACGCCGATATTTGGCCGGACTATACCCGTCCCGAGGAGCCGAGCGAAAGGCCCCGAGCGCTGGATTTGGCAAGTTTTATGGTGAAACCCGTCTTCGGGCGGTTTCTATCCAGGCTCGGCGAGTTTTCCAAGCTGCCCGCGGAAGAAGGTCAGAGGTTCGCCTTCATTCGTATCGTAGCGCTCGACCTCACCCACGATGATCATGTGGTCGCCCCCTTCGTGATGCACAACGCTTTTGCACTCGAAACGGGCCAGACACCCCTCCAGCAGCGGTGCGCCACCCAAACCTTCAGAATATTCGACGGCACCGAACTTGTCGGTTCCCGACTTGGCAAAGGCCATGCATTGCTCGCCCTGGTCTTCCCGCAGGATGTGCACGCAGAAATGACTGGAATCCTCCAGAATCTGCAAGCTGGGAGAGCTCTTGTCGATGCTCCACAACACCAGCGGCGGGTCCAGAGAGACCGAGTTGAAGGAGTTCGCGGTCACCCCGACCAGATCGCCCTTGGGGCCTTTTGCGGTGATGATGGTGACGCCGGTGGCAAAGTTGCCAAGTGCGTTACGGAACTCACGTATGTCGAACGGTGTCTCAGGCATGTGCTTGACCTCTTTCCCCCAACCTGTCGCATCAGGCGCAGGTTTTATTGTCCCCAAGATTTAGCGTTCCACCGCCTGACAATGCAACCATTGCTGCGGATAAGTACTCGTGCATCACAGGCAAACCCGACACATGCTTGATGCAATCCCGCGATACGGCCATTCTGTCATTTTTCATGTCCCCGGAGTTCGCCCATGCCCCTCACCTCACCGCGCAACGATGTGGCCATCAATTACGAAGTTCACGGTGAAGGGCCGCCACTGATTCTGGTCAGCGGGACCGGGCACGATCTGGGCTTCTGGGTGGGTCAGGTTCCCCATTTCTCGAAATCGTTTCGCACCATCGTGTTCGACAATCGCGGTGTCGGAAAATCCAGCGTCCCGGATCCCGGCTACAGCCTTGCCGATATGGCCGACGACGCCGCCCATGTGCTCGATGATGCCGGCATTGACCAGGCCCATGTGATGGGATTTTCCATGGGCGGTCATATCTCCCAGGAGCTCGCGATCAATCATCCCGACCGCGTACTTTCTCTCGGCATCCATCACAGCTGGACCCGCAACGGCGCCCGCCTGAAGAAGTTTCAGGAGACGCGCCGCTATCTGGCCGCCCAAGACCAGCGCGTTGCGCTGGCCGAGATCAGCATGCTCGCGCTTCACGCGAGTGCCTATTACGACGCTCATGTCGACGAGATGGACGCCCACCGGGAGTTCCTGTTGAAGAACTCTCCTGTGAACGCCGGCTGGATCGGTCAGCTGGAGGCCTGCATCCTCGGCGACACCTATGACCGCTTGCCCGCGATCTCCGTCCCGACTCTGGTGACCTGTTCGGACCTCGACCTGATCGCTTCACCTCATCTGTCCGAGGAAATTCACGCGCAGATCCCCGAATCCGAGTTGCGCATTCTCAAGGGTACGGGCCATGTGGCCCTGATGGAAGCACCGGAAATGTTTGCAGATGTCTGTCTGGAATTCCTCAACCGGGTGTGTGCCTAGCAGAAACCGCTATCCCCCTTGAGGAACTGCGCCGCGGCGCGGATAATCGCTTCCAACGGGCAACATCCGACGTCACGGGAGGACAGTGCATGCGCGGCCTGATCATGGACCAGCCACAGCTGATTTCTAATCTGCTGATCCACGCGGACTTCGTTTCCGGCGATCGGGAAATCGTGACCCGTACCATTGAAGGCCCCATCCATCGTTACACCTATCGCGATGCACATCGCCGGGCGCGCCAGCTTGCCAATGCGCTGCAATCCCTTGATGTGAAACTTGGTGATCGCATCGGGACTCTGGCCTGGAACACCTACCGGCATTTTGAAATCTACTATGCTGTCTCTGGTATCGGTGCGGTCACCCACACCCTTAACCCACGCCTGCACCCCACGCAGATGACCTACATCATCAACCATGCAGAAGACGCCTATATCTTCGTCGATCTGAATCTGGTTGGACTGCTCGAAGCCATCGAAGGGGAACTGTCCAAGCTCCGCGGTGTGGTGATCATGACCGATCGGGCACATATGCCCGAAACCTCGCTGCAGAATGCCCTGTGCTACGAGGAGCTGGTCAACGGCCATTCCGACGATCTCGAATGGCCGGTCTTTGACGAAAACACCGCATCCTCGCTCTGCTACACATCGGGCACGACGGGTAATCCCAAAGGTGCGCTCTACAGTCACCGCTCCACCATGATCCATGCCTATGCCTCGGCCCTGCCCGACGCACTGCATATGGGCGAGCGCGAGGTGATCCTGCCGGTGGTGCCCATGTTCCATGTCAACGCCTGGGGTATCCCCTATGGCGCTACCATGGTTGGCGCCAAGCTTGTCTTCCCCGGCGCCATGCTCGACGGCAAGAGTGTGCACGAGTTGTTGCTCGCCGAAGACGTCACCATGACCGCCGGCGTGCCCACAGTCTGGCTCAATCTCCTCAATCACTGGCGTGAGACTGGAACCCGCGTACCCAGCCTGAAGCGGGTGATCATCGGCGGCTCGGCCTGCCCGGAATCCATGATCCGGGCATTTCAGGAGGAATTCGGCGCCGAAGTTCGCCATGCCTGGGGCATGACGGAAATGAGTCCCCTGGGCAGTGTCGCCATTCCCAAACCCCGCATCTCTGATGACGCCGAGACGATGCGCAAACAGATCAAACAGGGACGCCCGATCTATGGCGTGGAAATGCGCATTGTGGATGACGCGGGGAAATCACTTCCCCATGACGGCAAGGCCTTCGGAGAATTGCAGGTCCGCGGCCCATGGATCACCAGCGGATACTTCAAGCTCGATCACTCCGAAGCCCATGGCAAAGACGGCTGGTTTGCCACCGGAGACGTCGCGACCATCGATGAAGACGGCTATATGGAAATCACCGACCGCGCCAAGGATGTTATCAAGTCCGGCGGGGAATGGATCGGCACCATCGAGATCGAAAACCACGTTATGAGCCACCCCGATGTGCAGATGGCGGCCGTGATCGGGGTGCCACACCCGAAATGGGATGAACGCCCTCTGATCGTGGTTGTGCCCAAGACAGGCAGGGAACCCACCCATGGCGAGATCACGCGGTTTCTCGACGGCAAGATAGCCAAATGGTGGATGCCCGATGATACGGTCCTCACCGATGAACTGCCGATCGGTGCTACCGGCAAGGTCCTCAAGGCCAAACTCCGCGAACAGTTCGGAGATCATGAATTGCCGACCACTTGATCTCACGTATCGTCATGGCCGGACTTGTTGCGGGCATGACAAAACAGGCTGTTCGAAATTCAAACCCTGAAAGCCGTGCTCCATGACCGACACCCCCACCCTCGACGAATTGCTCCGGCTTCGCTTCGACGACGCCCCTCAGGACGTTGCCGGCGGAGCAGACACCAGCCACTGGCACTCCATCGCCAATCACCAGTCCTGTCGCCTATACGAAGACAGGCCGGTTCGGCCTGAGCTGGTGCAACAGCTTTGCGCCCTCGCGCTCAGCTCACCCACCAAGAGTGATCTGCAGCAGCGCGACATCATCATCGTCAGCGACCCCGACAAACGCGCCACGATCAATGACCTGTTCCCCGGCAGTCCCTGGATCGCGGGCGCCCCAGTGTTTCTGATCTTCTGTGGCAACAACCGCCGACTGCGACAGATTCATGAACGTCACGGGCATCCATTCGAAAACGACCATCTGGACGCCTTCTTCAACGCCGCCGTGGATGCCGGCATCGCCTTGTCAGCCTTCACCCTTGCGGCCGATGCGGCCGGGCTGGGCACCTGCCCGATCAGCACCATTCGCGATTATCTGGAAACGATCAACGCGTTGCTCGAACTGCCCAACTGGGTCTTCCCTGTCGCCGGCATGACTCTGGGCTGGCCGGCCCGGACACCGCGGATCAATCTCCGCCTGCCTCTGGCCGCCACGGTCCACACCGACACCTACAACGAAGCCGCCCAGTGGGACGCCATCAAGGCCTATAACGCGCGACGTGCCGAACTGCGTCCTTATGGCTCGCAGCGGGACCCGGACCGCTTCGGCACCCGCGATCCCTATACCTGGTCCGAAGACAAGGCACGCCAATATGCCGAGCCGCAACGCACGGATTTCGGAGACTATATCCGCGCCAAGGGTTTCAGCCTGAGCTGAGTATCCTTATTCCGCTGGCGCAGCAGCAAATCGCAGCACAGGCAGCATTGCAGCGGCGGCAAGGATGCCCGCTGCGGTCATCGCCAATAGCACAAACAGGGTATCAAAACCCCAACCGCTGTAGATCCAGGAGATCAGAGGCACCGAGGATGCGATGATCGAAAAATTGATCATGTAACGCAGCGCATAGACCCGAGAGCGCCATGCACTGTGGGTGACCCGTCCGATCAAGACGTCGTTGATCGGAATTTGCCCGAACACCGCGAACATGAAGGCAATCGCCACGACAAGCGCCTGCCAGCCCGTCAGGCCCGGCATCATCGCAAACAGGGCCACCTGCTGCGCTGCAACGAATACAAAGATGCGACGAACCGGAAGCCGGTCGACCAGATAGCCCACAATGAGTTGCCCGACTGCCGCGATCGACAGTACTAGAAACGCAAACCAACCCACATCCGACACCGACACCGCGAGATCGCCAAGCTGTTCGTCGAAGACTTTTGGCAGGGTGAAGGTTGTACTCTGAAAGATCAAACCGCCCAGAGATGATGTCGTGAACACGATCAGCAGAACGCGGAACACCATGGCACGGTCGAACGACATCTGCGCGGTCCCCTGCTTGGAATTTGGCCGGGCGCTTTCACGAGCTTCAACACTCCGTCCGGCGACGACAACCATGAAGGTCACGCCCATCGCCATCGAAAACAGGCCCGGCCAGACAAAGGCGGACCGCCAGTCCGCATGGTCGATGAAGAGTGCGGTAATCAGGGCTGCGGCTGCCACACCCAGATTCCCGAAGATGCCGTTGATCGCGATGGGTACGCCGGTGCGCTGGCGCCCGTGAACCACGAGCGCAATCCCGACAGGATGATAGATCGCTGCGAACATACCAATGGCGGAAAGCCCGACCGCCATTTGTACCGGTGTCTGGGCGAGAGCTGTGGCCGCCGAGGCTGCCCCAATCCCCAGAAAGAAGATAACCATCATTCCTTCCCGGCTCCACCGGTCCGCGAGCCAGCCAGATGGCAGGGTAAACACCGCATAAGCGATGAAACCCGGCGTCGCATAGGCGATCAGTTCGCCATAGCTCATGCCCCAGTCGCGCGACAGCGAAAGCGCTGCCGCGGTTGCAAAGATCAACATGAACAGATGAGTCAGAAAATGCCCGATATTCAAAAGCAGAAAATGGACATTCTCGCGGTCGGTCAATGCGGCTCCCCTACCAGACGCTCCAGCCGGCATCGACGATGATAGTCTCGCCGTGGATCATCCGGGAATCCTCGGTGGCCAGGAACACGGCAGTGCCGGTCATGTCGTCCGGGTCGATGAAATCGATACCCGTCGGCGTGAAGGTCTTCATCAGCTCCATGTATTCCTCATTGCCCGGACCGCGCAGATGCGCGTTCAGCGGCGTGGCCACATTGCCTGGCGCGATGGAATTGACATTGATCTTTTCCTTGCCCAGTTCGGCTGCCAGCGCGCGAGTCATGTTCACCACACCCCCCTTGGAGGCGCAATAACCCGGGCAGTTCGGAAAAGCACCGGTGCCTGCGATTGAGGAAATATTGACGACCTTGCCACCGCCATTCTTCCGGAAATGGGGCACGAGTGTCTTCACCATGAAGAAATAACCCTTGAGGTTCAGGTCGAGTTGCTCGTCCCAGATTTCCTCGGTGGTCTCCATCACCGGAACCGTGCGGAACACACCGGCATTGTTGACCAGAATATCAACCCGCCCGAAATCCGCGATCACTTCACCAATGAGCGTCTCGATCCCGGGAACAGTTGAGACGTCTCCCTTGAAGGCCTTGGCTTTGCCGCCGGCATCCGTGATGTCCTTGATGATGCCGTTCGCGCCGTCATCATTGCTTTTGTAGTTGATGGCAACCTGAGCACCTTCTGCAGCATAGCGCTTGGCGATGGCCGCTCCGATTCCCACGGATGATCCGGTAACAATCGCGTTCTTTCCTTCAAGCCTCATAACGTCTCTCCTGTTTACTGGTTTCGCAGTTCCGCTGTGCGAACCGTATCGACCGACAGGTCATCGGTGATCGCCACAGCGTAAATCTCTTTCGCGCGTTTGCGGGTGATCAGACCCTCGCGCACATCCTTCTGAACCTGATTCGGGTCCCGGGTTGTCGGGTCACCATAGCCCCCGCCGCCCTGGGCAATGGAGACAAGGGTCTCACCATCCTCGATCCAGACGATGGAACACTGATCGAGCGTCTCCAGATCCTTGTTGCGTGTGCGTTTGAACTGGTTCGAACGGGCCGATGGCAGTCCACCGCGTGCACCCTGAGGAACATGGATATTGCCGTCATGCACAAAGCCCGCTTCCATCTGACAATCCACCGGACCGAACTCCACCTCGATACCGGGCGCGCCGCGATGACGGCCGGCCCCCTCGCTATCGGGAATCAGCCGACGGGTGTGCACATGAATGGGTGTGTAGACCTCATCCAGTTCCACGGAATCGATGAAGCACATGCCACCATTGCCCACATGCAGCATGGTCATCCAGGCATCCTGATGGGGGGCGCCTGCGCCAGCCGTATGGCCGAGAAAAAGCTGATTCACATAAGGCTTGTCGTTGCGCGGATCATCACCCGAGACCACGGCCGTGGACGGCGGACAGAAGCAGCCCACTTCACCCATGCCAAACCCATCGCCGAGTTCAGCCATGGCGCGCTGGGTCGCTGAAGTAATCCGGTCTGCAAGATTGGTGGTGGAGGCCGAACAGCTGATCGGGTGGCGCGGTATACCGACCACCCCCGCATCCTTGAGCTTCAGCTCGATCCGGCGCAGGGATCCGGCATTCTTGGGCACGGTGTGATCGATGGAGTTGAACACGCCGATATAGGCTGCCGTGCGCGTACAGGATTCCGAGACATTGAGCCCGCAATTCATCTGATCCGCATTGTCGAGCAGATCCACTTCGATCCGGCCGGCCTCCGGGTCCACCGAGACCTTGGACGTCACCTGAATGCCTTCATCGGGTGTGCCGGGGATTGCATCATGGGTTGACTGGGCTGACGCCGCCCCTTTCGGGATATCCCCAATGGCATCGGCCATGCGTTTCTCGGAATACGCGAACCACTGGCCGGTAAAGGCGTGCAGGGTCTCCCAGCCCACTTCCTTGCCGAGCGCCAGCAGCTCACGTTCGCCAATCAGCGCCGAACCCAGCATGGCCAGAAAATCGCCGTGCCATTGCTCGGGAACGCGGATACGCAACTGGCACATGCGCACGATATCCTCGACGGTTTCATAATCCTTCAGCACCTGAACGGCGGGAAAGATCAACGCACCTTCCTCGTAAACATCCCGTGCCGTGCCGTGATAGGTCGTCGGGATCGAATTTCCGATATCCGCCTGATGAGCCTTGGCCAGCACCGTGAAATGATGGGTCCCCTCATCATCGATCACCGGCATGATGATCGTGTGATCGGCGGGATGGGAACAACCGTGATAGGGCGAGTTGTGCAGAAAGGCATCACCCTTTTTGAGGTCGGGATGAAACTCCTTCATCGAGCGGGCCATAATATCCGGGCCGGACAGCACATGGATCGGTAGGCTTTCGGCCACCGCCAGCAGGTCGCAATCCGCGGTCAGGATGCAGCAGGAGAAATCCTTCGCCCGGTTGAGCACACCGGATCGGCCCGTGCGCAGCAGCGTGTTCCCCATTTTCGAGGAAATGCCTTCGAACCGGTTGGCAAGAATGGCTAGTTGTGCGCCATCGAGCTGTTTATCTGTCATCTCTTCAACTCCCTATGGCCGCATCAGAAGACTGCCGGAGGCCGTCCGTTCGAAACGTGTCGCCCCATCGGCGATCACCGTCGTGAAGGGTGATTCGATGATCGCCGGGCCCTGGTGCTGCTCCCCGGCGGTCATGGTTTCAAAATCATGGACCACGGCATCCACCGCACCATCACCGGCAAAATAGACCCGGCGCGTGCCGGACACATCGTGCCCCTTGCCGACGGCAAGGCGCCCGGGGCCACCATCGCGCAGCCCGCACCGCGCGGTGGCTGTCCAGCCGACATACTCGATCGCCGAACCGGGGTCCCGGATCGCGAAGATCCGCTCATGCATCGCATGGAAGGCTTCGGCGAGGGCATTGAGCTGGTCATCGCTGGTGAGCGCGTCCATCGGCAGTGGCACCTCGATTTCCCATACCTGGGAGGCGTAGCGTGCTTCCACCGCGAACTCGATCTGCGCCGACACCGCGTTCGAGCCCGGGCCGTCGATGAAGGCCTGGGCCTCGGCCCGCAGCCCGTCAAGGGTCCGGTTCACCCCATCGCGGTCAAACGCGTCGGAGGTGGTGAAAAAGGTCGCGCGATACTCATTGGACAGATCGGACATCAGGGCACCGGCCGCGCTCAGCCCGGCTCCGGTTTCCGGGATCAGCAGGGTCGGACAGCCCAGCCGGCGGGCGATGTAGATCGAGTTGAGGCCCGCTGCCCCGCCGCCCCCGATCAGCACCGCTTCAGCCGGATCAATGCCCTGATCCACGGTGATGTCGGAAATCGCCTGCACCATGTTCTCCGTCGCCACGCTCAGGATCGAAGCTGCCGCATCCTCGACGCTCAGCCCCAGCGGCGTGGCGACATGGTTTTCCACCGCCTTGCGGGCGCTCGCGGCATCCAGTTCCATGCTGCCGCCTAGGAAATAGCCCGGATCGAGATATCCCAGGGTCACGCAGGCATCGGTGACAGTGGGCTCGGTGCCTCCCGCGCCGTAGCAGACCGGTCCCGGCACGGCACCCGCACTCTGCGGCCCCACATGCAGCAATCCGCCCGCATCCACCCAGGCAATGGAACCACCGCCCGCGCCGACGCTCTTGATATCGATCGAGGGAAACCCCGTCATATGGCCGCGGAAGGGCTGGCCGATCCAGGTCTCCTTGGTCAGGGGAATGCGCCCGTCGCGCACCAGGCTGACGTCATAGGTCGTCCCACCGGTATCGGCGATGATGACATTGGCCGAAGCCGACTCGATCTCCGCATAGTTCCGCCCCGCAATCGGGGCCATGGACGGCCCGGAATTGATCGCGTGAATGGGCCGTTGCGCCAGATCGCTCGCATCCAGCATGCCGCCCTGGGAGGTCAGCACCAGGGTGCGCCCTTCGAACCCCGCCGCGGTCAGCCGTTCGGTCAGCCCGCCCAGATATTTGCCCATGAGCGGCTTGAGGGAGGCATCGATCGCCGTCGCCGACGCCCGGCGATATTCCCGCAGAGCCGGATTGATCTGATGAGAGAGCGTATAGGGCACGCCGGGCAGATGGTCGGTGAGCAATTCCCCCACCCGCAATTCATGGGCCGGGTTGGAGATCGACCAGAGGAAACACACCGCGACCGCCTCGACGTGCGCCTCCCTGAGCCTGCCAATAATCTCGATCGTCGCGGCCTCGTCCAGCGGCGTATGGGGCGCACCCGCGCTGTTGATCCGCTCGGGCACCTCGAAGGTCAGGGCACGGAGCACATAGGGTTCGGGATAGGGCGCGACGAAGTTGAAGGGCTCGATCCGCCCGCCCTCGCGCAGCACCAAAATATCGGGATGTCCCGCCGTGGTCAGAAAGGCCGTGCGCGCGGTGTTGCCGGTGATGATCGCATTGATCGCATGGGTCGTGCCATGGATCAGCATGTCACCCTGGGCCAGCAGGCCCGACAATTCGATCCCGCGATCCTCGGCTGCCAGCGCCAGCGCATCGAGCACGCCCTTGACCGGATCGGCAGGCGTCGTCGACGCCTTGTACATGGTCAGCGCGCCGTCATCATCCTCCACGATCAGATCGGTGAAGGTGCCCCCGGTGTCACAAGCAAAACGCATCAGAACTGTCCTCTCTCAACCCGGATTGAATTCAAACACGCCCGGCGCAGGGTTCAAGGATTATCTCCTGTTGACGGCACGATTTCCCGGAGTCCGGAAACCGGTTGACCCCTTGCCGACGGCAAAGGATGCTTTGCGGACACATATCGGATGGATAATGACCCTACACCCTCAGGCACAAGCCGTGCTCGACCTGCTCAACGCCGCGCCGACCCCGCTCAAGGATCTGCCCCCGGCAGACGCCCGCGCGGCCTATGACCGGTTCATCCTGCCGCGCAATTTCGACCCGGTTCCGCTGGGCCGGATCGAGGACCGGATGATCCCGGGTCCCGGCGGCGCGATGCGCATCCGGATCTACACCCCCGCCGGCGACAGCGGACCGCGTCCGATCTTCCTCTTCATCCATGGCGGCGGCTTCGTGATCGGCAGCATCGAGAGTCGCGATCCCCAATGCCGCCTGATCTGCCGGGGTGCGGACTGTATCGTCGTCTCGGTGGACTACCGGCTCGCCCCCGAAGCCCCCTTCCCGGCGGCACCCGATGACTGCTGGGCAAGCCTGCAATGGTGCGCCGACAACACGTCCGACCTGGGGGGCGATCCGGCCCGCATCGCCGTGGGAGGTGAAAGTGCGGGCGGCAATCTGGCCGCCGGACTGGCCCTGCGCGCCCGTGACGACGGCGGCCCGGCCCTGGCGGCACAAATTCTGGTTTACCCGCTGACGGATATGTATTTCGAACAGGACCTGCCGTCCTACCGGTATCTGGACGAGGACTATTTCCTCACCCGCGATCAGATGGCCTGGTACGGGGCATGCTATGCGCCCGGCATGACCACCACCGACAATATCCTGCTTTCCCCCTGCAAGGCAGCGAATCTTACCAGTCTGCCGCCAGCCCAGATCATCACGGCCGAATTCGATCCCCTGCGCGATGACGGCAAGCACTATGGCGAACGCCTGACCGCAGCCGGGGTGCCGGTGGAATACACCTGCATGCGCGGTATGATCCATGGCTACTGGCACTATGGAAAAATGATCGATGCAGCCGGCGAAGCCCTCCAGCTCAATATTGCCGCCCTCAAACGGGCCTTTGCCCAGACAGGATGAGGAACTCATGACACCCGATACCATCAACCGCGCGGCGACGATCATCGCCGAAAACCGCCTGAACGGAACCCGTCTCGACGCGCTCGATCCGGAAATACGCCCCATGGATTTGAACGATGCCTATGCCGTTCAGGAACGCCACAACGAGATATTGTCGGAACGCGGCATGGGCCGGCTGGCAGGTTTCAAGATCGGCTGCACCACGCCGGTGATGCAGGAATACATGAACATCCACGAGCCCTCCTATGGTGAGGTATTCGAGCCCATGGTCTTCCACAATCATGTCGAACTGCCCCGCGCCGCCTTCGTCAATCCCGGTGTGGAAGCCGAAATCGCCGTCACCCTGTCCGACGACCTGCCCATCTCCGATACGCCCTACACCCGCGAGCGCGTGCGGGATGCCATCGGCGCGGTGATGATCTCCATCGAACTGGTGGATGCCCGCTACCGCGACTATCGCGAACTCGACACGCCGACCATGGCCGCGGACAATTTCTTCAATGCCGCTGTGCTGCTGGGCGAACCGGTCACCAACTGGCAAGATTTCGACCTCGCCGGTGCCGCCGCAACAGTGCAGCTCAACGGCAGCGAACTCGGGCGCGGCGAAGGTGCGCTGATCATGGGCCACCCCCTCGAAGCGCTGGCCTGGCTCGCCAACCGGCTTGGCAAGCGCAACCGGCACCTCAAGGCCGGGGAGTTTGTCACCCTAGGCTCCGTGATCCCGACCCATTGGGTCGAACAGGGCGACCGGATCGACCACGAAATTTCCGGTTTGGGTGCGATTTCCATTACAATGGTCTGACGCCAGAAAGGGACACACCACGTCATGAAAAGCTACCAACTCGTCGCCGCCGATGCTCCGCTGGAACTCGTCGAATCCGAAACCCCCACGCCCCAGGGCACCGAGGTGCTCGTCAAGGTTACCGCCTGTGGCGTTTGCCATTCCGATCTGCATTTCTGGCACGGTTTCTACGATCTGGGGGACGGCACCAAGATGACCCTGGAAGACCGGAACATCTCCCTGCCTTTCACCATGGGGCATGAGCCGGTCGGCGAAGTCCTGGCCTATGGCCCGGATGTGGAAACCGATATCAAGATCGGCGAAACCCGCATGGTCTTTCCCTGGACGGGCTGTGGTGACTGCCCCCGTTGCGATGAAGGCAATGAACAGGATTGCGCCAATGTCGCCCCGCTCGGGGTGCGTCGCCCCGGTGGCTATGCCGACCACATCATCGTGCCCCATCCCCGCTATCTGGTGAATATTGACGGCGTCGACCCCCATTATGCCTGTACCCTAGCCTGCGCCGGTGTGACCGCCTTCAGCGCGATCAAGAAAGCTCGGGCCATCGCAGCGGATGACAAGCTGGTCATCATCGGTGCCGGTGGCGTGGGCCTGACCGGCGTTGGCATTGCCGCTGACTACATCGAAAACGACATGATCGTCGTCGATATCGACGAAGAGAAACTGGCCGCCGCCCGGGAAGCCGGCGCGGACCACACGATCAACCCCAAACGGGAAAATGCCAGCGAACAGATTGCCAAACTCACCACGGCCGGTGCCGGTACCGTCGTCGATTTCGTCGGCTCCACCGAAACCGCCGCGCTGGGCATGGAAGTCCTGCGTCGCGGTGGCACCTATGTGCTGGTGGGTCTCTATGGCGGCCGCCTGAACTTCCCGACACTGGCCCTGCCCACACGGGATATCGCCCTGCGCGGCTCCTACGTTGGCAATCTGGGTGAAATGCACGAACTGATGGAGCTGGTGAAAGCCGGCAAGGTCGACCCGATTCCGGTTTCCGCACGCCCCATGTCGGAAGTGACCCAGACGCTTCAGGATCTCGAGGACGGCCGGATCATCGGCCGCGTCGTCGTGGTCCCCGACGGGGTCTAGTCCGCACCCAGCATGTCCTGAATGGATTGGGCGAGGCCGGGAACCCTGTTTCCGGCCTCTTCCAGTTCCCAGACAGGATATTCCCCGGCGGCCGCGCGTGCGCGCTGCTGCATGGCGATCAGGGCCCAGCGAAGATGGGCAAAGACCTCCCAGAAATGCACCCGTGCGGGCTCGGGCGATCTCCCACCGGCTTGCGTATAGGCTCGATAGAACGCGTCACGTGAGCCAAGGCCACCGGCGTCCCGGTCCACATTTTCACCGCGCCAGCATCGTGCGCAGAACCAGCCGATATCTTCCGCCACATCCCCCGCACCGGCAAATTCCCAGTCCAGAACCGCCGACAGCCGGTCGTCGTGCAGCAGAAAATTGCCGGTCCGGAAATCCCGGTGCACCACACCACCCGTTCCGGAGTCCGGGACGTGTTTATCCAACCAGTCGAGACCCAGCGCAACGCCCGCGGGAACATCACCAAGCGCCTGGGCCCAGCCCCGCAGCGTCTCCACCCGATCCCGCGGTGAGTCCGGTACCAGTCCGTCGGGGACGCCCATGGCGTGTATCTCCGCCAGCGCAACACCCAGCTTCTCAAGGATCACCGGCCCCGCTGCATGCGCGAACAGGTGGTTCCGGTCCGCCGTGCCATCGCAGAATTCCGAAACCATGAATTCACGCCCGATCACCGTGCCCGTGGGTTCCAGCCAGAGTGGTTCTGCCACCGCCAGACCCCGTGCATGGGCGCGGCGCAGAAGCATGAACTCCTGAGGCTTAGGCCGGCTCTCCGGCAGAGGCATATCCGGTCCGACGCGCAAGACAACAGCCTGCACCTGATTGCCCGTCTCGATTTCAAGCCGCCAGTTGCGCTGCACGGCCCCTCCGGGCAACAGCGTGATCGCGCCGAGCGTCAGATCGCCTGTGCCCAGCCGGGCGCGTAACCAGTCCGTCAGGTCCCCGTGATGGGACGCAAGTTCGGGTTCACCCCCCGGGACAGGGCCATCGGGCATGACCGATCAGCCCCAGCGCCAGAAATCCATGCCATCGGCCAGCAGATTGCCGGCGACGACCATCTTGTGAACCTCGGACGCGCCATCGACCAGCTTCGCCTGCGGCGCATAGCGGTACATCCATTCCAGCGGCAAGTCCTTGGAATAGCCCCGCGCGCCGTTCAGCTGGATCGCCGTGGCAATCGACTTGTGCAGAATATCCGAGACCCAGATCTTGGCCATGGAGACCTCTTTCTGCGCGCGATCCCCGGTATCCAGCTTGGCCGCGGCCTTCATGGTCAGCAAACGTCCGATCTCGATATCCATCGCCGCATCACCCAGCATCCATTGGACGCCTTCATGCTCGGCCAGTGTCGAGCCAAAATTCTCACGGGTCTTCACATAGTCGAGGCATTCCTCCAGCGCCCGCTTCGACATGCCCAGCCAGCGCATGCAATGG
>Ga0055584_100001944_pt1 | contig 20299 bp, 20 predicted proteins | sample OSDHelmetaG_FD_58716 | JGI IMG/M metagenome (GOLD analysis project Ga0055584, IMG submission 58716) | Pelagic marine sediment microbial communities from the LTER site Helgoland, North Sea, for post-phytoplankton bloom and carbon turnover... | ecosystem: Environmental > Aquatic > Marine >...
AAAAAAAAAATGGTGGAAATTAATCCACCATTTTTGATCTTGCTTTTAGAAATATTTAGCAAGTTCTTGGTTCACTTCCTCTAGAAGGTTAGCCTCGTCCTTAGACGAGCCGAACTGCATCGATTCAAGCGCCGCGTCATACGCGCAGCGAATACTAGTGCTAGCAAGCGAATTTTCTTTGTTGCTATTCATTAGATGAACACCGCTTGCACGGCATTGTTCACAAAATTCTTTGAGTGAACTGAATTTAAATTTCACGAAAGGCTGAGGTTTAATACCCGCTTCCATGAAGTAAGCGAGGGGGTATTCTTCCTCGTTAATAACTTTGATGACATCAAGGATATTATATCCTTTTTCATGAGCAGTGATAAGGATCTTGTTCAACTTATTTACTTTAATTTTCGTCTTCATGGGTTCTTTTCCTACTGTTTTGATGATATCTTTAACGGCCTCCAGAAAGGTCATACCGTTAGAAACACGTTCAAATACTTCCTCATTAAGAGGAATTTGGTTTTCCATAGCTAGAGCACCAGCTTCGATAAGATCACCATCGTTGATTTTTACTGCAATAATTTTATTAGACATGGTATTTTCTCCAAATTGTTTATATTAATGAACCCGAAAAACTAAATATGTTTTTCTACTAAAGTTCATTAATATAATATATACTTGTATCTAAGTATTTTACGGTTATACCGCTACTTCAACAGTAGATACTTGTTTCCAATTACATGTGCCGTTTTCATGGACATGTTTACGATCAGTTCGAAGCACTTTTCCTTCATCACTGATGTGATAGAATTCAAGAACTTCAGAATTCTTGTTATTATAGAAAGATAAACGTTTTCCTTCTTTGAGACGCTTAGCCTCGAAGTTTATCTGTTCACCGGTCATCTTATGAAATACACGTTTCTCTTTAATATCAGGTCGCATTTCTTTCTCCAATTAAAATAAATTCCCCCTAACCCGATTAAAGGTTAGGGGAAAGGTTAGTTATCGACGATCTTCACCAAAGAAGCAATCGTATGACATGTTCAGTAGCAAAGCGGTGAGAGCCACGGTAAATAGGACACTCCCGAGGATTATTAAATTGCTAGGAGTCGTCATAATCGTCTCCACTGCTATGACTTGACGTTCCTGAAAAAGCAGTAGCTGCTACTGCGAATACTGCAGCACCTGTTGTGATTAAGCCACCAATCCAAAGAATAGTAATAATTTCCATCTTGTTTCTCCTGTTAAATATCTAGAAGTTCTTTATCAAACTCAGGGAAGTTATCTTTCATAACTTCACGACGCATGCTCGGGCCATTAGTCTTCTTCGTCATAAGAAGATTAATAACCTCATGAGCAAACCCTTCATCGGAGAAGTCTTCTGCCTCTAATGAGATTAGAGTGCGGGTTTCAGGATCCATAGTGGTCTCCCAAAGCTGATCCGCTGACATCTCCCCAAGACCTTTAAAACGTGATACCGTAATTGATTTATCAGTAAGGTCTTTAATATCATGGAAAGCATAAAGCATATTAGACAACTTGTTGCTATCATCTTTGTATACTTTAACCTTGTTAAGTTTTTTCTCCGTGTAGCTAGCTAATAGTTCTTCAAGCTTCGCGATTCGGCTTTCATCGTTCTCATTCTCTTCACCACCAGCGATCAGAGTACAGAAAGAATTATGCTTAGACGAAGCTTCATCTTGGAAAATGAAAGAGCAATGTCCGTCATCGTTCAGTGTCAATGAATCCGTGTAGTCGCTATCTAGAAAATCGTTAAGCGTTTCTTCAAGATCAGCAGTCTTGGCGAATTCAAGGACGCGGGATAGGATATCTAGTGGGATACCAATAGCCGCTCCGGTCTCAGCAATCTCCCCGCTGAATTCTTCAAGCTTTGCAAGAAGTGCCTTAGGGCTACGGACGAATTTATAACCTTTCCCTTTATCTTCAGCTAATCGATAGTTCAAGCGTTTCGCCACCTCTGAATATTTATCAGAAACAAATTCGATCAATTCTGATCGATCCTGAAGATAAATATAATCGTTCTTGTTAAGTTGAACGCGGTAGAGCGGTGGCTTAGCTACAAACACGTTACCGTTCTCAATCAATGGGCGCATGTGCTGCCAGAAGAAGGTCGCTAACAACGTCGAAATATGGGAACCATCGACATCGGAATCTGACAAGAGAACGATTTTACTATAGCGAAGTTTTTCGTAATCAAAGTCTACACCTTTACCGCAACGTAGGACGTTGAACAGATCGGAGTACTCGTTGTTTTTGATTACTGCCGCTAGGTCTAAATCAAGACTATTTACGCATTTACCACGTAAAGGAAAAATGGCCTGAGTGTTTCGGTCACGGCCATCTTTACACGTACCACCCGCTGAGTCACCCTCAACAATGAAGATTTCGCATTCAGAGGGGTCACGCGAGATGCAGTCGGCCAACTTACTAGAATCATTCATGCTGAAAGCATCACCCGTTAATTGGGCACGAGAAGCTTCCTTAGACTTCAGGTTCTTGATGCGGTTCTTAGCTGAAGCTACTGCCATGAGGGAGATTTTCTTAGCTTCGGACTTGTTGGTTTCTACCCAATCTACTAGGGCTGCGTATGTAACGCTCGATACCGCACCAGTAGCATCAGAACTATTTAACTTCTGCTTATCCTGTCCAGAATACAGAGGTTCTGCGTGCTTAATACTAATGATACAGTACATGCCTTCGAAGAAGTCCGCAGGTTTAACTTCCAAGTCTTTGTCGCGCCCTTTTAAGAGATCGTTATCCTTAATAAACTTCTGGAAAATACGTCCGAACGCCATCTTAAAGCCGGTAATGTGGCTTCCGCCATCCCGTTGGAAAATGGTGTTACAGAAACCGTAGAAGTTTTCCTTTAGAGAAGACTTACTATAGTTGAACGCCAGATCGATTTCTCCGACATTCTTGCCGTCACCTTCACCAGAGACAACAATGTGCTCAGGGATAAGAAGTTCTTTCTCAGTTAGCTGAGAATCAATAAAGTCAGCGATTGAGTCGGCAAGGAAAACAGTGCGCTCACCGTCATACTCCAAAACGAAAGGGACTTTTGGATTAAGGTAAGACCGCAACTCCAGCATTTCAACGAAGTCGGTTTTACTTGGAAACTCGGTCTCCGCTTCAGAGAAGATTTCTGGATTAGGCTGAAATGTAATCATGGTTCCGGATTGTTTTGAACCACGGATTTTACTTTCTTTAACCTTAATACCGTTTTCGAACTCCATTCGATAGCCAGCACCAGGACGCTTAGACTCAATATGGAAAAATGTACTTAAAGCGTTAGTCGCTTTAATACCAATTCCGTTTAGGCCACCGGAGGTTTTATACGAGTTTTTGTCGAATTTACCACCAGCATGCATTTTGGAACATAGAACTTCCATAACTGAGCACTTGAATTTCTCGTGATGGTCGAATGGAATACCGCGCCCCTGATCCTTCACCGAGATAGTACGCTTGACGGAGTCCACAATGGTGAGAATCTCCTTACCGAAGCCGTTGAGAAGCTCGTCTACCGAGTTATCGAGAACTTCCCGATAAATAACCATTTTGCCGAAGTTATCAACCGAGCCGATATACATCGTTGGGCGCATTTGGATGTTGCGCGGAAACTCTAATACATCGACGCTTGAAGCATTATACTCTTTAGTCATCTCTTGTCTCTCTTCTAGTCTGTTTCGTGGGTTAATTAATTAAACTAAAATCCGCTAACGGGATAAAAAAGTAGGTATCCGTTTCTGCGTTTCTGATTACCGCATCAACTTTAGGGAACGGCGTGACGGATACACCATGAAAATTCATTATTTCATCGGTAAAACCTCTATCATTCGCTAAGAATTTAAGCTCGTCATAACGTGTCTTAAGCTCCTTAAATACAATTTTATCGACTTCCGGTAAGGTGAAAAAATTGTTCGTTATAACAACGTGGCCTCCCGTTTCCAATTGAAGTTCTATTCTGTCATCTGTTATCTCTATAACTGAGATTATTCTAGTGCTACTGATACACCAAGACTTTCTCTTCGCTATTCTCTTAATGAGATCAGAATATCGTTTGAACATTTCTTTCTCTCTAAAATTCTACGATGAATAGAAGTACAGCCATAATGGTAATAAACCATACAGCTGCGCCTTTAGGGTTAAACAGCTCGGAGTCGATAATGTTATCCAACTCCGAGAGAAGCTTCTTAAACATAATATATGTTTATTCCTTTGTCATCGCCTTTTTAAGGCATCCGCTAACATAATCCAAATTACTTACATCCCCGTCCTTATAAAAGCGATCAATCTTTTCAGACTCCTCATAGTTTAATTTACGTTTACCATCAAAGTCGATTCTTCGGGTATTTACTTCCGCGAGGAGTTCTTCAAAGAAAATTTTATGGCTATTAATGAAAGCTGACTTGCAGCGCCCGTCAAAATACTCCTTCATTAAATTGAAGTATGTCACATAAAGCGTCTGAAAGTAGTTCAGGTACCGATGCGGACAAAATGTCTTAACAGCAATATGCTTTAAAATAGGAATAGCCTCATGGATTTTTGATTCATCCAGTAGAATACGCTCTACGTCCAGATCAATGGCCTTTTTATTAGTGTTCTTTGAAAAACGAACGATTTCCATGTTGTTACCTAGATTGGAATACCCCTTCTCGTCTCGTCTAAACTGGATAAGCTTCTGGATATCGTATCCTTCCACCCTCCCAATAAACACACCTTTCTCGGAGGGAATTAAAACCTTACCCCCTTCATCCATATAGATATCGGAAAGTAGAGAAATCGTGTCCTTGATGTCGGCTAACTCTTTGATCAAGTCACCACCGGTGCCTGCGGTACGTTGAAAAAAGCGAGAAACCGCATGTCGGTGAATAGAAAAGTCCATGTACGTATTTTTGATTACAGGATGCTTTTCAGAGGTAATATCGATCTCTTTCGTGAGAAATGTTAACGAGTAACGATACGACTTAAGAATGGTATCGGTAGTATAACCTAAAGAGGAACAATACCGCTCTTCAACTTCACCATTCTTAAGGAACCGTTTTACGTATTCGGCATGTTCCGATTCTGTTTCCTCGTTGACAAACCGGCTATAATCTAGGGGGAAATCAAAGAACGGGTGGATGGGTGTGAGATACGTGAACTTGTTCTCTCCCTTGTCTACCAGCAGGCCGAGTCGCTCAGCCTCGCTCTCTATGAACTTAAATTCGTTGCTTACCATGCGTTTAACGCGTTTGCGTTCTGACGGTTTACTTAAGATCTTATAAAGCTTTTTCCCGTATTCTTCGTCGGTAAGATGGTACTCACTAATTCTTAAGATGTAAAGATTCGAAACTACCATTTCCCTAAAGAAGCGTCTAGACCGAGACTTAGCTATTGATTCATCTAGGTACTCCTTATCGTCACCAGCACTGGCTTTTAACAAAAGAAGTTCGTCGGACGCTTCTTTTATAAAAGAGTCAAATTTCTCAACCATCCTTTTGTCTGGCACAATTATCGTTGAGCATGGTAATTGCAAAACTTTTCGGCTCTTCCTGTAAGTTCTTAATTCCGTGAGTATATCTTCTTCTCTCATATCTTTGTCTAGATAGAGCGGTGGGTGTATTACTTTTGATTCTTCAATTTTCATGTTTGTATCCTCTTATTTTCTAATTCTATAATTTAAGTTTAATTCTAACAAAATAGTATCAGTGTTTAATTAATCAACCAAAGGTAAAACTATGATTGAAGCCAAAGACTCAAAGCTTACCAGCGAAGAAGTCAGTATGCTAGATGAAACTAATTTTTTAACGGCTAGATTGCTGCGTTTCCAAGATTACTGGTCGTACAAATTCCGCCCTGATCTAGCTTGGGAGATCGTGGACACTTATACCGATCAGTATGAGCTGGAAAATCTGAAAGGCTACCTGATCTTTTTATTCATGATGATGGAATATGACAGGCGTTCAGGCCCAATTAAAAGAATCGGCTTCTTCTTTTCTAAAGAAGTTCGAATTAGCTATTACGAGTATAAAAAGGAGATCGCTCGGATTATTGAACATTGCGAAAAATTCCTTACTGAAGCTGAAGGTAAGGAATTTAAAGTGGCTGAGCGCTATGAAAGAATAAAAAAGATGGAGTTCGAAGAAATTGAAATAGCTTCTAAGAGAGCACAGACTAATTCTGACACGGTTAATGCAATACACGGCACCGTCGATATGATTAGTACCTTCGGTGCTTTTGCATCTAGATAACTACGCGTCCCTTACCCGTCATAAACGGGTAGGGGAATTAAATTCGCTGTCATCAATAAAGAAGGGTAATCCAATCTTTTGGTAAACCTCATCGCTTGAAACCAGTAGAAACTTTTTAGTCTTTATGTTTATAACGGCTCTCATGTTATCGTCTACTAACGCTTTATTAATTCTAAACTCTAAACCCGGAAATGTGCTGTTTAGCTCAGGCGATAAGCGTATTAATCCACTGCGCAGAGCATGGACATACCCCGAGTCATAGGTGTAAAGAGTGTACCCTTTCTTCAGGATAGTAGAGATGTTGTTACAGCGATACCAATCGGTCAGAATTTGATCGCTGTTACCGTTATTCGAAAGAAAGAGGAGCTGGTCGTCACTAAGATCTAACTTAGGGTAAGTTCTCGACAACTCATTAAACAGATCGTCATAACTTTTCAAATCAGCGTTAGACTTCGCAAGAACATCTTTAGCGCTTTGAAACTCAAGAATGCGAGTTACGGCTCTAAAGAACAGTCTCTTTTCTGTTGAATTATTTAAAACACATTTTGAATAGGCTTTTAGTAATTGCATAAATGTAGGCTGGCGCTAACCAGCCTCCTCGTTTCAGACTTTGTGAAAACTTCTACACTCCGATAAAGCTTCACCAGCTAGTCTATCGGCAATGTCGTTATATTTGTTGTTCGAGTGACCTTTAATTTTAACCCAAACAACATCTACTGTCGTTGGGCCTAAAATACCAGCTATACTACCCAGATAACTCCATAGGTCTTTATTTGGTGTGGGATCCCCTTGGTTGTTACGCCAGCCTCGCTTAATCCAGCCTTTCAGCCATTCAGCTGCGCCCATTCCCACATATTGAGAATCGGTCACTATTGCAATATTAATCTTGTCACTGTAGTTCTCCGCTGTAGTGAAATTCTTAATCGCAAACTTTACAGCCTCTATAGCTCCTTGAAGTTCCATCCTAGAGATAGTAGTTTCTTCTTCGGGCCAGCCTCTTCTTTCCGCAATTATCTTATTATCGCTGTCTACCGCGCAGAACCCCCAACCCCCTAATGACGGGAGATTTTCCTTTTTACGTCCGTTGTTAAACGTAGCTCCGTCCGTATAGAATACAATATCATTAGTTTCCAACAGTTCTTCATGAGTATTATATTTTTTAATCATATCTTTATTCTCTTTGAGTCGAATTTAATTTTGTCGATAGGATAGCCAAAATCATCTTCGTGTTTGTTATAATGCAAAGTGAATGTCCCTCGATTATACCGAAGAATTTTGTTACTTCGTATTAAGCGTTTATAAAAGTTAATATCAACATCGGAATCTGAATAGAAATGGATATCCATGTCTAGATATCCTAAATTGGATAGGAACGAGACTATGCGGTTGTATCCCTTCCCAATTGGTGAAGCAAATATCTGGTCAGAACCACTGGGTCTTCCGAGTTTTTCATAAACGCCGAGTAAACTGAAGAATCCTTCGGCCATATGTAAGCATGGTCTAGATACCGTGAGGTCTAAATCTCCAGATATTGTATAAAATGTTTCAATACTGTTAGTATTATACTCCATATTATACAACCAATGGCGCTGCTTAGTATCAGGTCTAGTGTCTCTCATGAAAATACTTGAACCTGTTTTAGACGCGTACCCGAGGTAATATTTAGACAAATTTCTTACAAGATCCGGATCCGATTCCGTTACATACTCGACTTCATTCTCCCTAAAGAACTTTTTCATTGATAGAACTAAGTTGAGCGAGCTTAGATATCCCAGATCGTCAATATCTAAATTCATGCGTTCGGTTAGATACCTTAGTTTTCTCAACTCCCCGTTTGAAAGTTCGTCCAAGTCAGTAATAGGTAGCGAGTGGTATCGCCTAGAGAAAAGGTTATCACTCCTGAACCTTGTATTAGCAATTTTGTTTTCTTTCTTAAACCTTTTCAGATTCCGTTCAACAAATGTCGTCACGTCTAAGTTGGAATCAGAGTCAAGATCCCTTAGAACCTCCTTCGTCATCCAACCAGACGTTTTACAAATTTGACAGTAGAAAGGAAAAGGGCTGTTAAGCTCTATATAAAAGTGGTGGTGATCTGGGTTCTTGCTATCACCACAGTAAGGGCACCTTCGAACTAGCTCTCTACCTCTTGAAACGATTTTACTTGGGCTGACCTGTGATAGCTCGCTAATTAATTCCTGAGTAAAGTCGTCGTTCATACTATGTAATGCTCCTTAAAAAATTGATGACTTCCAACGCCATCTCTTCAGGATCCACCGAAATGATTTCACCGGTATCCTTATACTCAAATTCACTTTTAGACAGGTTCGTGATTAGCTGAGGGATTAGTCCGCTCTCAAGGATCTTCTGCGAGAGATTATTATACTTACTAGACACCAAACGGATAAAGGTTTTAGAAGTGGATAGATCTCTAACGAAACGTTTAGACAAGGACACCCGTCGCTTAACAGGTAACGGTTTAGACATAATGATCTTTGCAAGATTAGGTAAGTTAGAGAATAAAAAGAAGCGCTCTGTTAAGATTAGCAGTTTCATATACTCGGTCTTGTTACAAACATAGAGGGACTCATAGTTTGCAGACGAGAACTTCTGAGCGAAGAGGAAAACCAGATTGGTCTGGATTCGGTTCACAGGAACCTTACCATGAATGTCTTCCAATTCCTCGTCTCTAACCTTCCCAAGCTGAGTTTCGAGAGTAGCGATAGTGCTACCGATGTTCAGCTTGTAAAGAATCAACCCGCCTTCATCCGTTTGGAAGGAAGACTCCAGTCTATCAAAAGGATTTGAATCGCTGTCGTCACCGCTACTCTTAGAGTAAACAGGTTTAAAGTTTATTGGGAAGTTGCTCGTAAAGAGAAAGCGAATTTGATTGTTAATGAATGCGTGGAGTAGCGATACGATATTTCGATTATATTCAAATTTCGGAATAATCTCGATAATTGCAACGCGATTAATTTCTTTAATTTTAGTATTAATATCAATACTCAAATTTTCCAAAAAAGTCCACATCACGGTATCCGAATACTGAGTACTTCGTAGACGTGATTCCGTAAGTTTATAAAACTTGTTGAACAAATCAAAGCCTTCCCGATCACTATAAAACTTCAGAACCCGAAGATTTAATTTTAGAAGCTTTTCTCGGTCTAGCCCGTCGCATTGGAGAGTGAAATATTTACTCATAATTGGAATTAAAAGTTTCACTACCATGCCCACTTTAATCAAGGTCTTAGCATGAGCGTCAGTAAATTGAAGCTCAATATTTTTAACCTTTGATGCTGCGGTATCCGCGTCTAAGCCGACTTCATAACGTTCTTCAACTCGGTTGTCGATTAGTTCTCGAACTTTATCGGTAATGATAGAATCTACAATTTTGTAGAAACGTTCGCTAGAGACTTCCTCGTTGTGAAGAATGAATGAACCCGTGAGATATGCTAGAGTGAACTCCGGATCTTCAGCTGAAATATAATCCATAATTTCTTTGATTAAATCACCCAGACGAATATAATTTCGTTTCGGGGATAGATCGAAGATCTCATAATCTTCAGGAATATTTTTATCAAAATATTCGGAGAAGTTAAGATGAATGTTTCGTTCACTTGTGTTTACCGTGGTTAGTTCCAATTTCGATACCTCTTGTTAAGAATTTACTTGGGTGATTAGCCACCCAAGTAAATAATATATATTTACCGAGACTTTATTCTTTTTACAGTACCGACCGATCTGGCTTTATTTACCTGCCCTACCCCGCGCTTGGCATTTGCCTTTTTTACCGTTCCCTCTCTCTGCGCTTTTTCCTTGGCACGTTTCTTCTTTCTGGCTAAGGCTTCAGCTTTAGCTTTAACCTTGTTATACTCACTGAGCTTCTCAGAGGAATTTGGAAGTTTGGTTCGTAATTCCTCCCAGTCTACCTCCTCACTGATATTATTATCAAGAACACTTCTCAACGACAAGTTTTTATGTCTGATGAAAAAGAGAGAAAAGAAGATGCTCTTTTCAAAACCAAATACCTCGTCAGGGTTTCTTTCTTTAGGTGGATTCTTTAAGGCTCGGTCATCTACCTTCTCTTTTAATTCCCCGATCAGCCAATTTCTTACGTTAAGGACATAAGCATAAGTGAACGTGAATGATGGTGAATTGGAAAAGAATTCCACCTCGTAACTACTAATCCCTCTTGAAGATTCAGGGTCTGTTGCCGGTGAAGGCTTAAACCTAAAAACAACATCATAATAGAGGTTTTTAAATTCAATCTGCTCTGAAGGAAGCTTGATATAAACTATGTAGTTTGGGCCTTCAGAATAAACCTTGGTCTCAACACTTGTTTTATTTGCAAAGAGCTTGACCGCTCGATTATTGAGGTTGTCGATGATAGCATAACGGGCAGCTACGTTACCGGTACCTCGCCCTGTCGGGTTTTGCATTATCTCTTTAAACGTAATCGTGTCTTCAGCCATAGTTCCTCTCGTATTATAGCAAATTTTATAGTTTTGTTAAAATTTATTTATACGTTAAAGACTCGAATCCACCAAAATCTTTAGAAAAATAATGGGGTAACTGAATTTCTTCAGTTACCCCATTGATTAACGATAGTCGTCTTCTTCTTTTGTACCGGCGGCTAATTCTTTCTTGACCGAATCTTTCATAACAGATTCAAACATAGTGTCATATCTTTCCCAGTCAATATTAGGTAGATAGTCCTTAATGATCCGTCTTTGAAACTCGGTTTTAGCCCGTTTCTTAACAGGATCTTCTTCTAAATCACGCCCGTCCCCTAGATGCGAGTTCGTTATGAATTCGGCAATATCTTTAACCCCTCTTAGCTGATCGCTAATTAGCCCACTCATCAGGGTCAAGGGTTGAGGGAACTCAATTTTTAAGTAATCAGCGTCATAGATGTTGACGGTTGACGAGATCTCTTCAACAGAAGAACCTAACTCTTTCTGTTTTGCTATCATCTCTTTCTGAGACTTTTCGTCGCTATCAATGTATTCGTTGTGATACAGGAGATCTAAGAAGCGTTTATAAGACCTAGCGAATTCCTTTTGAGATTTAATAATTGATCTAACCATCCGACCATGACGCATTGTAACGGTTTTAGCAAACTCAGCTTCTTTGGTGGTAGATAGCAATTCTGGTGGAACGCCAGTGCCGCTCACCATTATATTTTTTAAGTATTCTAGAAATTCCTCGTTAATGGAGACATCTCTAGATGGGATTGATTCAATCTCAATAGGCTTTTCGCTGTCCGCTTTAGGTACAAAGAGATCATGGAAACTGCCTATATGTTGCATACTGACATTGATATCTTTGAGATCTTTAGCTTTAAATTCTTTCCCCTTTAAAGTTTTAATGAAACTTTGGATCGAGGCCTCCATATCCCCCTCCAGCCCCGTTTCAACGTAAAAAATACGCTGTTCCTGAGAAAAGACTAGCATCTGCATGATAGACGAGATCAGAGAGACTAGATAAAGCTTTGACATAAAGAGAACAGATTCGAATACGGACTTACCGTAGCCGTCTTTTTTATTGATCTCACCGAAATGAACTACATAGTTAGATGGGATGAAGCTAATGCTAATAAGTTCATCTTCTTTATAGTTATCTGATAAGAAGCTATAAATAATTTCTCTAAATTCAGGGTGATCCTCAATAAACTTCTTGTCAATCTTATCTTTAGCTTGATTGATAAAGACGTCCGTGATAATTCTAGATTTAGCTTCTTTAACGCGTCGCTCTAATATATTGGATGTCTGGGCACGGCTTTGCCCCAGAACAGATGAACCCATATTGGTTACAGAGTTGCTTCTGCCGAACTCCGCAACAGCGCTATTCTCAATGTAGAAATAGCCATAACAGAATCCATCTTTAGATCGGAGCTTTACCGTACGTCTAGGGTCTAGATCTAACACAATAGAGCCGCTAGTTTCGACTGAAACCCTTCCGTCTTTCTTTTTAACCACGTTAGTCTTGCCGGTTTTAAAGAATTTATCTAGCTCTTTATTTCGGAATTCTTCTTCTTTTTCACGCCCCTTTATCGAAGATTTTATTACCCGTCTCCAGTCATTATTAAACACGAATTTCCCATCTATAAATTCGTTTAACTCAGACTTAATCGTATCGCGTTTTAAGTCAATACCTCGGGTCAACTCCTTAATACGAATGTCGACCTCATCCTCAGACAGGTTATGGAATTCGGAATCTGGGGCTGAGTCAATCTCCTCTAATTTGCGAAGATCCATGTATTCGTCCAATACGCTCTCTTCGATTGTAGCCGATTTAAAATACTCGTATCCACCGCCTATATCTTGAGATAACTGCTCCATCAAGATGTTCATCTTTTCAGAATCGGTAAATTCTATAAAATCACCGTCCTCATTCAAAAGGCGGTCAGCTTCGAGCTTATAAGGTAGAACGGCTTTAAAACCGTCACCTAGAGCTAAGACATCCTTAATGAAATCTGAGAGTTCTTCTTCTACCTTATACTTCTCAATAAGATACGAAATTCGATCTTCGACTATACCGTTATTGTCGGGGTTTGAATCATCGTTATACGAGTACCCTAGTGAATAATCCGCAAACGATTCCGGAGATACTATATTCTCGGCATAGATATCAATAACGTCACCAAGTTCAGGGATATATTCCTTAATCTGGGCGTACGAGTCATACCTGTTAATGCGATCTAATTCAGAGTAAAATAGATCGTTAATAACAGCAGCTTCAGAACCTTCAACCAGATCGTTGATATTAATACGACCTTTATTAGAGGTACTCTGAATTTTTTCCGCGAGGGACGACTTTTGGCCCACAACACTTTGGAGAGCATCTTTCTTATTTACAGAGCTGAGTAGTTCATTAAAATCAGTGTTATAGCTAGTCCCGAGCTTTTCCATTACTCTGTCGGTAGCCAATTTACCTATTTTCTCAGTCTGTAAATCTAGACTCTCGCGATCTGTTCTGTCTCTAGAGAAGACTTTACGGAAAATACTTCGGTTTATCTTCTCTAGATTTTCTTTTTGCTTATCGTTATCTTCCATTTATTTAACCCTCTTCCAAATTAAGTTGAGTCTTAATCTGCTCATTAGTAAACAGGATAAAGTCGCATAGTCTCTTCATTTTCTGATCGAGTTTGAAAAGTCCTTCTAAAAGATCAGTAGTTGGAAAAACCGGCGGAGGTAGAATTATCTTATTTCCGCTATCATCATATTCGATTGGCCGACCGTAAATATCATATTCGATTGGTCGACCATCTTTGTCAACCTCGATAAAATTGCCGTACTCGTCGTACAGTGGATCGGCTAAATTTGCTCTTAATCGAGCCTGCTCTTCTAGTTCCCAGCTGATTTTAGCTACAATATCTTTTGGCTTACAAACTAGAGGTACGCTTTCGATATCTGGATCTGGAGGCTCGTAACCTTCCGGTAAGAAATCCAAAATCCCCTCTTGGGTGAAGCAGATGTATTCGCTCGTGTACCGCACTGGAATCCCTCTGTACGAGGCATCCCGCCATCGGTATTTATCTACCCCAATAGGAGGGGGAGGTAATTCGCCATCTTCATTTAATTCAGGTTCTATGTAACGGGGATCAATCGTAATAAAGGAGTTGATTAAAACCCCCGGAATGGAAGGAGTTACACCGACGTTTTCTTCTTCACCAATATACTCTAGCCATTGGTCTTCTTCGTCCTCCTCGAAGGATTGCAGCCGAACTATAGTTCCGAATACTGTAACATCGTTTACAGACAACTGCTGCCCGTCACTGGCGTAGGTAACGCAGTAGGGTGGGATTTCAATAACTATTTCACCCTCAGTTTGTTTTTCGATCTTGGCTTCTTCTTCCAGCCTTTTTAAACGAATATACTCTCTAGTAAACTCTAGTGTATGTAGATAAGACATTTTGTTGGAAAACGAAGTCTTAAAATCAAGACCGTTAAGAAAATCACTTATCTTGTCAATGAATTCCTGTTCCTCGAACTTGAGTATCCTTTCATCCTCGGGTTCATCTTTATTGCGTTCTGCAAGGCTTACAAGCATCTTTTTAACGATGTACTTGAAATTGTAGCCTACCGGAATATGATTGATTAATCTCTGTATGAACTCCTTTTCATAAACCACCAAGCTCTCCTGAACTTGAGTACAGATAAACATATCAATCAGAGCTTCGGCTCTGTCGTCAATATGTAAAGATTCCACTAAATAATGGCCTAAGAAAACATCCTTATATATCTTTGACAAGATTTCTTTCGTCTGAGAATCACCCTCAAACAGATCAGAAATAGCCTGATCTTCTATTGGGAACTCTTGGTCGATAGAACCGAACTCGGAGTTTATTAAATCTAATACTTTACTGGAGACGTCATTTTTCAGATGAACGCGGCTTAAGTAGGGTCTAGTTCTTTCGGTGAGAACGTTGAATTTAATATTGTTTCTTAACCGCTTAAGATCATAATTTCTGTAAAAGCTATGCTCATCTTTATAGACATTATGGGTCGCCAATAATTCTTTAAGATTTAGATAAACCATAACATAGTTGAGCATATCATACTCAACTAATTCGGTTTCAGGGTAGATATGCTCCATCTCAAGATATGAGAAACTGTCTTCCAATTCCTTCAATCTTTCCATGATTATGTCGTCTGTGACATGTTCTAGCATTTTAATCTCAGAAATTGAACACTGGCCTGAGATTAGAGCGTTTAGAAGCTGCCTGAAAACGAGATTATTTAGTGTAAATAGTTGCTTCCCTAGTTTAATATTGGCTGGATCGTCTATAAAGTTATTGACATAATCAGTTACAATGTTTCTTGGATAGATCGATCCGACTTCAGGGCTTAGAGAATCCGCTGTAATCATTACTAGTCTCTCACATTCATTTCGGTTTTTGAGTGTGTCTTAGCTTTCTGAACAAGATTAGAATAAAGGCTGAACAACTCAGATAATTTTGTTATAAAGTTAATATCCGTTTCTAGATTAGGGAAGGTTGAACCTTTCACTTTAACATAGAACTCGGGGAAAATGATTCGGATGAGAACCCATTTAGAAAATTTATTAAAGTAATCGTCGTCATATGAAGAGACAGACTCTAAATCTGATAGCTTAGCGGTAGTATAGACTCTCATGAAAGAGTCGTACCCGTCTGAACTGTCACCACCGGAATAGGCTCCCAGAATCGCCTCTTTAACCAACTTGAAATTAGAACGAGCTATAAATCTAGGATGAAGAACATCTCGGCATACAGCCCCCAGAAGATTATTTAATTCAAGGGATGCCAGCTGTCCGGTGCTATAATCTCTTAGGATTATTCCAGTTTCATAGAAATTTTCGAGTTTACGAGCTAGAGGCACTACGTCAAAACCCATATTTTCAAGTTCATTAACTTTAATGGCGATCAATTGTTGGATTTGGATGATATCCTCTTTCACGGGAATTCTTTCGTTGTATTCTTCCAACGCATCAGAAAGGCTGCTATACCGATTGTCTGTAGAATCCATAACAGGATCGATAACAAAAGCCCTAGAATGAATTAAAGATCGCTGCAAATATTCTCTAGGGGTAGCCAAATTTAGATTTAGATGCCCGATGATATCGTTGCTGTCGAAGCTATCTAACACCTCCGACTTTCCCGAGTAAAAGATTCTGTTTTCTATAGAATCTATCAGTGAGCCGACTAGCCTGTTATTCAGCTCAGGTAAATCTGCTAAGCATTGGAACTCTAGTTCACCAGCCATTATAGCACAGAGCGTTTTGGTTGTCAGTTCCTGGTTTAGAGCCAAAGTCATCATCGTTAGAACTTCCGTCTCAACGGAGTTTCTCTTTAAATCTAGAGAATCAATATACTCAATGATTGCTTCCTCTTTGTAAACAGGTATCATTTCTTATTCCTTAGTAGGTTCACATAAAAAAGTTGCTTCTTTTTGAGAAGCCTTTGGAAAGGTATGTTATTTAATCTAGCGTATTGAATTTCATCGTCGTTTAGAGTCAGCTCATCCAGATCGGCAGATATAACCTCAAATTGGGGAGGTATATAGGCGTTATCTAGGTTAGTTAAGAAAATATCGCTAGCTTCAATTTTTATATTAGCTTCCTGTCTACGATCTCTAATATAAGATACTTCTGGAGAAGAATTGGTCTGAATCTTTCTAATGAGATTCCGCTTGGTCGAGGACGAGATATTTTCTTTAATGGATTTGACCTGTTTGGGGAAGGCCGCCTCTACTCGGTTCATTCTTCCTGTTATAAACTCTGAAAGTTTAGAGGGTCTTAAATCTTCAAATCTTAAATGTCCGTTAACTAGCTCTAACATTATAGAATAGAATTGAGGATACGGCAAGCGTATGAGTTCTTCAACAATATCCGCATTTTCTTGGGTGATCGGGAGTTTTTTGATCCTAGCATCTAAGATCTCAACAGGTATTGTTGTAAATTTAGTAATTTTATCTCTCTCTTTTCGGTAACGCATTCTTCTCTCCAAAAAAAAAAATCTAAATAATTGTTAATCCACCACTACCTTTAGGATACTAAGATAGTGGTGGATATTATCAATTTTTATTTATAAAATAAATAGAATGAGTAAACGTGTAGTGCCTATTGTTCACTCGGAGAGCTAGGATATATATGTTTTCGTTTTTGATCCCTTCGTCTGGTTGAAAGAAAGCGACATACGCTTCATCTTTAGCTTCGATCTTAGGGAAAAGCTTCTTGTGTACAGCAACTGTTATTGCTGAATCGCTTAAGATAAGATCTTTTCGATGGGAAGTATAGTTTAACGTTTCATCTTCATTCACATGAAAATACATTAAAGCTTCTTCATCATTGTCTGCTAAAAATTCCTCAGCGTCAACCTTCATCCAACTGCTAAGTATCTCAAGTTTATTAACGTTTATGACATTAGATACGAAGTCCCTAGGAAAAGGCTCGAAGGGAACCTGGTGTTCACCGGCCTCGTCACTAAAGCCTAAATATCTATCGGTTATAGTGATATCCTTTATCGCCTTGATAGACTTTGTTATCCCGAAAAACTCAGTCCCATCAAAAGTCATGACTAAGTTATCGCGGCCTTCCATGAAAGCTACGAACCCTTCTCGGACAATCGCCTCTGCGGGGGTAAAGGTATAAATGCCTGAACCAATAGTTGATCGGTGCGCCGGAATAATTCCTTTGATAATTAATGGAAATTCGTTATCCTCTACGTTCTTTTTGCGTTTTATAGTCAAAATGTACTTCGAAGACTTCGTAGAGCTATAGCTAATCCCTTTTTCATTATAGCCTAACTTTTTCATCAGCTGGTTGATTTTCTTTAAGAAGCTAAATAACTTCTTTAAAACTTTTTCTTCCATTAGAATTCCTCAAGGATCTCATCCATATTAGGTAGACCGAAATACTTATTGGCTGTTGAAATAATGTCATCTGACATCATATACTCAATAAGCTCTTTAGTCTTAAGCTGGGGCTGGTCTGGGTCAAAATCATCTTCGTCAAGAAGATCTAAATCGAGGGTTCCCAAGAATGGGTTGTAGTCGATCATGTATGCCTTCATGATACTTGGGTGTAGAGACTCGAAATCGAAATCAATTACGTTATCTCTGATATACCGGCTGTCATAACCAAGAGCCGGTGTAAACACAGGAGCAACCAAGGTTGGGTCGGCTACAACCGCACCTTCGAATTTCATCTTAGGCTTAGGTGACTCACCTTCAAACCGTCCAAAGTTTTCATTGCTCGTCAAGATCTCTTTATGCTTACGAACCTCGTAAGCGTAATTTCTGAGGCATACGGTCTTAGTAAAGGCTTTCTCCAGTCGGGTTCTAGTTTGACGCGCCAATCCATAAAGCTGATCTAAATCTTTATTTTTGTTTTCTAGTAATTTAAGACCTAACGTATCGCGCAGGGAATAGTGCGAATAATAATAGAAGTCCTCGTATGGGAGATCCTTTAGTCGCTTACCTTTCAGGCTAAGTTTGGAAAACCCGCATTCTTCCTCTAAAATAGCATCAAGTGTATAACTATCGCGTTTCCCCATAGTTTTACGAATAGAGGCAAAAGCTAATAGCTGATCACTGAATACCGTAGCCCCAGTAACCGTAGCTGAATCAGTTTTATCGGCCCAATCGTTATTCTTTGTATCCTCATAATAGTAGACCCGAGCAACATCCTGTAACTCCGAGGGAACCATTATAGCTTCAGGTTTATACCCCATGCGCTCAATACGATTAACTATGGTCAAGAAGTCAAACTTAAGATTATAAGCACTCAAGGTATCGGGCTTCTGTTCGTTGACCAGAGCGAAGAAGTTAACTAGTAGATCCAGCTCTCCTTCAAAGAAACGAATTTCCAAACTATCAAGCAGAGGAATGGGGAATGTTCCTTTTTCAACAGCCTTCTGTCCATATTCATCGATCATGTGAGCAATGAAATCGTTAAGCTGCTCTTCCTTAAATTTGCGGAATGATTCTCCTTCGTTCTCTAGAATAAAGAGATAAGCTTTCCCCTCGTATTCGTAAGATATCATGTTAATTGGACAGGGAGCCTCATGCTCGTCGGGGAACCCAATGTGGTCGATGATATCAACTTCGATATCGAAGAAAGCCTTTTTCAATGTCGCTAAATCGTCAACACGGTCGGCGTTCATCTCATACCAACGGCTAATATAACTATCAGAAATATTGGCATCGGTGGAAAAGAAGAAGGGATGACGATGAATTGCGGCTAGATCCCGTTTGTCGCGTTGGCCGATTACTCGGTTGTAGTGCTCAATATATTTAGCCGCACGTTCGCGGTCAGGATCGCGATCGTTAATTAAATCAATTAGCGTCTCGAATAGATCCTGTGGAGCTACTTCAAAACGATCTAGGTATTCTTTTTTCATATAGCGTGGTTTACGCTTGTCAAAAAATAATTCAATACCCTCATCGTTCAGACAATAGATTTGAGCCTTAACTTGGTTGATTCTTTTTACTTTCTTTTCGCCGTTGATCCTTTCAATCATTAAAACAACTGGTTTCCACTTACTATCTTTAGTTTCGACCACGTTAATCAGTTGATGGGTTTTTTCAGTCATATATCACCTTTAGGTTAATCGACAATTATTAATTCATAGTTAGTTAATACTTTGACTTTAAAAATTTAAGTAAAAACGTAACTATATAATAGTCACTTATATAATATATATTTTAATAATAATTACTATATTAAATCTTAATTCATTGACGACCAAAATATTAAACAAGCAATTAGTTTGGTTTAAATATTACAAGAGGAATCAGAAATGAATGATTTAACTAAAACCGAAGACGAAAAAGAAAAAGTTGGAAACGAATACGAGGCATTCGAGAGAGATATTGAAGTCATGGATCAATTCCAAGGAGAAATGACAAAACTCTTTAGTGACAGCAAATCTTTCTTAGACAAGATGATGACCAATGCCAAGAGGGGTGGTAACGTCAACTTGAAATTTATAGCGGATCAAACCGCAAATATATCAAGTATAATGTCATCTAAGCTGGCAATCCAGAAAGCGATAATGGATGCTAAACAGAAAAGGTTTGCTAATAATCTTAAAGTCAATCCAGTAGTTAACGAGGCCGATAGCTCGGTACCTTACGCCTTAGTGGAGAGACTATTGGACTCAATAAGAATTGACTCCGGCTCTATCCGCGAAGGGGAGGTTATTGATGTCGAAGCTGAGAAGGATATTGATGACCAGATTGAGGCGTTACTAGAACTGGATGAAGACGGGGAACCAGCTAAACCGGAAGCTGACCAAGATCTAGCTACAGAAGTTGTTATTGAAACCGTGCTGGATAGTATAGACGGGGACGATGAGTCTGTAGAGCTTCAAGACGACTTCGAAGTCGTCGTAACGGAAGACGGCAGGCTTCATATTATAGATAAGTATTTTAACTGTTTTGATGCCGACTATGAACTACCCGAAGAAGAGTTCGAGGTGTTCGTATCCGATTCAGGGGATATGTTTACCGAATACCAAGGGGAAACTATTCGGTTCATAGAAAAAGACTTCCTAATCTTCCCGTCTTAAAAAAAAA
>Ga0055584_100001945_pt1 | contig 20287 bp, 12 predicted proteins | sample OSDHelmetaG_FD_58716 | JGI IMG/M metagenome (GOLD analysis project Ga0055584, IMG submission 58716) | Pelagic marine sediment microbial communities from the LTER site Helgoland, North Sea, for post-phytoplankton bloom and carbon turnover... | ecosystem: Environmental > Aquatic > Marine >...
AGCCGTCAGGCGGCTCGGCGGATCAGACTCGATCAGTTGCCGACCGGGGTCCAGATGTTGGCGTCCACCGCGGTGAGGCCAAGCTGGGCGAGCGCCGGGTCAGAGCCCATGTCGCTGGCCTCGGTGTAGGCGGCGTAGCAGGTCGGGACGGTGTCGAAGGCGTCGTAGACCTGGCCGACTCCCGTACCGCCAACGCGGTTCTGGGTCGACATCACGTCTCCCTGCTCGTTGATGAAGAAGGCGCGGTTGCCCGTCTTCGTGGTCTGGACCGGCCATGCGTAGCAGCACCAGATCAGCTCGGAGTTGTCGGGGTCCGGGAGGGTACCCGGGTTGCCGCCAGTACCGTTCTCGCCGATGCCAGCGATCGCCGTGTCACCCGTGCCGGTGGTGACGTCGGGGAGCCAGATCTTGAAGTAGTAGCCCTGACGCTCGACCACGCCGTTGGCTCCATCGGTGACGACGTTGCCGAACTGAACGGGGAGGTAGGTCGGGTCCAGGATGTCACCGGTGGCGTTGCCGATCGTGGCGCCGCCCGAGGTGTAAACGCGGACCGGGTCGGCACCGGCAAGCTCGCCGAAGAAGCCGTACTCGCCGCCGCCGTCAGCGTCCGTATCGATCGCGGACGAGGCCTGGAGCTGCTGCTGGGCAGCGGCGATGGAGCGGAGCGTCGCGATGGCGGCGTTCTCGTTGGCCGAGATGCGCGCGCTGATCAGCTTCGGGATAGCGACGGCAGCAATGATTGCGATGATGGCCACCACGATCATCAGTTCGATGAGCGTGAAACCAGCTTTGTTTGAGGTGCGATTCATCTTGTCGAGAGGTGGTAGGTTTGAGGAGGCGGAGCCCCCTGGGCCCTGCGGAAGGGACCGAGTAGTTGGTTCTGGTTGACAGGCAAAGGTCCCCTCCGCGGAGACCAGGCGAGGCTCGAAATCGACAGACGGCCGAGCCATAAGGGATTTCGGCCCTGGCGATCGCGATCCTTTAGTGGTCGTCCCTACTTTCGAGGTTTTTTGGACGGAGCCGGTTCGGCCCGGGTCGAGACACGGGGCCCCAGCGCCTCTGGCGCTGGGGCCCCGCTCCGCCGGTTGTCCTCGGACCTTCGATCACTAGGTCTGCAGCGCCGTGACCATGTCCAGGATGGGCATGAAGATGGCGAGGACTACCCCCCCCACCACGACGCCCATGAAGGCGATGAGGAGCGGCTCGATGAGGCTCGTGAGCCCCTTGACCTGTGCCTTCACCTGGCTGTCGTAGAACTCCGCGATCTTCTCGAGGAGCATCTCCAGCGCGCCGGTCCGCTCACCGATCGCGATCATGCGCGTGACCATGGGCGGAAAGATCTTCTCCTCCGACAGCGGGTCCGAGAGGAGGTTTCCGCTCCGCACGGCGTCCCTGGACTGGAGGACAGCCCGCTCGAGGACCCAGTTGCCCGACGTCGCCGCGACGATCTCCAGGGTGGACATGATCGGAACACCGGAGCGCACGAGCGTGGCGAAGGTACGACTGAAGCGCGCCAGGCAGACCTTCTGGAACAGCGGGCCGAAGATCGGGAGCTTCAGCGTGACGCTGTCGAGAACCCGCGTCCCCATGGGGGTCTTGCGGAACATCATGAAGCCGATGACGGCGGCGAAGAGGCCGCCATACACCGCGTAGGCGTTGTCTCGCAGGAAGTTGGACGCGTCGAGCACCGCCTGGGTGATCAGGGGCAGGTCGATGTCCATCGAGTCGAAGACATTCTTGAACGTCGGTACGACCCCGATCATCAGGAAGCCGGTGATGCCGAGGACGAGGATCATCGAGATCACCGGATACGTCATGGCCGACTTGATCTCGCGCGCCAGCTCCTCCGCCGACTCCATGTAGTCCGCGAGACGGTTGAGGATGACGTCCATCTGGCCGGAGACCTCACCGGCCTTGACCATGCTGATGTAGAGCACGGGGAAGCACCGGGGGCACTGCTCCATGGCAGCGGAGAGGTCCGAGCCACTCCGGACAGAGTCGACGAGGGTCGAGCAGATCTTGCCCATCTCCTTCGACTCCGCCTGGTGACCGAGCACCTCGAGCGACTCGAGCAGCGAGAGGCCCGCCCCCACCATCGTCGCGAGCTGCCGCGTGAAGATGACGAGTTCCTGCTTCTTGACCCGGACCTTGGCCGTCTGGGCGCGCTCCTCGGAGGCGGCACCCGCGAGGGTGGCCTTGCCGGCCCCGAACGGCAGGCGGCGCACCTTGTTCTCATCCAGCCGGATGATCGTGAGGTTCTTCTTGCGGAGCTCGGAGACCGCGGCCGCCTTGGAGTCCGCAGAGATCGTGCCCTCGACGGTAGAGCCGCCCGCGCTCTTCGCGGAGTACTTGAAGTCAGCCATTTTGGAGGAGGTCTGAGTGGCGTGGAGGAATCAGGGAGGGGCAGGGACCGCTCAGTGCTCTTGGGTGATCCGCAGGATCTCTTGGACCGACGTGACGCCGCGCATCGCGTTCAGCACGCCCACCCGTCGCAAGGTCAACATCCCGTCCGAGATGGCCTCGGCCTTGATGTCATCCTTGGGGCAACCCTCGACGACCATGCGCCGGATGCGCGGAGTCATGGGCAGGGTCTCCAGGATCGGGAAGCGTCCCTTGTAGCCGCCGGCGCAGCGGGCGCAGCCGTCTGCGTTGGGCTCGTAGAGCTGGAAGGGGGTCGCGAAGTCCTCCTCCTTGAAGCCGATCTTGAGCAGCTCCTCGCGCGGGGGCTCCTCGATCGCCACCTTGCAGGAGGTGCAGAGCCGGCGTCCCAGCCGCTGGGCGCAGATGACGAGAATTGAGCTCGAGACCATGAAGGGGTCGATCCCCATGTCGATGAGCCGGGTGATCGTCGCCGCCGCGTCATTGGTGTGGAGCGTCGTGAGCACGAGGTGCCCGGTCAGCGCCGCCTTGATCGCGATGTCCGCCGTCTCCTTGTCACGGATCTCCCCGACGAGGACGATGTCGGGGTCCTGACGCAGGATGGACCGCAGCGCGCCGGCAAACGTGGTGCCCCGCTTCGGATTGACCGGGACCTGGTTGACCCCGTCCATCCGATACTCGACGGGGTCCTCAACGGTGGTCACGTTCACCTCGGGGTGAGCGACCGCGGCGACGCAGGAGTAGAGCGTGGTGGACTTACCTGAACCGGTCGGGCCCGTTACCAGCACCATCCCGTAGGGGGAGTGGATCGCCTCCTCGACGTCCTTCAGCGACTGCTCCTCGAAGCCCATCTTCCCGAGGTCCATCGAGATGCTCCCGCTGTCGAGGATCCGGATGACCGACTTCTCTCCGCCGACGACGGGGAGCACCGAGATCCGGAAGTCCACGGTGCGTCCCTGGTACTTGATCCGGAACTTGCCGTCCTGGGGTGCGTTCCGCTCGGCGATGTCGAGCTGGGCCAGGATCTTCAGTCGGCTGGAGAGCGCGGGCAGCAGGGCCTTGGGCGGCGTCATGATCTGACGCAGGCGGCCGTCGACCCGATAGCGAACCCGGAGGTTCCGATCCCCCGGCTCGATGTGGATATCGCTCGCCTTGTCGCGCAAGGCCCCGAGGATGATCGCGTTGGCGAGCTTGACGGCCGGCGCATCGGCGCCGTCAAGGTCCGCCATCTCGATGTCTTCGGCCTCGTCTCCCTTGACCTCGATCTCGTCGGTCTCACCGACCTTCTCCATGAGCTCGTCGACGGAGGTCCCACCGCTGAGCACGCGCTTGAGCGCGTTATTGACCATGGAGCGGTGCGAGAACACCGGCCGGATGTGGCAGTGAGTGACCCGCTTGAGGTCGTCGAAGAGGAGCACGTCGAAGGGGTCGGAGACCGCAATCGTGAGCACGTCCCCGGTCTTCGTGACCGGGATGAAGCCTCGCTCTCGGCAGAGCTCGGGGGCCACGGTGTCGACCACGGCGGCATCGAGCTCGACGCGCCCAAGGTCCACCGGCGCGATGCCCGCGGCGCGCCCCATCACCTCCATCAGCGCGCTCTCGTTGAGGTCACCCGCCTGGAGGAGCGTCTCGATGGGCTCGCCGTCGCCGCTGCAGGCGCGGGACCAGTCATTCTCGGAGACGAGCCCCTCGCCGATGAGGAGGGCCTTGACCTTGGATGAGACGGTGACCATTTCAGGCTGCGTTCAGAGCGCTTTGGAGTTCCTTGGGGTCCGAGAGCAGGCGCTCGGCATCCGCGAGCCGACAGGCCCCGGACCGGACCAGGTTGGCGAGGCTCTGGGACATGGTCTGCATGCCGTGCTGAGCTCCCGTCTGGATGTGGGAGTAGATCTGGTGAGCCTTGTCGTCGCGGATGAGCGCACGGATCGCGGGCGTCGCGATCATGATCTCGGACGAGAGGGCGCGCCCCTCTCCCCTCGCGGTGGGCACGAGGGCCTGGCTGAAGACCGCCTCCAGGGTGAAGGAGAGCATCGTCCTGACCTGCTCCTGCTGATGCGCGGGGAACACGTCGATGATCCGGTTCATGGTCTGGACCGCATCGGACGTATGCAGGGTCCCGAAGGTCAGGTGACCCGTCTCTGCAAGCGTCAGGGCAGCCTCGATCGTCTCGTGATCGCGCAGCTCGCCCACCAGGACCACATCCGGGTCCTGCCGGAGGACGCTCTTGAGGGCGTTGGAGAAGCCGTGGGTGTCGTCCCCCACTTCCCGCTGGGTCACCATGCAGCGCTTGTGCCGGTGGGTGAACTCAACGGGGTCCTCGATGGTGACGATGTGGTCACTGCGGGACTCGTTGATGTGGTCGATCATCGCAGCGAGCGACGTGGACTTGCCCGACCCTGTGACGCCGGTGAACAGGACCAGGCCCGATGAGAGGTTGCAGAGGCGCTTGCAGACCTCGATCGGCATCCCCAGCTGCTCGAAGGTGGGCGTCCCCTCAGGGATGGCCCGCAGCACGCAGGCGACGGCGCCGCGCTGGTGGAAGGTATTGACCCTGAAGCGCCCTAGACCCTCGATTCCGATCGAGCAGTCGAGCTCCAGCTCCCGGTCGAGGCGGGCGATCTGCTCCGAGTTGAGGAGGCTGGTGGAGAGCCTCCGGGTGGTCTCCGCGTCCAGCGGCGGGTGGTCCACCGCGACGAGCGCTCCGTTGATACGGAGTCTGGGGGGGCTTCCGACCGAGACGTGGAGGTCGGAGCCGCCCTGACGCATCAGGAGCGCCAGGAGTTCTTCCATTGAGATCATGGGATACCGCCCCGCTGGCAAGCGGGCTCGAGTCTCCCATCGACGCACCGCCCCCAGATGCTTGAACGAAATGGACTGAGGGCGTTCGGTCCCGTGCCGCTTCCCCCGCGCCCCCCCCGCCTCGCCCACGGGTCGCCCGGGGTCTCATTCCAAGACAAGACGGCTGGCCCGGGGAAGCTCCCCGGGCCAGCCGTCTGCCCTGTCACCGCGCGGGCTCGCGTGGGGTTGCCCGCTAGCGGCGGTCCTTCACGACGATCTCGACGCGGCGGTTCTTGCCCTTCTGGGCCCCCTTGTTCGGCGCCACAGGCGCGTACTCCCCGTAGCCAGCCACGACGAAGCGGCTGTCGGAGATGCGCGCGTCCGCAACGAGGAACTGAAGCACCGCCATCGCGCGCTGGATCGACAGGTCACGGTTCGACTCGAACTTGGACTTCCGAATCGGATCGCTGTCGGTGTGCCCCTCGATGTGGAACGTGGAGTCCTCGGGGAAGTCGGACTTGAGGCGAGCGGCCACGGAGGCGAGGGCGCGTCGGCCCTCCTTGGAGACCGTTGCCTTGCCCGAACCGAAGGTGATCTCCGTGGGAACCGAGATCACCGTCTCGCCGGCCCTGCGGCTCACGGTGATGCCCTGGTTCTCAAGCTCAGGGAAGGGCACGAGGGCCGCTTCTCCGGCAAAGGAGGCCGGCTGGGTAGAGGGCATGGCGGAGCGCGCCTTCGCGAGCTGGTCCCGGAGGTCCTCGGCCTCATAGGTCATCAGGGTGACCCGCTCCTGGAGTTCGACCTTGTCCGAGCGCAGCACCGCGATCTCGCGATCGCGCTCCTCGACGGAGAGGCGCATCTGGGTCTCGGTGACGCAGGAGGTGAGTGTGGGCGCCGCGAGCAAGGTGAGTGCAAGCGCAATGCGGCGGTGGATCGGCGCGCTGGTCATGGGATGGTCAGACGTGTTCATGGTGTCCCCTCAGTCGGATTCGATTGCCCTGCCGAGGCCCCTGGTGAGATCCCTATCCCAGCCCGAAAGGCAGCAGGTCGAGCACATCCTTCCAATCGAGGAGCACGATTCCAATACCCAGGGCCAAGTACGGGCCAAAGGGCAGATATCGGCCCAGGACCCTGGCCGTACGCAGGGCCTGGGAGGACCCGCGGCTGGAGAGCGGGCGCCGCCGCTGGCGGGCCCGGACGACCATGTACCAGCGGAGGATATTGAGGATCCCGATGAGTGAACCGGTGAAGACCGCGACCTGGAGGGCGAAGAAGGTGCCCTCAACCCCCACAAGCCCACCCCCCGCGGCCATCAGCTTGACGTCGCCGAAGCCCATGGCATCAGCGCCGGAGGCCCGCTTTCCGATCCACCCGAGGCCGTAGAGGACGCCCCCACCCACCGCCATGCCGGCGAGACACTCCGCGAGGGAGGCCACGCCGTCCACTGGCCCGTCCGGGGCGAGCATGCCGGCGATGAGGCCCGAGGAGTGCAGAGCAGGCAGGAGGAAGGACACGATGGGCGCCGCCCACATCCCCCCGATGGAGACCTGGTCCGGGATCTCGTAGCGTTCAAAGTCGACGAAGGTCGCGACGATCAGAGCCGCGAGCACGACAGAGTCGAGCAGCAGGAAGCTCCACCCGTCCGCGGCGGCGGCCCTCCACGCCACGAGGAACGCCGCGGCGCCGATCAACTCGACCAGCGGATAGCGCCAGTGGATGGGCGCCGCGCAGCCGAGGCAGCGGCCGCGCTGGATCACCCAGGAGAGGACAGGCAGGTTCTCTCGCCAGCCCAGCTGGCGATCACACCCCGGACAGTGGGACCTCGACGGGCTCCAGACCGAGGCGCCCTCGACCGGGAAGCGGTGGATGCAGACGTTGAGGAAGGAGCCGACGAAGAGCCCCATCACGGTCCAGAACACTCCGAAGCCCACGCTCTCCAGCGGTGGGAAGGCCAGGTTTGGAGCGAGCCAGCTCATCGTTCGGGGCTCCAGGCCAGGTCAACGCGGTCCACGAAGGGCGGGTCCCAGGTCCCGCGGTGTGGATAGACGACGAGCTCGATCCGCATTCGGACGGGGGCTCCCCCTCCGGAGTTGGGGTCGAGCACGAGCCCGGGCTCGTCGAAGCGCGCCGCCTTGGCGAGCCCGTCCTCTCCGCCCTGGAGGATGTCCGCGCGGAGGAACTGAACGCGATAGTCTCCGCGAGCTCCCCGGTCGCCGAGGACCTCAGCCTCCAGCCAGAAGCGGGGCCTCTGCCCCTTGGGGACCGGGGAGGACAGGGCGACGAAGGTGAGCGGGCGAGCGAGCGGGTTGTGCAGCGGCTCGTCGATGATCAGGGGAGGCACCACGTTGGGGCTCGCGTTGGGGTTGTACTGATGGGGCAGCTCGAAGCCGCCGCCTTCCCCGAGGAGCCAGAGCTGCCCCTCGGCGGCCCGCGGCCGCCCCGTCCCTCGGATCCGCCCGCCCGCCACCAGCAGCAGCGGTGTGTCCACCTCGATGTCCCCGCTCACCACAAGGTCTCCCCCGGCGATGATCACGGTCCAGGGGTGGTCCAGCGCCGAGGCTCGCTTGAGCCACGTGGAGAGGGACTCTGCCTCCCCCTGGGGCAAGATCAGCTTCGAGGGGTCCCACATCCCTGGCAGCGGGCCGCCCGCGGCCCGCCGGGTGAGGCTCCCATCCAGGTTGACTCGCCCCTGCGCCCTCAGCACCACCAGCCCCTCCCCCGTCAGCAGGGTGTTCGTCTCCGCGGGGATCGAGAGCCCGGTCGCCTGCGTGTCCTTGCCAGCCTCGGTCTCACTCAGCACGATCTCGCCCGATCGACCGTCCCCCGCCGCCGCCGGAAAGCGGAGATCCACCCGCCCGTTCCCGATCCATCGAGCCGTCCCATCACTCCCCCGGTCGAGCACCGGTACGAAGTCCAGGTCATCTGCGAAGTCGAACGTGTAGCTGTCAGCGCCCTCAGGCGAGCGCAGGTCCTCCCGCGCGACCGTGAACCGGACCGGCCGCTGGGGCAGGCCGACGGCGGTCCCCGAGAAGTCGTGGATCCCGCCGCCCGCGCCGCTCTTCAGGTGCAGCTCGAAGACCACCGGGCCGCGGCCGTTGGCGACGGGGAACGGGGTCCGCGGATAGAACCGGAGCCGCGCACCGGCGACCCCGCTTCCATCCCGGGACAGCCCGCTCTCTCCCTCGTTCGTCACAAGCTCGATCCTGGCGACCTGGATCGTCGCCGTGAGGGGGGCGCCGGCCGGATCCGCGTGCGCGCTGCGCTCGGCGCCCAGGGCCAGGCGGAACTCGTAGTCCGCGGGGCGAATGGACCGCGGGTCAACCGGCTCAGCGCAGGCGAGGACGAGCGCCTCGTCCCAGGGCAGGGGCAGGGTATCCGCCGACCCAGGCTCCCCCGCCGCGACCCACAGGACCTCCGCGCGACCCGGCGAGGCATCCCTGAGCACGGCCGCGCCCTCATCCCCGGAGGCCGCCCCTCCCTCCACCGACACCACCTGATAATCCAAAGAGGCCGACCGCTCGAGCGACGCGCCGCCCGCGGAGCGGATTGCGCCGAGGAACGGGAACCCCATGAGCGTCAACCGGTAGGTCTGGCCCGGGCTGAAGCCACCGTCCGAGAGCGCAGCGTTGCGCACGCCCGAGGGCCGAAAGAGAACGAGGCGCCCGTCCACCTGCCAGCTCCCCTGCGCCTCGAGACCCGTGCGTTGATTCACGAGTCTCGCCGACTCGCGCGTCACAGAGGTGGGGTCCACGGGCTGACTGAACGTCAGCCGGATCGCGTCATTCAGGAGGAGCGGCTGACCGCCGCTGGCGGGGAAGGCCGACTCGAGCCCGAGGCGGCCGCCATCCGCGTCAGCGGGGGTGCACCCTGGAAGCGCGGGCAGGAGCAGGAGGCTGAAGCAACCGAGCACGAGCACCGGGCGGCGCCGCGCTCCCGCGCGCGTACGCGGCCGTAGCGCGGCGAAGAATCCGCGCCGGCGCCGGGGCGGGCCTGTGCTCTGGTTGAAGCGCATGCTTGGATCAAACGGATGAGGCCCGCTGATCGCAAGCGCGATCAGCGGGCCTCGATGCACTAAGTGCCGGAGTGGAGGATCAGAACTTGTACTGGATCCTGAGGTAGTCGAGCCCCGGCCGCGGGCCGGCGAGGTCAACACCCGAGTTATTCACGTCCAGGTTGAAGACCGCCTTGAACCGGATGAAGCCCCAGTCCGCGGCGTTCAGCGCCGAGATATCAGTCGCGAAGGCCGAGAGGTCCCCGCCGCTGAAGGAGTCCCCGGGAAGAGCGCTCGGCTCGCCGGTCAGCGCGTTCTCGATCGTCGCGTCGAAGGAGAGCTCCACCGAGGTGTTCAGCGGGAACGCGTCCTCAACCCCTCCGGTCCGGAGGCGGTAGAAGAACGGAACCACCTCGACCTCGACCGTGCCATTGCCGACCCCGAGGGCCACGAGCGTGTCTTCCAGCTCGGCGCCGCGGGGGTCAACCACGAGCGACAGGGCGCCGAGGGCGTTGTCGTACTCGCCGGACTGGACGATGAACTCCGAGAACTCCGGACCAGCGCCGTCGCGAATCCGAACCGCGAACTCGCGGGTCAGCGCCGGGTTCAGCTTGTAGATGTCATCAAAGCTGGCGCCGGGGAACGTGAAGGTCGCCGTCGAGCCGTCGACCGAGGGCAGGGCGCCGCCAGACGGGATCGGGGTGAAGTCGAAGATCGCGGGGAGCTCCGCCGCAACGGTGCCGACTCGGCCCACCGAGCCGTCAGCAGGGTCCGTGCCGTCGAAGAGCAGTTCAACCTGCTCCGACGCACCGCCCGGGTTGAGGCGCGCGAGCCCCAGCGGGATCCAGACCGAGAAGGCCTCGGAACGGGCGCTGAAGAACGGGATCAGGACGTCCGCAGGCTGCGTCGGGCTCGTCCAGCCGATGGGCGGGGGCGCCATCGAGCGGGTCGGGTCCAGGTTGACGCCGTAGACCCCTGCAGCGTTCGGGAACTGGAGCTGGGTCGCCGGGTCGGAGACGTGCAGCTGGATGATGCCCGGGCCGCCGTCGCCGCCGCCGCCGATCACCGTGCCCTCGGGCGGCTGGATCGTGGCGCACGCGTCGATCGCGTTGCACTGCAGCCAGATGTTCTGGTTCTGCGGAGGGATCGTCTCGTTGCCCTCGAAGTGAGCGATCGGGATGGCGTCCGAGCGCCACTGGGTCGACCCGTTCTCGTTGGCGCCGCAGCGGCTGTCCTTGCCGCATCCGCCCTGACCACCGAGCGCACGAAGCGGCCGCGTCTGGTGCACAGGAACGTTGCCGTCATCGCTGTAGAAGTTGCCGACCGAGGACGCCGTCGCCTCGGACTCGATGATGATCGCGCCGGCGCTCGAGAGGACGATGTGTCCACCAGAGCCGCCGCCGGAGCCGCCGCCGATCCGGTCGAAGAAGATGGTGTTCTCACCGCCTCCGCCGTCGCCGCCGTTGGCGGAGAGCTCGCCGTCGCCGAGGAGCTCGATGTTGCCGATGGCCAGGATCAGGAGACCGCCGGCTCCACCGCCGCCACCCGAGCCCTTCTCGTCACCCGTGGGGTTGAAGGGGCTCTGGGGGAAGGTCGCGGTGCGGGAGGCGTCGCCGCCGCCGCCGCCGCCCGAGCCGGCGATCACGCCGGTCAGCTCGCCGAGAATCTGCTCACCGCTGGAGGTCAGCAGCGTGCCAAGGAAGTCGTTGTCGTCTCGCTCGTCCGTGAACGGTGAGGGGGCCAGGGTGCCGCCTTCCGCAGGGCCGGACCCGGAGACCGCGCCGGTCGAGTCGGGGCAGCCGGTGAAGCCGGGCTCCGCGTCCATCCCCACGAGGGTCTGGCAGCGGATCAGTCCCGTGGGAGAGCCGGTGGTCACGAGGAAGCGGGTGTCCGAACCGGTCACGCCGCCGCCACCACCCGCGCCACGGCGGTTCTCGATGGAGCACGTTCCGGGGGGCGCGTAGGTGGTCTCACCACCCCCACCGCCGAGGCCCGGGATGCCGAAGGCTCCCTCACCAGCGCCGCCCCTGGGCGTCGACTGGGAGGTCAGGAAGGACGCCGCCCCACCAGCGCCACCGCCGGCCTGGCCTTCCGCGCCCTCCTCGGGCTGGTTCGTGGTGTTCAGCGTGCCCACGCCCGCGTTGTCACCGCCGTCCAGCGAGACCTCACCACGGATGGTGACGCTGCCGGTGGCGAGGATGGTGCAGGTGTTCGGCCCCTGGATCACGAGGCGTCCGCCGGCTTCGACCACGAGGTCGTTGACGTCCACGACGCCGTTGAACACCGGCTGTGTGAAGAAGGGCTCGCCGTTGGGTCCACCGACGATCTGATCGCCGGAGGTGTTGAGGAAGATCGTCTCGCCCGTACGGATGTACCAGTCGAAGTCGCCGCCCGGTCCGCCGGTACCGTCGAAGTCGAACGACGCCGCGAGCACCCCCTCGTTGGCGGCCGTGGACCAGTTCGCCCGCGGCAGAGCCGAGGCGATGGCCGTGTCCTCCAGCGAGCCAGCGCTGGTGCCACTCAGGGTGAAGGTCTCGAGGATTTCATCGCTTCCATCATCCTGCATTCCCGGGTCGCCGCCCGGGTTCGCGAGCGTGGAGTTCATCCGCGCGAAGCTGGTCTGGGTCGCCTGGACGCTGTCCCCCGTCAGATCCTGGAAGCCCTCGCGCACGATGACGCGAAGGAACGCTCCCTGGGGCACGACGCCCCCCGGCGTCACCCGGAGGGACGATCCGGACTGGGTGCAGTTGTCGATCAGCGCGACGGACGAGGGAACGCGCGACCAGTTCACCTCGTTGTAGCTGTATTGCATCTCGATCAGCTGCGAGTTGACGTTCGAGGACCCAGCGAACACCGGCTGGTTGAACCGGAGCACGACCGAGAACTGCTGGGTGACGTCGCTGTACAGGTTGAGGGGGACCTCGCCGCTGATTCCACCGAGCTGGGTCAGCGGATCGAACGAGAAGTACTCCTCCGTCCCGTCGCCGAACTCCACCGAGGACGCGGAGAGCGAGTCAAGCGGCTCTCCGTTGAGGCCGCGGACGCGAACCTGCGGCGGCCCGGCGACCACGTCGACGAACAGCACCAGCGGGTCCGTGGACTCGGGCGTGGAGAAGCTGATGTTCAGCCCCGTACCCAGGGTTGCCCCGGAGGTGCTGAGGACCGTCACGCCCTGCGGATCCGAGATCACGCGCAGGTTGTACTCCCGCCCCTGCTTGAGTCCGCCGTTGGAGTTGTCGTTGTTCGTCGGGCAGACGGGCTGGAACCTGACGGTCCTCGGCCCGGCCGCGGTGAACGAGCCAATTGCCGGACCGCCCTGGGTGTCGATGATCTGGATCGTGCTCAGGGAGACCGTCGAGAAGTCGACGTCCTCGTTGAACTCGACATCGATCGCCCGATTGAGCTGCCAGATGGACCCGTTCAGCACGTTCGAGCTGACGACCGCGAAGCTGGAACCGGTGTTGGCGCCAGAACCACCCCCGGAGTCGCTTCCGCTGCCGCTACACGCGACGAGGGTGAGGGCCCCGAGAGAGGCGGCTAGAAGGGTCTGAAGGCGTCGTTGCAGTCGCGGCATGGTGGAGATGTTCGCTTGGGGGGTATTGAACATTCGGGAGGGTGCAGTCGCGTTTGGCGGCGAGGAGAGCGCCGCGATTGGACGTCGAATTGGATGCGGGGCGCTCGGCGTGGTACGCACGAGCGAGAGTGAGAACGCTTGGAGCCCTATTCCTGGGCCCAGGTCATGGCGAAGGCGGACAGTTCCGGAGTCTGCGCCGTCACCGGGTTCCCGATGAAGGTCAGCCGGACCTGGTAGAAGCGAGCGTTGTCGATCTCGCTGACGTCGCTCCTCCACACATCCGAGGCCCCGAGGAAGCTGATCCCCGGGTTCATGGCGTTGGTGTCGTGGTTGATGGACCCGGCGATGGCGGCGGTGTCGACCTCGTTGTAATAGTCGCCGTACAGGTCCAGGGAGAACGCGTCTTCGGTGTAGTCGATGATCCCGTTGCCGAGTCCACCGTCATCCGCATCGTTGTCGACGCGGTACAGGCCGCTGTTGTCGTACGTGAACGACTGGGCTCCGCGGAAGTTCGAGACGATCTCGGTCCCCGGAGGCTGCGCGTCGGGGCTCGGCTCGAGGGTGGGCGGGTTGTAGACCCGGGTCGAGAAGCTCGCCTCCGAGGGGATCACCGACTCGTACCAGAGCGAGTGAACCTGGCTCACTCGAGTGATGTAGTCGATTCCACCGAGGTGCACGGTGTTGTCGCGCCCAAAGGTCGGAGCGCCGGGGTTCGGTAGCGATCCGGGGTTGAAACCGCCGTTGGCGATGCTCTGGGAGTCCGGGTTGACGAAGACCGTCGTGCCGGACTGGTTCACACCGCCGGTGCTGAAGGCCCGGAAGTACGGGCGCGACGACGAGTTGACGGCCAGGGCGAGGACCCAGGCGTTAAGGCCGATGGCCTCGGGGTCGGGGTAGGTGGAGAAGTCCATCAGGAGGGGGAGCCCCACCGTCTGAACCTGACCCGGGCGGTAGAACGGCACCAGCGGCGCGTCGATGCCCAGGGCGAGCAGGTACGCCTGCGGCTCCACACCACCGTTTGAGATGCCGGCACGATCTCGGATCGTGGTGTCGCGCCAGGTGTAGTAGGTGTAGTCCTCAGGCGCGATCCCGCGGTTCATGGGGAACGGGAGGAGCGTCGCCCCCGTGGGCGTCGTGAACAGGTTGCCCGAGTCCACGGTGTAGCCGCGCTCTCGCGGGTGCACCGTGGTGCGGGGCGCGCCGGGCAGGACGTTGCTGTCGTACTGGGGCCGGAGGCCCGAGTTCTGGAACTGCGGGAAGAGACTCGAGGGGTCGATGATCTCGTCCGGGGCGTAGCGGCAGTGGGACAGCTGGATCTCGAACTGCGAGAACGCGTCCGGGGTGATCACGCCGCCCGAGGGCTGCCAGTTGAGCCCCTCCACATCGATGTTCACATTCTGCGGGTCCGTCAGTGAGAACCCGCAGTCGCAGTAGCGCCACAGGGTCTGCATCTTCGAGCCGAAGTTCGAGAACGGCGTGACGACCCCCTGGGGGAACTGGGTCATCTGCTGGACGATGGCCTGGCTCTCGTTGACCGCGACGAAGCTGCGGATCACGGGCCGGGGCCGGATGAGTTGGCGGCCGCTGTCCACGAGGAACTGGCCGCCCCACTCGGGCTTGTTCCCGAAGGGAGGCTCCTCGTCGATCGAGGTGAAGCGGCTGACCCGGCCGCCGGTGAGCTGGCTCGCCTGCTCCGGAGCGATCCTCAGGTCGATCTCGGGCACGGTCTCCACGATGTTGCCAGCGAGGTCCCGCGGCGGGAAGTCGTCCTCCTCGTTCGCCAGGGTCAGGAAGTAGCTCTCCGTGACCCCCTGCTCGTGGGCCAGGGGCTGACCGGGGACGAAGGTGACCCGGCGCAGGTCGGCCGACTGGCCGACGCTTCCAACCACGTAGTCGGACGTGGGCAGGTTGCCGATGGACGGGATCGGCTCGCGGGTGAGGGTGAGCGAGTCGAAGGCCGTGAGCGACAGCGGGTCCATGGGCTCGCTGAAGCGCAGGGTCGCCCGGGCGCCCGTCGAGATCCCGAGGCCGGGGTCCTCGGGGAAGCCCACAGCCTGGGGCAGGACCTGCATGTAGCACTGGGGGCGCTGGGCGTCCGCCAGCGGGTCAAAGGCCGTCTGGTAGGTGGCCGGGAGCGAGCCGAACAGCTGCCAGTCGCCCGGTCCGCTCCAGGCGGCGGGGTAGCTGAGCAGCTGGACCTGGACGTTGTTGACCACGCCAGCGAGCGGGGGCGGACCATCCGCGGCGATCTGGGCGAAGACGCCGGACTGATCGATGACGTCGCCTGCCTGGGGCGGCGAGGAGCACAGCGACGACCCGAAGACGATCTGGGGGATCACGAAGGAGGTGCTCGTGGGGCCCCCGACCTGGATCGGCGCCAGCGGCACGTCGATGGGTGTCGACCCCACCACCACCGGAGCGACCTCGTCGCGCAGGAAGCCGTTGAAGGGGTCGGAGATGAGATCGGGGCGGCCGCCCGTCCGGAACGCCCGGGTGACCGGGCGCGTGCTGGAGGACAGGTCCACCGGGCCGTTGCCGCTCGTGCCGAGCTGGTGGTCGGTCAGGTTGGAGATGACCGTCGTGATGCCCTGCGCGGCGTTGGTCCTCGTCGGAATCCGAAGCTGTGCGTTCGCCTCGCTGAGCACGAGGCTCGCGGGCAGACCGATCCCGTTGATGACGAGCGGCGGGTTCGAAGCGAACGCCTCGAGCTCGCTGATCGTCAGGTCGATCACCACGCGCGTCGGGTACAGCTGTCCACCCGAACCGACGTCCCCGTAGAAGTCGGACGGGAAGATCCGCGCCTCGAAGGGAGCGGCAGGGGGCAGGCCCGTGACCAGCTGGATCGAGTTGCGGTTGATCGTGTCCGGGTCGATCAGGTCGTCGAAGGTAAGTACCAGGGCCGCGTTCCGGGGGAGCATCGAGAACACGCCTGACGTGCCGAGGTCCTGAACCTGGATGAGATCGAGCCCTTCCCCCGCCTGCTGAACGAGCAGAATGAACTCCTCGAGGCCTTCCCGCTCGGTGACGTCCCGGAGGACGGTGAGGTTCTCCTGTCCGGTCACCGCATTGAGGCTCAGCCGAAAGTCAACCTCGTCAGACACCAGGGTCTGCGGGATGACGAAGTCATTGCCCATCGGGACCTGGATCCCGTTCTCGTCCAGGCCGAACAGCTGCACGATGCGACCGAAGCGGGTGGAGACGAGACGGATCTCGGTAGCGGCGCCACCCGAGTTCAGATCGGTGAAGTAGAAGGACCCACCTGTGATTCCTTGCCCACCGCCGGGGGTGGTCTCTGCGGCCGAGCCGCCGCCGCACGCCGAGGCTCCAAGACCCAGCAGAAGCGCCGCCATGACTCGGGGTGCTCGAAGGGTCTGGGGCTTGTTGAGGGGCTGATGAGAGGTCATCGGCATCGATCCGTCATTCATTCGGGGGGCTCTGCAGACCCCGGCACTCCATGAGCGTCGGGGGCACAGGGCCCAGCGGGGGGGTGGGGAGTCGCCTTCTCGGTGGGGGCCGGAGCGCGACCTGGGTAGCAGACCGCCTCAGGCGGGTCGCAGGTCGAACATTGTTCCATAGAGAGGGCGAGGGTCAAGGGAGCGTACCTGAGCAACACCCGTGCCGGAGCCGCGAATCCACCCCAGGTCACGTCTGGGGCCCCGATTCGGCCCTGGGGATCCCGGACACGCCCGGATTGCGTGCGGAACCGCACAGGAGGCGCTGGAGACCCAACAGGACCCCGTCCGCGGCACGGCCTGTGGCGTTGGCGTCCGCTGGACCAGACGGAGCCGCTGCGACCGCCATGTCCCCCATTCTGAGCAGCCAGCAACCGAGCGACCCGGTCCTCCCGCGTCGGCTCGCCGAGCGGGCCTGGTGATGCCGAAGACGAGGCCAGCCGCCCCCCATTGGCCCCCCACCGGCCTCCGCCGGGGGCTGCTCAGTGCCCCGCGAGGCTGGCCGCGGGCCGGAATCCGGCGCCGAGGGCCGCCTCCTCGTCCTCGAAGAACACGAGGTGCTCAGGGAGGATGAGCCGGATCGTTCCGGCCTCCGGGGCGTGGAAGATCCGGGATCGAGAGCAGCCAATGACGGCGTGGGATAGCTCCCTCGTGCAGTAGGCGCAGGCCACGCGGAGCGGCTCACGCTCGAGGATGGTGAACCGCGGGTCCGCGTGGCGGGTCTCGGTCCTGGAGATGCACGAGGGGTTGGGGCAGGGATTGGGACCCAGGGGGACTCCGAAGGACGCCTGCTGGCCGAGGGGCTCCCCCACCGATTCGAGGGGAACACGCCCCAGCAGCCAGGCGAGGATCGCCATCCGGATCGGCACCCCGCGGGCGGCCTGCTTGAAGTAGATGCTCCGTGGATCCGCGTCCACCTCGTCGCTGATCTCATCCCGCCGTGGCAGCGGGTGCATCACCACCGCGTCGCGGAGGGACTCCGCCGCCATGGCGCGCTTCTCCAGGCGAAGGTAGGTGGTCTCGGACAGCTCGGAGCTCGAGTGGCGTTCGGTCTGAGGACGCGTCATGTAGACCGCGTCCACGCTCTGGACCTCCCAGCCCCGGGCGTCCGTGAAGAGCGAGAGCTGGTGGGGCTTCTGCGGGGTCAGGTAGACCGCGTCACTGTTGGAGGCGAGGTTCCCGAGCCGCCGCGCATCGGCCCGCATGGGCTCCACCTGGAACTCCTCGTGCAGCCGCTCCACGACATAGTCGGGCAGCTCGAGGCCAGCCTGCGGGACGCAGACGATGTTCGCGCCGAAGCGGGCGAGGGCGTAGGCGAACGAGTGCACCGTCCGGCTGTACTTGAGGTCGCCGGCGAGGACGACGTCCAGGCCCTCGATCTTGCCCCGCTCGACGTGGAGGTTGTAGAGGTCGCAGAGGGTCTGGGTCGGATGCTCGAGGCTCCCGTCACCGGCGTTGATCACCGGGACCGGGGAGTAGCGCGCCGCCAGCCTCGCGGCCCCCTCGCTCGGGTGCCGCAGGACGATCGCATCGGCGTAGCCCCCTCCAACCACCCGGATGGTGTCCGCCAGCGACTCCCCCTTCACCACGCTCGAGCTCGTCATCTCGGCCGCCGTCAGCACCCCGCCCCCGAGCCGCAGCATGGCCGACTCGAAGGAGAGGCGCGTCCGCGTCGAAGGCTCGTAGAAGAGGCTGGCGGAGATGAAGCCCGGGCAGGTGTCGGCGAAGGCGCGCGGGTCCGACGCGAACCGATCGGCCAGCCGGAAGAGCGCGTGCATCTCCTCGATCGACACGTCATCGATCGACACGAGGTGGCGCACCGCGGGGGCTTCGGCGTCCCCACGGGTCTGGGCCGCCCCCTCAGCCACCGGCGGTTCCTCCCCTGCTTGCTCGGGTTCTCCGCCGCTTTCCGGGCCTGTGTCCTGGGTCATTCGCGCCATCTCCTGGGGAGTGGTCCCGTCAGAGAACCCGCCGCCCGCGGGTAGAAGCTAGATCGACGCGAGCAGAGAAGCGAGCGCGGACCGGTCGACGGTTGAGGTGGTCGCGAGATCGCACATGCTCGCCACCATCGCGGCCTCGAAGGGCACGGGGCGCCCCGCCACCCATGCGGCGCCGGTCCCGAGCCCGAGGCGCTGGAGGAACAGGGCCTCGACGGTCCGGCGCGCATGGCCCGGATCCTCCAGGGCGGAGATCGCCTGGGGCCCCCAGTCCGAGGGCTCGGGGCCGAGTTCCTCCGCCGCCCGGCTCCTGAGGCCGATGCGGAGCCCGCCCCCGCGGTCCCCTCCCCGGCCGGGTGGCGAGGCCGGCGCCCCGAGGGGCGAGAGGTCGATGACGAGCTCTGCCCGCGAGGCCACCCCCCGCGCGAGGCGCTGGCCCTCGGCCTCCACAGCCGCTGCCCGGTCCCCCGCCGCCACGCGGTCGCGGAGGTCTCGCTCACCCGCCGTGTCCACGAAGATCACCGGCCACCCACCGAGCTCCCCGGGCGCTCCGAGCGCATCACGGGTCGTCCCGGGGCGCGCGGTGACCGTCGCCTGCTCCTCCCCCACCAGGGCGTTGAAGAGCGTGGACTTCCCTGCGTTGACGGGCCCGACGAGCGCCACCACGGTCGGGGTCCAGAGTCGGGCGCTGCGCCGGCCCACCTCGCAGAGCGCGGCCAGCCGCCGCCTGCGTTCGACCTCGTCCGCTTCCAGCAGATCCTCGAGGGCACGGCGAAGCGCCCCTCCGGCCTGGTCCAGCAGGACTCGGGCCCCCGAGGCGGTGGGCGCGGTGGCCACCGCCTGCTCCGCGCGTTCCTCGAGCGTCCGAGCCGGCGCCCCGACCGCGTGCCCTCGCGCGCCGGCCTGCAGCAGCTCGGTGACCGCCGACACGATCGCAGGGCTGCCGTGGGTGTGGACCTCGACCGACTCGGTCCTTCCCACGAGGAGGGCTTCGTCCAGGGGCGGGGCGCCGCGGTCCGCCCCTGGCTCACGGAGCAGCGCGAGCCGCACCTCTCCTGGAGCCGGGAGCGTCACGCTCGTCATGGACCCCAGCCGCCCGAGGCTCTCTGGCCCGGAAACCCGGAGGACCGCCACGCCGCCAGCCCCCGTGGGGGTCAACGGCTCCACGCCGGAGCTCCCGTGCGTCATGGGTTCAGCGCGGCGGCGAGGCCGATGTGGACCAGCAGCGGTTCCTCCCGCGGTGCCCCCTTGAGGCCCGCAGCGACCCCGGCCCGTGCAAACTCGCGGGCGCCTCCGGTCAGGACGCCCGCCACCGTAGCGGTGGGCCCGAAGGCCTCCGCCGCAATGGTCTCGCAGAGGTCCCGTACCGCCCCGCGGAACCCGACCACAACGCCGGCACGCAGGGCCTCGTCGGTGGACCGCCCCAGGGCGGTCACGTCGGGCCTCACCGCGAACTCAGGGAGCCTCGCACCCGCCCGGGAGAGGCTCTGCGCCAGGGTCCCCGGGCCCGGAGCGATGGCCCCGCCGAGGAACGCGAGGGGCGTGAGGGAGACGGCGTCCACGGTCACAGCGGTGCCCGCATCGACGACCACAAGTCCGTCAGGTTCGTAGCGCTCCGGGATCCCCGCCACCGCGCCGAGCGCGGCGTAAATCCGATCCCGCCCGCAGGTCTCCGGGTGGTCAATCTGAAGCTCCATCCCGGGGTCCGGATTGCAGGACACGTCGAGCCCGAGCGCTTCCAATGCGTGGCGCACGCGGCGCTCCGTGTCAGGGCTCCCCACGGCGCTCACCGCCGCACGAGAGGGGCGGGGATCGGCCCGCTGAAGGCAGCCCTCGAGCGCGGCCTCGTCGAGCTCTCCGACCGGCATCGACGCCAGGAGGAGCGCCTCCCCCCGGACGACGAGGGCGACGGAGGCGCTGGTGTTTCCCAAGTCCAGGGTCAGCACCGCGCCCCCGGTCAATTGCCCGGGCTGTGGTAGACGACCGTCTCCACACGGCCGAGGCGCAGCACCTCGACGGTCCAGACGGAGTACTGCTCGGAGTTGGCCTTCGCGAAGGCGATGGCCTCCTGCTGGCTCGAGACGGGCGTCCCGTTGATCGAGATGACCACGTCCCCCGACTGAGCGCCGTGGCGCGCCGCGATCGAGCCCTCACGCACCTCGGTGAGTTCCACCCC
>Ga0055584_100001946_pt1 | contig 20269 bp, 20 predicted proteins | sample OSDHelmetaG_FD_58716 | JGI IMG/M metagenome (GOLD analysis project Ga0055584, IMG submission 58716) | Pelagic marine sediment microbial communities from the LTER site Helgoland, North Sea, for post-phytoplankton bloom and carbon turnover... | ecosystem: Environmental > Aquatic > Marine >...
TTTGTCACAGGAAAACTCTGGCCCAGCTTGTATGAAATTGAAGTGCTCGATTAAATTATTCCTGCTCACTTTTTGCCTCTTGCTCGTAGGCTGTGAAAGTGTTTCTTATTATAGCCAAGCCATCCTTGGTCAGCTTTCCATACTGAGCAAACGTGAAGCAATTGAAGACCTGATTGCCGACGCTAGTAGTTCCCCTGAATTAAAAAGTAAACTTTCCACTATTCTGGATATCCGTGATTTTTCTGAAACTGAGCTTATGCTTCCGGTTAACGATAATTATGATTCTTATGTGGATGTGCAGAGACCTTTTGTTGTTTGGAATGTATTTGCTGCGCCGGAATTCTCCATGAATCCAGTGAACTGGTGCTATCCAATTGCAGGTTGTGTGTCTTACCGTGGTTATTTTTCTGAAGCTGATGCTCAACGTTATGCAACCAATCTAGATAATGAGGGCTTTGACGTTTATGTAGGAGGTGTCAGCGCTTATTCTACCTTGGGCTGGTTTTCTGATCCGGTGCTAAGCACGATTATAAATCGTGATGATTATCAATTAGCCGCCTTATTGTTCCACGAACTGGCACATCAACTTATTTATATTCCCGGCGATACAGAATTTAATGAAAGTTTTGCAACGACAATAGAAAGAGAAGGTTTAAGACGTTGGCTAGTAGCCAATAACGTCACTGAAACTGAGAGCAGCAGTATAGCGGAGTTAGCGGAATTGAATACGCAACGTCGAGAAGAGTTTGTTGCCTTGGTTAATGCGGCAGTTAGTGAACTGCAAGTTATTTATAAGAGTAACAACACTGAGATTGAAATGCGTGAGGCTAAAGTAGATGTTTTTGCGAGTATGCGTAACGACTACGATGTATTAAGAAATGCTTGGGAAGGCTACGATGCTTATGATGCCTGGATGGGCATGGAACTTAATAACGCACAGTTAAGTACAGTTGCAACTTACTTCAACTGGGTACCTGCCTTTGAGCAAATTCTCACAGATAACGGCAATGATTTAAATAGTTTTTATTCTGAAATTAGCGCATTGGCTGAGCTTGATATTGACGACAGAGCGTACATTTTATCCAGCAAAATCAATTAATTATTACTATGCTAAAATACGCAACTATTCAGATAGATACAGTTAGTTATCGAAGATTAAATCGTATTAAAAACATGTGCTTAAAGGAAAACCCATGATTATCAAACCGCGTGTCCGTGGCTTTATGTGTATAACATCACATCCTTCTGGTTGTGCGGCTAATGTGCAACGACAAGTTGACTACGTTAAAGCCAAGGGAGCCATAAACGGAGCCTTTGGCGAGGGGCCAAAAAAGGTACTGATAATTGGGGCATCTACAGGCTATGGTTTGGCTTCCCGTATTACCGCGGCATTCGGTGGTGGCGCTGCAACCCTGGGTATCTTTTTCGAAAAAGAAGGCACGGACAGAAAAACGGCTTCAGCAGGTTGGTATAACTCAGCGGCTTTTCATGAAATAGCTGAAGCCAATGGTTTATATGCAAAGAGTATAAACGGCGATGCTTTTTCTGATGAAATTAAAGCAAAAACTATCGCTACAATTAAAGAAGACTTAGGCCAGGTTGATCTGGTGGTTTATTCCTTGGCATCCCCTCGCAGGACAGACCCAAAAACTGGTGAGGTCTATTCCTCAACTCTTAAACCAATTGGCAATGACATAACCATTCGGGGGATCAACACTGACAAAAAAATCGTTGAAGAAATAGGGGTGTCTGCTGCAACCGAAGAAGAAATTGCCGGTACAGTCAAAGTGATGGGAGGTGAAGACTGGCAACTTTGGATGGGTGCACTTAACGAAGCAGGGGTGCTTGCAGAAGGCGCTAAAACTACGGCTTATACTTATCTCGGCGCGGAGCCTACTTGGGATATATATTGGAATGGCACAATTGGTGCCGCTAAAAAAGATCTGGATGAAAAAGCCAAAACGATAAGAGAGAGTCTCGCATCTATTGGCGGTGAGGCCAGAATATCTGTATTGAAAGCGGTTGTGACTCAGGCCAGTTCTGCAATTCCAGTAATGCCGCTTTATCTCTCCATGTTATTTAAGATTATGAAAGCAGAAGGTACCCATGAAGGTTGTATTGAGCAGGTCGATTTACTCTTCAGTGAAAGCCTTTATGGTGATAAGCCAAAAACTGATGAAGATGGCCGTCTGCGAGCTGACTATAAGGAGCTGGCTCCCCATGTCCAGCAACAAGTCAGTGATCTTTGGAAGCAAGTACAAAGCGACAACATAGACGAGCTAACCGATTTCAAAGGCTACCAGACAGAATTCTTACAACTGTTTGGTTTTGAAATGTCTGCTGTGGATTATGATGCTGAAGTTGATCCGGAAGTGCCGATAGACAATTTAGTTTAAGCTGCTACTTCAAACATTGACCTGCTGCGGTTAAGCAAATAAACCAGCGAAAGCATTACTGGTACTTCTACTAATACACCTACCACTGTGGCAAGTGCTGCGCCTGAATTCAATCCGAATAATGAAATAGCTACCGCAACCGCTAATTCAAAAAAATTAGACGTGCCAATTAAGCAGGCTGGTCCAGCAATGTTATGTGGTAGCTTCAGAGCTTTTGCAGCAACAAAGGCAATAAAGAAAATCCCATAGGTTTGAATCAACAAGGGAATGGCAATCAGTACAATGGTTGTCGGATTATCCAAGATGGTTTGTGCTTAAAAGCCAAAAAGTAATACCACAGTTGCCAGCAAGCCGGTGATAGACCAGGGTTTTAGAAGATCCAGTAAATGTGTCAAGCGAGAGTCATCATTGTTCTGATTTAAGAGGTGGCGAGTTATTACCCCAGCTAACAGAGGCAACAGCACATACAATACAACTGAAAGCAGCAGCGTGGTCCAAGGCACCTGTATATTTGAGACCCCTAATAGAAAAGCTGTGATCGGAGCAAAGGCAAAGATCATAATGATGTCATTTACCGACACCTGAATTAGCGTGTAGTTAGGGTCGCCTTTAGTCAATTGGCTCCAGACAAAAACCATAGCTGTGCATGGAGCAACTCCCAGTAAAATCATACCAGCGATATATTCTGAGGCAGCAGCGGGGTCAACCAAATCAACAAACAGGACCTTGAAAAACAACCAGCCCATAAAGGCCATAGTGAAGGGTTTAATAAGCCAGTTTACAACGCAGGTAAGCAACAAGCCTTTGGGCTTTTTGCCAACATCCTTAATAGAAGAAAAATCTATTTGGAGCATCATAGGGTAAATCATCACCCAAATTAGAAGCGCGACCGGCAAATTAACATGCGCGACTTCAAGCCCGGCGAACGTGGCAAAAAAGGAGGGGATAAAACTGCCTAGTGTTACACCAGCAATAATGGCTAGCCCAACCCACACACTTAAATATCGCTTAAATAGATCCATTTAATTCACTCTTGAATATAAGCTTCAGTTGCCAAAGCCTTGATGCGTTTAAATAGCTCGTCTTTATCAAGCCCTTGTTTAATCCAGTTATGAATTTTTTTAATGCGTTTTTGCAGTATAGTTATCGTGTTGGAAAAAGCTGCATTAATAGTCTCTTCATCACCTTCGATAGAGCTAGGATCTTTTAAGCCCCAATGTGCCTGCATAGATTTACTAAACCAGATGGGGCAGGGTTCGTTGGCAGCCTTATCACAGACGGTAATGACATAATCTATGTCAGCATTTTCAAAGACATTCAAGGATTGGCTACTGAGGCTCTCAGTTGGAATGCCCATCGCTTTCAGAGCTTGTAAAGTCAGTGGATGCACTTGACCGGCAGGACTACTGCCAGCACTAATAGCCTCCAACTCACCCTCTCCATAATGGTTGCAAATGGCTTCTGCCAGAATGCTGCGGCAACGGTTATGTGTGCAGATAAATAATATTTTCATGTGTGCGATTTTACACTGTTATGGTTTGATAAATCAGGATGATTCGACATAGACTACGAGGGAGATTGGATAATCACCTCCATTGCTAATAGGTAACTAAGGAAATAAATGAAAACGGAAAAAGTCGCAATAATTACTGGAAGCGGAAGAGGTATTGGCGCCGCCACAGCAAAGCTCTTTGCAGAAAATGCTTATGCCGTTTGCATTAATTATAAATCAAACGCGGAAGCTGCTAACGAAATCGCTACGAGCATTACTAATCAAGGTGGGCGTTGCATATCTGTACAAGCAGATGTCTCTTTAGAGAAAGATGTTATCAATTTATTTCAGCTTGTTGATTCTGAATTTGGCCATTTATCTACCCTCGTGAATAATGCTGGAATTCTAAAAGAGCAATCTCGCTTAGACGAAATGTCAGCAGACAGGATTAATAGTGTTCTTATTAACAATGTAACAAGCTACTTCCTATGCTCGCGGGAAGCCGTTAAAAGAATGTCCTCTAATTATGGTAGAGCTGGCGGAACTATTGTTAATGTTTCTTCTGGGGCATCTAGGAGAGGCTCTCCAAATGAATATATTGACTATGCTTCCTCCAAAGGAGCCATAGACACGTTAACAACAGGCTTGTCATTAGAAGTAGCCGATGAAGGTATTAGAGTAAATTGCGTGAGACCAGGTCTTATCCATACTGGCATACACGTTGATGGCGGGGAGCCCAACCGTATTGATCGACTTAAATCTAAAATACCTATGCAAAGAGGTGGTCAACCTGAAGAGGTAGCCGAGGCTATTTTATGGTTGGCCTCTGATAAATCTTCATATGTCACCGGTAGTTTCATAGATTTGTCTGGAGGGCTCTAGTGCGCATTAAGCTAATCAATTATGGATTAAGCCAAGGCTTAGCTCATTAAGAATAGGGCTTTGGATTCGCCAAAAGGTTTTTTATGAAAATAAAAATGGATATTATCGATGCTTTCACCAGCAAGCCATTTCAAGGCAATCCAGCGGCAGTTATCATCACAGATGATTGGCTCAGCGAAGATAAAATGCAATCTATCGCATTCGAAAACAATCTATCAGAAACAGCCTTCGCCGTTGCCTATAATCAAAATTCTTATAACATCCGTTGGTTTTCCCCATTTGCGGAAATTGCATTCTGCGGTCACGCCACATTAGCCACTGCATTTGTAATATTTGAAAAAAACCCTGAAACTCAAAGCGTAATATTCAATGCTGAGTCTGTTGGTGATCTAATGGTTGGACGTAAAAGTGATAACAGCATTGAAATGAACTTTCCCAACAGGGAGCCAGAATTGATTGTCGACATCCCCATAGAGATTGCCGATGGTTTATCAATTCAGCCAAGTGAGGTTTTAATAAACCAGCAAGCCTATTTCGCTATCTATGAAAATGAAAGTGACGTTATGTTTGTCACTTATGATAGAGAAAAGCTTGTGAAACTAGGCCCTCGTGATGTCGTAGTTAGCGCTATGTCGACTGAACATGACTTTATCTCCAGATATTTTTGGCCAGCAAATGGCGGAGATGAAGATCCGGTGACGGGTTCTATTCATACCGGGTTAGCGCCTTATTGGGCTAAAAAACTTGGGAAAAGCGTTCTCAATGCATACCAGGCATCAGCTAGAGGCGGCAAGCTGCACTGCGAGGTAAAAGGCGATAGAGTCATTATTTCAGGTAAAGCAGTCAAATATCTTGAAGGTTTCATTAACTTATAGAGCTAAGGTCTTATTGGTTTACTAACAAGATTTCGTCAATAAAGGCGGTATGCTCAATCAAGAAAAAAATGATCTAAATTAAGCAAGAGAAAGTCAAATAAATGATTATGCTAGCGAGCCCAGAACATTATAAGGCTATTGTTCAAATCTATAATCAAGCAGTGCGCACGGGTGTGCAGACTGCAGATCAGCAAGAAATCACAGTGGATGACAAATTAGATTGGCTACAGCAGCATGATGGCAAGCATTACTGTATTTATGTTGCTGTCGAAGATGGTAATGTTGTGGGTTATCTTGCTTTAAGCCCATATCGGCAAGGACGTACTGCTTTCTATCATACCGCTAAAATATCTTATTACCTGGATAGTTCAAAGCAGGGCGGGGGTATAGGTACCGAACTGATAGAACATGCACTAAGCCAGTGTCCGGTTCTTAAGATAGAAAACCTGGTAGCTATATTACTTTCCTGCAATTCCAGAAGTATTGCTTTGCTTGAGAAGTTTGGATTTAAACGCTGGGGGGTAATGCCTAAAATCGTACAACTCAACATTGGGAATGTTGATCATTATTATTACGGCATAAAATTACTATCTGAGAAGCAAGTATGAATACCCTGGTTTTCTGGTAAATGATATTAGTGCCATACTCAGGTTGAGGATATCTTGCATATAAGATTTAATCTAAATATGCCTGTTTATCGCGGTGCCCATGCCTTGATCATTAATAATGATTCAAATTTTAAAGTGCTTTCACAGTTGATCGGAAAATTGTTAAGTGACATGAGAAAAATATATGACTGCAAATGACCAAGCCTCTGAATATTATTTTCGTGAAGGCTGTTTCATTACTGAGCTTTCCAATACGGATGAAGACCCTGAACTTTCTGTTGCTCATGTCAGAGTTGAGCCCGGTGAAACTACACGCTGGCATAAATTGCTGGGCATTAGCGAGCGATATTTAATTCTATCGGGCAAGGGTAGTGTTGAAGTCGGTAATAGTGAAGCTAGAGAAGTTATAGAAAGGGATATCGTATTAATTCCCTCAGAAGTTAGGCAACGTATTACTAATATTGGCGAAGAAGATCTAATTTTTCTGGCGCTTTGTACACCACGCTTTCAGGAAGATTATTATGTTGACCTTGATGAGTAAAACAGATGACTAAAACAGATGAATAGAATTATAAGGAGCTCAGAATGATTATTGCCATGTCAGCGATGGTTTTTCTAACGGCGGTTATTGGTTTGATGACCCTGATGGCAAGAATAAACCATGCCCGGTCTGGCAAAATAAATCCAGACTACTTCAAGCTTATGGATGGTTATGAAGTGCCGGAATCTATTGCAGTAACTACCCGCGCGTTTAATAATCAATTTGAAATACCCTTGTTATTTTATGTGATCACAGTTCTTTATTTATTTTTAATGCCATATGACACTCTTGGCTTTGTTCTGGCCTGGCTATTTGTGTTTTCACGATATGTGCATGCCTATATTCATTTAACCTATAACCATATTATTCATCGCCTAGTAGCTTTTTTATTCGGCTTTATATGCGTAATCATTATGTGGATAAATATGCTTATGAATAATTTCTTTTAAAGGTAAAGATCATGCCCACTTATGGCGATGTCATTAATTTTTGGTTTCATGAAATCGATCCAGCTCAACACTGGAAAAAAGATCTGGGGTTTGATCAACTAATAGCTGATCGCTTTGCTGAGCTGCATCGCCAGGCAACATTATGTGAGCTGTTTGAATGGCGTGCTTCACCACAAGGTCGGCTGGCTGAGATCATCGTGCTGGATCAGTTTTCCAGAAATATGTATCGTGATACATCATTGTCCTTTGCTTATGATCCTCAGGCGCTGGCTCTGGCTCAGGAAGCCGTTGCCGTTGGAGCGGATGACGAATTAAGCACCATAGAAAGAACCTTTTTATATATGCCCTATATGCATAGCGAGTCTTTAAAGGTGCATGAAGTAGCCGTTAAGTTGTTTGCCAAAAATGGCGTTGAAAACAACCTGAATTTTGAAATGCTGCACAAGAAGATAATTGAGCAGTTCGGTCGTTATCCGCATCGTAACGCTATACTTGGACGCGAATCTAGGCCTGAAGAAATAGCCTTCTTAAAACAGCCTGATTCAAGTTTTTAGAAGCAAAAAAAAGCCTGCAGAAGCAGGCTTTTTAATTATTAAGTATCAGTAAGCTTAACGTCTTCTTTCTATTTGAACTCTGACGGTGACGTCCGCTTCAATGCGTCTATTTTGAGCTCGTCCGGTGGCAGTATCATTGCTGGCAACAGGCTGGGTTTCACCAAAGCCTACTGCTGTTAACCTTGAAGCAGCAATTCCGTATCGCATAATCAGTTCGTTTCTAACTGCATTGGCACGTCGCTCTGAAAGGGCCTGATTGTAATCTTCTGTACTAGTACTGTCAGTATGGCCTTCAATGGTTGCACGAGTGTTGTTGTATTCGCGCATGAAATCTGCAAAATCTTCGATCTCACCTTGATATTCATCTTTTATGTCTGACTTATCGGTATCGAATCGAACAGCCAAAGTTTGCTCGCGTTGTTCATCATCCAGAATTACACAACCACGCGCATCAACGGCCAGATTTCTATTGGTGTTTGGACAAGCATCATTGGCATCTACTACGCCATCACCATCACTGTCCAGGGGTCTGGCAGGTTGTGGAGCAGGAGTAGGTTCAGGTCTCGCTACAGGAGCTGGTGCAGGTCTTGAGTCGCGTGAGCCAAAAACATAGGCAATGCTGGCACTTAACATATAGTCTTCATCTAAACTGCCGCTAGGTTGAATCATCATGGCTTCAATTTTACCCATCCAGTTATTACTGAAAAAGTATTTTACGCCCGCATTCACATCCAGACTTTCACGGTCAAAATGTGCTGCTCCAACACCTGCTAATCGAAGTTTGCCTATTCCTACTCCAACATAAGGCTGCCAACCACCACGAATTTGATCGAAATTATAGTTAATCCCACCATGTAATAAGCTAAGATCGGCTTCAGCTATACTGTTAAGAACATCAGATTCAACCTCGCTATGCTGTATTGTTCCTGACAGACGTTCAGACAGAGGAAACTCTAAGCCTAGCTGAAAACCGATGTCATCATCTTGGTTTTTGTCACCATTAAACAGATAGTCAACAACACCTGCATTTATATTCAAGCGATTATCGACCTCTTGAGAATAGCCAGTGCTAGAAAAGGATAAAAGTCAAACTGATACAATAGTTGCCGTAATTTTATTGAGTAGTAATTGCTTCGTCATGGTATTTTTTGACCTTAAATGTAATGAATGGTTAATTTGAAAGCGGGCTTGTTAGACGCTTTTATTTTTAAAAAGCAAGTATTATTTACTGCGCTTCTTCTGCATTAATAGTATGCATATAAACATCTTGTTGTGGATAAGGGATAGAAATGCCTGCCTGATCCAAAGAAAGTTTAATGGTTTCTAACAGATCTGCGCGAACTGCCCAATAGTCTTCCGCTTTAACCCAAGGGCGCACATTGAAATTCACACTAAAATCGGCCAATTCTGCTACTGCAACCCCAGCTTCAGGATCCTTAAGAATTCTAGGGTCTGCATCAATTATACCAAGGATGATGTCTCTAGCCTGACCTACATTATCGTCGTAACTAATACCGATAACCAAATCTACACGGCGAGTTCCAAGTGTATTTACATTAACAATGGTTCCACCAATAACGGCTGAATTTGGAATAATAATTCGCTGGTTATCTGGCGTATGCATTAAAGTACAAAATAATCCAATCTCATCAACAGTGCCGGCACTGCCACCAGCATTAATATAATCACCAATCTTAAAGGGACGGAAAATAATGATCATGACGCCAGCAGCAAAGTTACTTAAGGAATCTTTAAGTGCTAAGCCAATCGCCAAACCAGCGGCGCCGACAATGGCTAGGAGTGAGGTGATATTGATGCCAAGTTGGTCAACAGATGCTAGTACAACAGCAATCAGTAAGACTGAGTAAATCATTGTGCTTAGGAATTTCACTAGCATGTCATCCATGCCAGACTTACTCATAGGCTTTTTGGAAAAGTCAGCCACTGCTCGTGCAATCATTTTTCCAATTATAAAAATTGCTACTGCAATAATTATTTGGATGCCCCAAGGGATTACATAATCGTTAAGTATGCTCATGCCGTCTTCCATTAATTTGCTCCAATGCTGATTAAAATAGGGTTAATAACCAATAATCCTATATCTTCACATGGATTTTTACTATGACTTTTATCAGCAAAGAATTATAAGTTTGTTTGAATGCCGTTTAGGTAAGCCTGAATACTAGTGCTTAATGCTTCTAGGTTATAGCCGCCCTCAAGCACAGACAGCATTCTGGATTGGCAATATTCTTCGGCTATAGCAGCCAAGCGCTGTCCCAGCCATTGGTAAGTCAATTCGGAAAAGTCAAAAGACGCTAGAGGGTCCTTATGGTGCGCATCAAAGCCAGCTGAGACCAAGAGGAGTTGAGGTTTAAAATCTCTTAATGCTGGAATAACCTGCTCACTAAATATAAGTTGGTAAGCGCTGTGTCCAGTACCTGAGGCCAATGGAATATTAAGTATATTGCCAGGAATATTTTCAGCTTCACTGCCTGTGCCTGGATAAAATGGACTCTGGTGAGTAGATATATAAAACAGTCCTTTTTTATCTTTCACAATATCTTGCGTGCCATTCCCGTGGTGTACATCAAAATCAACAATGGCGATGCGTGCAAGGTCATATTCCTGTTGGGCATAAAGTGCCGCAATAGCAATATGGTTAAATAAACAGAAGCCCATAGACTGGTTACTTGTAGCGTGATGTCCTGGTGGACGCGTTGCACAAAAGACATGCTGTATATTTCCAGCGATCAAGAGATCAATTGCTTTGCAGGCTGCACCAGTCGCTCGCAAGGCTGCCTGCATAGAGCCAGCAGACATCAGGGTATCAGCATCAATTTGTGCTAGGCCTTCACTTGGTGCTATAGCCTTGATGTGTTCAAGCATTTCAGAGGTATGCGCTAATAGGACTTGTTGTTCGTTCCCGAGTGGTGCTGGTTCATAATGAGCAATATTGTCGAGGATAGTTTGTAAGCGTTTGGGGTTTTCAGGATGGCCATAACCAGGGTCATGTTGCAGGCAATCTAGGTGACTGTATATGAGTGTTTTATTAATCTCTATATGCATTTATATCCAATGATATCCGTCACATTATTCGTCTAATAAAATTTCTCGCAGTGCGCTAAGGTAAAGAGTTGGTTCACAACTTTGCACTTTGCCACGTAAAGTCTCGATCGATTCATTGTCTTCAACAGCAATAAGCTGTTGCTTAATTATAGGGCCTTCATCAATGCCATCGGTTACATAATGAACAGTGGCGCCTGACTCTGTTTCCTTTGCATCTAATACAGCTTGATGCACGCGATCGCCATACATGCCTTTGCCGCCAAACTTAGGCAAGAGGGCCGGATGTATGTTCAGAATTTTATAAGGATATGCTCTTAAGGTTGCTGGGCCAATTTTTTTCATATATCCGGAACAGACAACTAGGTCAGTTTCAGCATCACGCAGGACAGTTTGTATTGCTTCATCAGCATTATCCTCACCACGATGGGTTTTAGCGCTGATGTGACGCACTTCAATGTCATTATCCAGGCACCATTGCAGAATTAAGGAATCACGGTTATTGGTGATGAGAACACCAAGCTCGGCATCAAGTTTGCCTGTGCGTATGGCATCTATAATTGCTCTGGCTGAAGATCCGCCGTGGGAAGCTAAAAAACTAATTTTCATTAAACTTGCTTCAAAAATAAAAATGAAATTCTAGCTTAATTTTTTGTTTATTGCCCCGTAATCTCAAAAAGGTCGTGTTAGAATGTGCGCCTTTTTAATTTCACAGGAAAACACATGACAGATTCAATAACCTCTATAGATGATAGAGCCAGTTACGCAATTGGGCGTCAAATGGGTGAACAACTTGTTAAGAGTCCTTTTGAAGGCATGCAAACAGAGGCTGTATTGTCCGGTATGGCTGATGCATTGGCAGGAAGAGAAAGTCCGATTAGCCTTGACGATATGAATGAAGCTATTGATGATCTCAATAAACGCATGCTGCAAAAGCAGCAGGAAGAAGCGGGCTCATTAGAAGCTGAAGGTGAAACCTTTCTGGCGCAAAATGCAGAACGTGATGAAATCAAAATTACTGAATCTGGATTACAGTATGAAGTGGTTGAAGAAGGAGAAGGCGAATCGCCTGAACTCTCTTCCAGAGTTAAAGTCCATTATCATGGTACTCTAGTCGACGGTACAGTATTCGACTCATCGGTAGAAAGAGGTCAGCCAATCGATTTTCCAGTAAGTGGTGTCATTCCTGGTTGGACTGAAGCGCTACAAATGATGAGCCCCGGTGCTAAATACAAATTATATATTCCACATCAACTTGCTTATGGTGAGTCTGGCGCCGGCGGTGTGATTAAACCTTTCACAACATTGATTTTTGATGTTGAACTCTTAGAAATTTTATAATTCATTTAAGAAAGATATAGAAGGCTATGGCAAAACTCTTACCTTTCCGAGGCGTTCGACCTACTCCGACGCTAGCAGAAAAAGTTGCGGCACCTCCTTATGATGTTCTCAATAGTGCTGAAGCTCGTGAGATGGCTGCGGGTAATCCCTATACATTTTTGCATGTGAATAAACCTGAAATTGACCTGGATCCTGAAATAGATGTTCACGATGATAGGGTTTATCAGAAAGGGGCTGAGAATCTGCAATCTTTTATTGCTGACGGAGTGATTCAGCAGGATGATACTCAAAAATATTATGTTTACCGCCAAATTATGGCTAAGCATGAGCAAACGGGTTTAGTCGCGGTGGCCTCAGTTGAAGCCTATGAGCAAAACCTGATTAAGAAGCATGAATTTACCCGTCCGGAAAAAGAAGATGATCGAGTAAAACATATGGATGTGTTGAATGCTCAAGTAGGCCCAGTATTTTTAACCTACCAGGCTGAAAAGCATATTGATGAATTAATTAATACTGTCACTGAGTCAGAGCCAGAATATGATTTCATATTGGGAGATGGAATCCGCCATACTTTTTGGGTGGTTAGTGATGCTGAAACATTAAACAATATTGAGCAGGCTTTTGTAGACGTACCATGTCTTTATGTCGCTGATGGGCATCACCGTTCGGCAGCAGCAACACGAATTAAAAATATGCGCCAACAGGCTAATGCTAATCACGATGGCTCTGAAGCCTATAACAATTTTCTGGTTGTGGTTTTTCCGCATGACCAGATGAAGATTCTTGATTACAACAGAGTGGTTGTTGATTTAAATGGCCTGAGTGAAAACGAGTTACTAGAGCTAATTAAGAAAAAATTTGAAGTCAGTGAACAAGATAATGCTCACAAACCTTCAGCCTTACATGAATTTGGCATGTATATGAATGGACAGTGGTATTCATTAACAGCCAGAGAGGGTGTTGTTGATGAAACTGATCCGGTTGCTCGACTAGATGTTGCAGTTCTACAGGATAATATTTTATCTCCGCTTTTAGGTGTTGATGATCCACGTGTAGATAAGCGTATCGATTTTGTCGGCGGGATACGCGGCATGGAAGGCTTGGAAAAACGGGTCAATAGTGGTGAGTGTAAAGTGGCATTTTCTTGTTATCCAACATCCATTGAACACTTAATGGCTATAGCTGATGCCGGTGAGGTAATGCCGCCAAAATCCACTTGGTTTGAACCTAAGCTAAGAAGTGGTCTGGTAATTCATTCTTTAGATTAAGCTTAAACAGTTTAGCTGCAGGGTCTAATACCTGCCAGACTAATTGGCGCTAAAGTTCTAACTAGCTCCAGAAAATTTTCCAGCCAAGGTTCAGCATCATGCATGGTAGCCGCATAAAGTCGACACCAAAGCCCCTGTTTACCCAAAGGTAAAGTCTTGATATAACCCTGATCAGCCTGAGGCTGCACAGACCATGTGGGCAGCATGCTTAAGCCACGACCGCTGGCCGTTAATTGTATAATGGCGAGAGTCAGTTCTGCGGTTCTTCTGGCCTTTGGTGTGATACCAGCGGGTCTTAAGAAATGCTTAATGCCATCTAACATATTGTCATCGACTGGATATTGAATCAGGGTCTCGTTAATGAAATCTTCCGGTTTTATATAGGGGCGACTCGCCACTGGGTGATTTGGTGAGCAGCAGGCCACCATTTCAAAATCAAATAAAGCGTGATAAATCACACCTTCGCGTTGATCGGGCTCAGTGTGCACAGCCAGGTCGGCTTCATCTGTTAGCAGTAAGGCTACTGGGTCAGGCGTTAAGCCAGAAACCAGGTCTTGTTCCACCTCCGGCCATTGGCCACGGAACTTATCCATGGTTGGCATTAACCAGTCAAAGCAACTATGACACTCAATAGCAATACGTAAACGGCCCACAGAACCTGAAGCAATACGAGCGACGTCGCGTTCTGCTGAATCTATTTGAGGTAGGCATAAGCGCGCAAGGTTTAATAAGCGCTCACCACCCGGGGTAAAACGAATCGGGTTACTTTTGCGTTCAAACAAAGAAGTGCCATAATAGTCTTCTAGCTGTTTGATCTGCTGGGACAAGGCAGATTGAGTAACATGAATATGTTCTGCAGTGCGTGACAATGTGCCGGTATCGGCCAGAGTTTGTAATAAGCGGAGATGACGTATTTCTAGTGGCGATTTCATATAAGCTCTTCTAATGATAAGTATAAATATATATAAATTGACCTTATAAATAACATCAGGGATGATAGCAAGGTTTTTTTAAGCTCGAATATGGTTATTTGATATGAGTTTTGCCGATATTAAAGAGGAAGTCTCTGTTTCCTTTGAGTTTTTCCCGCCCGCCGACCTTGGGAATGCTGAGCGTTTCTGGGAGTCTATTGATAATTTAGCCCAGCTGAAGCCTGATTTCATTTCTATTACCTATGGGGCAGGTGGGACTACGCGAGATCGGAGCTTGAAAATATTACAACGTATTATTGCCGAGACCTCACTGGATCCTATTGCACATTTAACGTGTGTTGGGTCTAGCCGAGCTGAGGCTGACGATATGGCCAGACAGTTTCATGAAGCTGGCATTAAGCGGTTAGTTGCATTGCGTGGTGATCCACCCGGCGGACAAGAAAAATTTATAGTGCATCCCGACGGCTATGCTAATGCTACTGAGTTTATCTTAGGTTTAAATAAAGTTGCTGATTTTGATATAACGGTAGCGGCTTACCCTGAAAGTCATCCCGAATCACCGGGTTTAGATCATGAAATTGAGGTTTTAAAACAGAAGATTGATGCTGGGGCTAAACGCTGCATCACACAATTCTTTTTTGATAATGATGCTTATCTGCGCTTTGTTGATAAAGCTAGATCAGCCGGAATAGAAATTCCGATTATCCCCGGTATTTTGCCGATTCTGAACTTCACTCGTGTACAAGATCTGGCAGCCAGATGTGGAACTCATATTCCTGAGCGGCTGATAAGATTGTTTGCCGGTATAGAAGCCTCTTCCTCAGTGAACAATATGTTAGCGGCTGCGGTGACTATTGAACAATGTGAAAACCTTTATGCAGCTGGGGTTAGAAATTTTCATTTTTACACCCTGAATAAATCTGATTTAACTCGTGCCGTCTGCCACTCCCTAGGTGTGCGTGACAATTCCGAAAGTAAATAGATTCAATTAAGTAAATAGAGAGTAATCAATGTCGCATAAGGAATTATTTGCTGAGACTTTAAAGCAGAAAATCTTATTTCTCGATGGTGCTATGGGCACCATGATTCAAGGTCATAGTTTGCAGGAAAATGATTTTCGAGGAGAGCGTTTCAAAGATCATGCAAGTGAATTACGTGGCAATAATGATCTCTTAAGCATCACCAAGCCAGAATTAATTAAGCAGATACATACTGAATATCTTGAAGCAGGTGCAGATATTCTTAAAACCAATACCTTCAATTCAACGGGTATTGCACAGGCCGATTATAATCTGAGTGAGTTGGCTTATGAACTAAATGTAGCGGGTGCAACTTTAGCTCGTGAAGCAATCACTGCTTACAAGCAGATGAATGATCGTCCAATTTGGATAGCCGGGATTTTAGGCCCGACTAATCGTACGGCATCTATTTCGCCCAATGTAGAGGATGCCGGTTTTCGTGCGGTTACTTTCGATGACTTGTTTGATGATTATTCTCAATCAATCAAGGGGCTTTATGATGGTGGCGCAGACATCATGCTTATCGAAACAATTTTCGATACGCTCAATGCCAAGGCGGCCATCGCAGCGGTTAAGAACTTTGAAATTGAGCACAATGTAAAGTTGCCTGTAATGATCTCAGGTACCATCACGGACCAAAGTGGACGCACCTTAAGTGGGCAGGTAGTAGAGGCTTTTTATAACTCTGTACAGCATGCCGAGCCGGTCAGCATTGGTTTAAATTGTGCTCTAGGTGCCGAACAACTTCGTGAATATGTAGATGATCTTTCACGCGTGTCTGAAGTTAATGTGAGCTGTCATCCAAATGCGGGTCTACCCAATGAGTTTGGTGCTTATGATGAAAGCCCAGAGCATATGGCAGCAATTATCAGCGAGTTTGCCGAATCGGGCCTGGTGAATATTGTTGGCGGCTGTTGTGGCACGACACCAGAGCATATTCGAGCCATCCGCGAAAGCGTTGAAAATAAGCCACCAAGGACCTTAATAGAACCTAAACCTTTATGCCGCTTATCTGGTCTTGAAGCGGTCACTTTAAGCAAAGAAAGCAATTTTATTAATGTGGGTGAGCGCACTAATGTTACTGGATCCAAGCGTTTTGAAACCCTAATTCTCAATGAAGACTATGACACAGCTATTAGTGTGGCTCTTGAACAAGTGGAAGGAGGCGCACAGATTATTGATGTCAATATGGATGAAGGCATGTTGGATTCTGCCGCTGCCATGACGCGCTTTTTAAATTTGATTGCTGCCGAGCCTGATATCGCCAGGGTGCCGGTCATGGTTGATTCTTCCAAGTGGTCGGTGATTGAAACCGGCCTGAAATGTATACAAGGTAAGGGCATTGTTAACTCCATCAGCCTCAAAGAAGGTGAGGAGCAATTTCTTGAACAGGCGCGTTTGGTTAAACGTTATGGTGCCGCTGTTGTGGTGATGGCCTTTGATGAAACAGGCCAGGCTGATACCTATGAACGCAAAATCCAAATCTGTGAACGGGCTTATAAGTTATTAACTGAAGTTGCCGGTATTCCGCCTCAGGATATTATTTTTGACCCGAATGTTTTTGCTGTAGCGACAGGCATAGCCGAGCACGCTGAATATGGCAAAGCTTTTATCGATGCTACCGCTTGGATTAAACAAAACTTGCCTCATGCGAAGGTGTCTGGTGGAGTTTCAAATTTATCATTTTCCTTTCGCGGTAATAATGCTCTACGTGAAGCCATGCATTCCGTCTTTTTGTATCACGCAATTAAAGTGGGCATGGACATGGCCATTATTAATGCTGGGAAATTGCCCGTTTACGAAGACATAGATGAAGGTTTACGCACAGCCATTGAAGATGTCATTTTCAATCGTCGGGAAGATGCTGGTGAAAGATTACTTGAGATAGCGACAACAATTGTCTCTAGAGTAAAAGATGAAAAGGAAGTATTGGCTTGGCGTGAAGAAGCTGTCGAAAAACGCTTGGCGCATTCACTGGTGCATGGCATAGACCAATTTATTGTAGAAGATACGCAGGAAGCTTACGAGCTTTTAGGTTCTGCCATAAAAGTTATCGAAGGACCATTAATGGATGGTATGAATACTGTCGGAGATTTATTTGGCTCAGGTAAAATGTTTTTACCACAAGTGGTAAAAAGTGCACGTGTAATGAAAAAGTCTGTGGCGCATCTTGAGCCATATATTCTTGATGCCGGTGGTGAGCAACAGAAAAATGCGGGTGTAATTGTGCTTGCGACAGCTAAGGGCGATGTACATGACATTGGTAAAAACATCGTCGGCGTTGTATTGAGCTGTAATGGTTATAAGGTTGTTGATCTTGGCGTGATGGTGCCCAGCAGTAAAATATTGCAGGCTGTTAAAGATGAAAATGCTGATATTGTCGGCATTTCAGGCTTAATTACTCCCAGTTTGGATGAAATGGTACATGTCGCTAGCGAGCTGGAGCGTGAAGGTTTTAATCTGCCCTTATTGATTGGCGGAGCAACAACTTCACGTGTACATACTGCCGTAAAAATTGAAGAGAAATATAGCGGTGCCACCATTTATGTGCCGGATGCATCCCGCTCTGTTGGTGTGGCTAGTAAATTGTTAGGTGAAGCAACCGAGAACTATACGGCTAGTATTCGAGCAGAATACGAAGAGGTTCGTATACAACGTCTGAAAAAGAATACTGTGAAGAATATTCTGACTTTGGAGCAAGCCAGAGCAAACAAACCTAAAATTGATTGGTCTGTTTTTGTAGGAACAGAACCTACTTTCACAGGTATAAAAGTTTTTGAAGAATTCGATTTGCAGACTTTGATAGATCGTTTCGATTGGTCACCATTTTTCAGAAGTTGGGATCTGGCTGGAAAATTTCCGAAAATTTTAGACGATGCAGTCGTTGGTGAAAGTGCTACTGAACTTTATGCTGATGCCAAGGCAATGTTGCAGGAACTGGTTAGTGGCAAATTAATTACCCCAAAAGCGGTTATAGGGTTCTGGCCGGCCAACAGCATTGGTGATGATATCGAGGTGTATACAGACGATAAGCGCAAAGCTGTACTCACGACTTTGCATACTCTTCGCCAGCAAGCCGAACAACGACGTGAAGGCAAGCCTAACTATGCTCTGTCTGATTTTATAGCGCCAAAAGATAAGGCTAAGCCAGATTGGATTGGCGGCTTTGCCGTCACTGCCGGACATGAAGTTGAGGTCATGGTTGAACAATACAAACAGGATAATGATGACTACAGAGCCATTATGCTGTTAGCACTAGCAGATCGATTTGCTGAAGCTTATGCTGAATGCATGCATGAAAAAGTGCGTAAAGAATACTGGGGATATGCTAGCGATGAGGCGTTATCTAATGCTGATTTAATCAGTGAGAAATATCGTGGAATTCGACCGGCGCCTGGTTATCCAGCGTGTCCTGACCATACTGAAAAAGACACCTTGTTCTCTTTGTTAGATGCTACTCAACAGACAGGTATTAGCCTTACCGAAAGTTTCGCCATGTTACCCGCTGCTTCTGTCAGCGGCATATATTATTCTCACCCAGACAGTCGGTATTTTGCGGTTGGGAAAATTGCAGAAGATCAAGTGATTGACTATGCTGAACGCAAAGGCTGGTCTATTGATGAAGCCAAGCGCTGGTTGAGTCCCATTTTGCAGTAATAGGCTGTATTGTAGACCTTAGTTGTGATTGTTAGATTGACCTGAGGCTGCGCCATGAAAGTACTGCATGAGGATTAATATGCCAATTAAAACAGGAAAAGCTCTAACCTTCTTTTTATTATTTGCCATTACCAGTCAAGCATTGGCTCAAAGCTCAGTCTGGCTGGCAACGAAAGGCAATAATAAAGTTTATCTGGGTGGCACTATCCATATGCTACGTTCTAGCGATTACCCTTTACCTTCCGAATACGAAACAGCCTATAACGCAGCAGATAATCTGTACTTTGAAATTGATATTGATCAGATGAATGACCCTGCAGGCCAGTTGGGCATGTTGCAAAGATTAATGTATACAGACGGCAGAACATTGCAAAGTGTTTTAAATGCTGAAGCTTATCAATCACTAACAGATTATGTCGCAAAGTTTAGTATGCCAATGGTCATGTTACAGAACATGAAGCCAGGTATGTTGATGAGTACTCTGGAATTACTGGAGTTTCAAATTAGAGGATTCACGCCAGATGGCGTTGATGTGCATTTTCATCAGCGCGCCAAAACAGATGGCAAAACAATCTATGCTTTCGAAAGTGTAGAGGAACAAATCGGCTTTATAGAGACAATGGGAGAAGGCGAAGAAAGCGAATACATAATGCTTTCCCTAAGAGACCTGGAAAAGATAGATAGTGATATTGAAAGTATGATTTCTATATGGCGCAATGGTGAGTCTGATGATTTAGTCGATCTTTTTGTGGAAGATATGGAAGTGAATACACCAGGGGTGTACCAGTCTCTCTTGTTTGACAGGAATCATAAATGGATGCCAACAGTAGAAGCTATGTTTGATGATGCTGATACTGAATTAGTATTAGTAGGTGTAGCACATTTGGTGGGTGATGACGGATTGGTACAACTTTTACGCGCAAGAGGTTATCAAGTAGAACAACTTTAAAATAGGCTTGTCATCTGGTTATGCAGCCTTTGCGTATTGGGAAAAAGTTGTGGCAATATGACCGATGCATTTGTTGGTTTTTTCATAGGGAATTTTTATCATGTCAAAACCAACTTTTTAACTTATGCAACAACTATGTAGCAACTATGTAGCAACTATGCAGCAACTATGAAGTAGCGAGGAAATATAAATGACTGTTCTGGTCGAAGGTGTATCAGTAATCATAAAGTTAGAAGCAATTAA
>Ga0055584_100001947_pt1 | contig 20268 bp, 18 predicted proteins | sample OSDHelmetaG_FD_58716 | JGI IMG/M metagenome (GOLD analysis project Ga0055584, IMG submission 58716) | Pelagic marine sediment microbial communities from the LTER site Helgoland, North Sea, for post-phytoplankton bloom and carbon turnover... | ecosystem: Environmental > Aquatic > Marine >...
TGGACCATCAATGCGTGCGAAGACATGCTGTGGCTGATCGAGCTCGGTGTGGATGGCATCATGACCGATCGGCCATTACTCCTGGAATCCCTGCTGCAACAACCGCCGGGCGAACGCCGTTGCGAGCAAGCCGCCACCTGAGACCCGCATGGCGAGACGTCAACGCAAGGAAGCGTTGATTTTCCGGAGTTGGTCGTTTCCCGGGCAGAGGTCGGCTTCGCCCAGCTGGTTGAGCGCGCGCTCGGAGGTCTCCAAAGTATCGTGAAGGTCTCTGGAGGATTCATCCATATAGATCAGACCGGTCAAAATATTTCCGGACTCCCGGTAATCCTCGATCGTGTTGATCGCCGACCGACGATTCAGCGGATCATGGGTCTCTGCCAACTTATGCAGTTGAAGCGAGGAACCATCGTGTAGCGTCACCTCGTGGCTGGAGCCCGCCTCGTACTCCGCCGTGATCTCTTTGCCCATGGGGACAAAATCAATCGTGCCCGTCGCCTCGGCATGGTCACGAACGAACTCGTAGCTCTTGGTCGAAGCCGGATTATTGTTGAACGTCACGCACGGAGACACGACATCGATAAAGGCGAAGCCCCGATGGCTGATGGCCGCCTTGATCAGCGGCACCAGTTGGTCCTTGTCACCCGAGAAGCTGCGCGCGACCAGAGTGGCACCCATCTGCAAAGCCGTGGCGCAGAGGTCGATCGAATTAAACGGATTCGGGTCGCCTTTCTTGCTCGCCGACCCCTCATCGGCCGTCGCCGAATCCTGCCCCTTCGTGAGTCCGTAGCAGCCGTTATTCATCACGATATAGACCATGTTCAGGTTGCGCCGAGCGATATGCGCGAACTGGCCCATTCCGATGGAAGCTGTATCGCCATCCCCGGAAACACCCATATAAAGGAGATCGCGATTGGCCAACGCCGCCCCGGTCACCACCGACGGCATCCGTCCGTGGACCGAGTTGAACCCGTGCGAATTCCCGAGAAAGTAGGTCGGAGTTTTCGACGAGCATCCAATCCCCGAGAGCTTCGCAATCTTGTGCGGTTCAATCGACAGCTCGTGCGCCGCACGCACGATCGAACCGGAAATCGAATCGTGCCCACAACCAGCGCATAAGGTCGAGAGGGCGCCCTCGTAGTCCGCCTTGGTGTACCCAAGATTATTGACCGGCAGGTCTGGGTGACGAAACGTAGGTGTCAGGTAACTCATGCGGAATCTCCGGCGCCACGGATAGCGATGTTCTCACGATGAAAAGGCGTAATATCCCCGCCCTCCTGGTATCTCCTGATTTGCTTGCGGATATTGCGAGCACTGATCGGGTTTCCATCAAAGCTCAGAACCGGCTTGAGTTGATCGGGGGCCAGTCCGAGCTCGGTCATCAGCAATGTCCGCAACTGTGCATCCCGATTTTGCTCGATCACATACACTCGCTCGTGCTTTTCGATGAACTCGCGCACAATATGACTGAACGGGAACGCGCGCACCCGCATGGCATCCAGGTAAATGCCGTCATCTGCGAGATAGTCGAGGGCCTCGCGGGAGGAAGCCTCGCTGGTGCCGTAATAGAGCACGGCCGCGTCGGTATCCTGATCGGATTCGATAATCTCCGGAGCCGGAAGATGCTCGGGAATCGTATCCCATTTGCGCATCAGGCGAAGCATATTCTTCTCGTACTCCTCGCCCTTTTCCGTGTAGATGGCGAACTCGTCGCGAGAGGTACCCCGGGTAAAGAAGGACCCTCGCGTCGCGTGCGTCCCGGGGTAGGTCCGGTAGCAGATCCCGTCGCCGTCGACGTCGAGGTACCGGCCGAACTCCTTGCCCGCTTCGAGTTCCTCGGCCGTCATCACCTTGCCCCGGTCAAACTCGCGGGCATCATCCCATTCCAGAGGACTCGAGATATGATCGTTCATGCCGAGATCGAGATCCGTCATCAGAATAATCGGCGTCTGCAAGCGCTCCGCAAGATCGAGCGATTTCGCCCCGAGGTCAAAGCATTCGCGCGGCGTCGACGGAAAGAGCAGGACCTGCTTGGTATCGCCATGGGAAGCATAAGCACAGGACAGGACATCCGACTGTTGGGTCCGCGTCGGCATGCCCGTGGACGGCCCGGCGCGTTGCACGTTGAAAAGCACCGTGGGAATCTCCGCGAAGTAGGCAAGCCCCAGAAATTCGCTCATCAATGAAATTCCGGGACCGGAGGTCGCGGTGAACGCGCGGGCGCCGTTCCAACTGGCGCCGATCACCATACCGATAGCGGCAAGTTCATCCTCTGCCTGAACAATGGCGTAATTGCGACGGCCGGTTTCCGGATCGACGCGCAGACGCTTGCAATATTTCTCGAAGGCATCGACGACCGACGTCGACGGTGTGATCGGGTACCACGCGGCCACCGTAGCGCCACCATAAATAGCGCCCAGGCCCAGCGCCGTATTCCCATCGAGAAGAATGGAATCCCGGGGCCCTTCGCGGGCTTCAACGCGGACACCCAGAGGGCACTCGAGATGGTTACGCGCCCAATCATGACCCAATTCCAGTGCGTGAATATTCGGCTGGATCAGCCTGTCTTTTCCCTTGAACTGATCCTCGACCAGACCGGTGAGCACCTCGAAGTCCATATCCAGCAGCGCCGCGAGCGCACCGACATAGATGACGTTTTTGAACAGCTGGCGCTGGCGAGGGTCTTTATACTCCTCGTTGCAGATCCGCGTCAGAGGAATGCCGATAATCGAGACATCATCGCGCAGCAGGCGGAGATCCAGTGGCTTTGTATTGTCGTACACGAAGTAGCCACCCGGCTCGACCTCCTGAATGTCCTGCGCCATGCTCTGCGGATTCACGGAAAGCGCGATATCCACGCCGCCCCGCCGACCCAGATAGCCCTTCTCCGACACCCGGACTTCGTACCAGGTAGGCAGACCCTGAATATTGGATGGAAAGATATTCTTCGGAGCTACCGGCAGACCCATGCGGAACAGAGCCTTGGCAAACATATTGTTGGCGCTGGCAGAACCTGTTCCGTTCACATTGGCGAATTTGATGACGAGGTCATTCACCGAAGCAAGGGGCTTCATGCCGGCTGTCCTGCCTTGCTCACCTGGTAGAGGAATTTCTGCATATCCCACGCCGCCGTGGGGCAGCGCTCCGCGCATAGCCCACAGTGCAGACAGACGTCCTCGTCCTTCACCATGATCCGAGCCGTCGGCAGCAGCTCGGATACGTATAGATCCTGCGTTGCATTGGCCGCCGGCGCCGACAGGCGGGTGCGGAGGTCGTCTTCCTCACCGTCTCCGGTGAAGGTAATACAATCCGTAGGACAGACATCCACACAGGCATCGCATTCGATACAGAGAGGCGTATCGAAGACCGTCTGCACATCGCAGTTCAAGCAGCGCTGGGTTTCCTGATAACCCGTCGCCTGATCGAAGCCGAGTTCCACCTCCATCTTGCGATCAGCGAGGGTTTCCGCAAGCGGCGCCATCGGCACCACATAGCGATCGTCGTCTGCGATGCCGTTATCGTAGCTCCACTCGTGGACGCCCATTTTTTGGCTGACCAAGTTCACCATCGGGTGCAACCGATCGGTGACGCTCTTGCCATTGAGGAAAAGGTCGATGCTGACGGCAGCCTGATGCCCATGGGCCACCGCGGTGATCACATTTTCCGGGCCGAATGCCGCATCGCCGCCGAAGAAGACTTTTTCATTGGTCGACTGGAAGGTGACCTTGTCCACGACCGGCATATCCCATTTGCCAAACTCGATGCCGATATCTCGCTCGATCCAGGGGAACGAGTTTTCCTGACCAATGGCCATCAGCACCGCATCGGCTTCCATGAACACCAGGTCCTCATCGGTAGGAATCAGACGGCGTCTGCCGTCGGCGTCGTATTCGGCGCGGACCTTCTCGAAATGCATGCCCTTCAGGCGGCCCTCTTCCACCACGAAATCCTTGGGGACGTGATTGTCGAAAATCGGGATCCCCTCATGCTGAGCATCTTCCTTTTCCCAGGGTGACGCCTTCATATCCGCATAGGGCGAGCGCACGACCACACGCACATCGTCGCCGCCGAGTCGCTTGGACGTCCGGCAGCAATCCATTGCAGTGTTCCCACCGCCCAGTACCAACACTCGCTTGCCAATCTCGTGAGTGTGCTCAAACGCAACCGACGACAACCAGTCGATACCGAGATGAACATTCGCGGTCACGTCCTCGAGGCCCGGTAGTTCCAGTCCCTTGCCGCGCGGAGCACCCGTGCCGACGAATACCGCATCGTAGTCCTGGTCAAGGATCGACTTGAGGCTCTCCACTTCGACATCGAATGTCGCGTTGACCCCACGATCGAGGATATAATTCACTTCCTCGTCCAGAACCCCCACCGGCAATCTAAAAGCAGGGATCTGACTGCGCATCATCCCGCCACCGGCGAATTGGTTATCGAAGATATCGATAATATAGCCGAGCGGCGCCAGATCACGCGCCACCGTCAGGGAAGCAGGCCCGGCGCCGATCAGGGCGATGCGCTTCCCATTTTTCTTTTCCGGGATCACCGGGAGTCGGCTTTCGACCGTTGCCGCATCCTTGTTGTCGGCAGCGACACGTTTGAGCCGGCAAATGGCGACGGGCTCTTCTTCGATCCGACCACGCCGGCACGCTGGTTCGCAGGGGCGATCGCAGGTCCGACCCAATATCCCGGGAAATACATTCGACTCCCAATTCACCATATAAGCGTCGCTGTAGCGGCCCTCAGCAATGAGTCGAATATATTCGGGCACCGGCGTATGAGCCGGGCAGGCGTATTGGCAATCCACTACCTTGTGGAAGTACTCCGGGTTCTTCGTATCAGTTGCTTTCACGGTTACCGCTCGCTCGGATTCAGGGCCATGGACGACCCATCCGGGCCGACCAAACTCATACTGTCATAGTCAACCGGGTTTTTCATTACCTGCAGAGAGCAGTTCTGATTCTTTTCCGTAAAGGACGCTTATGCGCAAGATAAGCCAAACTTGCCGAGGGCCGGAAGGCCATGCCGCCGAATCAGGAACCCTTGCGTGGCGATATGCACCGCAGGGGGCTGCGCGGATCAATCATCGGAGGTTTCGGGAGGCGGATCGGCGTAACCCAATGTCTCGAGACGCTCGAGATGAGACTCTCGCGTAATCGTGTACTTCGAAACCAGATAGGTCGAGATCGCGGGCAACGACACCCCAAGGATCAGGTGGAAGACGGCCAGACGGTGCATGGGTTCGCGCATCGATTCCACTGTGGGCTCGACAGCATCGAAACCGAAAACCGACAAGAGGATCCCGGTAATCCAGACTCCGCCTGCACTCATGGTCTTTTGAACCAGCGCCGGCCCGGCCGACAGCAGCCCTTCGCTGCGGCGCCCCGTGACTTCCTGGCTTTGCTCCACGATGTCGGCCACCATCGAGCCGATCAGAATGAAGCCCCCAACCGACAGTGCGCCCATCAAGCTCACGTGAGCCAGCAAAATCCACCAGAGGAGATCGGTACCGTTCGGAGGAAAGAAAAGCGTGCCGGTGGCTTCACTGAGAAGGCGCAGCGCCAGAGGGAGCGGGCCCAAAACGACCGTTGTCGAGAAGAGCCCGACCGCAAGGCGCTTCTTGTCGCGCCCCAGCGCCAACCGCGATGTCAGAAGAGCCGCCGCAATCACGGCGAGCCCCTGCACGATCGGAATGGGCGTCAACTGCGCCGGAACCCACTGCCAGAAGTAGATATTATAATACTGATCGGTCCCCGACTGGAGACCGATGAAGAGTGCGAACACCAACCCCGCGAGAAAAATCACCACCCATGATCGATTGGCGAGGGTTTCCCGAGCCTCACGAAGAAAATCTCCGAAGCGGAGCCTCCCGGTTTCGGGGGGCACGTAGAGGTGGTCGATTTTCCCCTGCAGGCCGACGGTCGAAAACACGCAGGAAATGAAGACAGCTACGGCTGCCGCCAGCGCCATCGACTCATAACCTTCCGGATTGAGAAGCGCCTTCGAGCCGGTGTAGACACCGGTCTCGGGAAAGAAGAACGCGTAGATGCAGGCGACCATCCCGGCGCCCCCCAGCCACGCGAACGCCGTAGCCACTCCCACCAAGGATGTCCGCTGCTCGTAGTCTTTGGTCAATTCCGGGCCCAGAGCTTGCCTCGGCACTTCGTAGAACGTCATCGAGAGCCGTACCGCCATCGACATCAGGAGCAGATAGAGAAAGAGATCGTCCGGCGCGACCCAAACCGGCGGTTGCAGAATGAAATAGATCGAGCACGAAAAGGGGAGGATGCTGGCATACATGAACGGATGCCGGCGGCCGAGCCGGGACTTCACCCGATCCGACCAGGCGCCGATCAGCGGGTCCGAGACCGCGTCGAGGACCAATGCAAGAGCGAGTGCCGAACTGGCCAGGAACGGATCCATTCCCAGAACCTGATTGTAGTAAAGCAGGACAAACGAAGCGAAAAGAATGTTTTTGATCCCGACCGCAACCGCACCCGAGCCGTAGTAGAACATCGTGGCGCCGGTGGCCTTCTGCACTTTGGTTGGTGTCGCCTCGGTTGTCTTCTTGAAGGAATCGGACATAAGCCTGCGTTCGAACGTTGCCTACTATGGCACGCGACGCATCGCTTGGGGAGGGGCCGAGCAACACCGCCCTCTCGACGGTGAAAGACACAGACCGCGGCAACGCTCATCCCGCCCACGCGATGCTGTGCCCTTCGCTTGCGTTCCCCGCACGTGCGCGACACCTATGGACCCATGGAACTCAGCGATAAAGTAGCAATCATAACCGGAGCGGCCCGCGGTGTCGGCGCCGCGATCGCGCACCGGATAGCAAAGGCAGGTGCCCAAGTGATCCTCGCCGACGTCCGGGATGACGAGGGCGCAAGGATCGCCGCCGAGATGGGCCCGAACGCGAGCTTCGCCCACCTCGACGTCACCGATGAGACCCAATGGAACCAACTGGTCGAGACGGTTGTCCGCGACAAAGGCCGACTCGACATCCTGGTGAACAATGCGGCCGTCCTGGACATTGGTCGGATCAGCAACACGTCGGCGGCAACTTTTCGGCGCGTCCTCGATGTAAATACGACCGGACCTTTTCTCGGTACCCAGGCGGCCTACGTCCCGATGGCGGCGCAGGGCAAGGGCGCAGTGATCAATATTGGCTCGATTGACGGGATGTTCGGCACCAATGGGCTGAGCGCCTACGTCACCTCCAAATTCGGCTTGCGGGGTCTCACCAAAGCCGCCGCCCTCGAATTCGGGCGCGACGGGATTCGCGTCAATTATATCGCCAGCGGCGGCGGCAACCCCCAGATGTACGAGCCCTGGATGGAGAAGATCCTGCTATTTCTCGACGACACGGTAGCCTTCCAGAACGACCGCGCCATTCCCGGAGGAGCCCCCGCCGAGGCGATCGCGGATGCCGTCGTCTTTCTGGCCTCGGACGCCGCCACCCACATCACCGGGGCCGAGTTACCGGTCGACAACGGAGCGACTGCCGGCCATTTCATTGCCGGGTTCAACAGTCTCTGAAGACGGGCCTGCATCCCGCGACACCTCGGCCGGAGCGCTGCCGGGGAGCAATTGGTCGGATTCCGCCCCCCGGAGCGATAAAAGATTTCCGTGCGTGAATCAGCGGTTTTTCTTGTATACAATACTGCCCCGCTGTATACATGGGCGATCCGAAGTCCCGGCCGGATCGAGCCCGTAGCACCGGGAAATGAGAATCCATGAGCACAGAACCCTCCCGCAGCGCCCGTCATCAGGGCGGCCATCTGACTCAGGCCGAAACTGTTCGGATCGGTCTGGAATCCGATATTCTGACCGGGCGACTCAGCCCCGGCAGCGTCATCGATGAAACCGAGACCTCCAAACAATTTGGTGTGTCCCGGACCCCGGTTCGCGAAGCCATCTTCCTGTTGGTTCAGGCGGGTCTGATTAAAAAAGAGGCCCGCAAGAGAGCCATTGTCGCCGAATTCAATGTCGACGACTTCTTCGGACTGTTTGAAACTCTGGCCGAACTCGAGGGCCTCTCCGCCAGGTTCGCGACATCGCGCATGAGTCGCGCCGAGCGTTTTGAATTATCGAAAATCCACTCGCTGGCCGCCGAAAAGCTGCTCGTTGGAGAAATCGACAATTACGCCGCCTTGGGTCGCGCTTTCCATTCCCTGATTCTGGAGGGAAGCAAAAACACGACTCTGGTGAAGATCACCTCCGAGCTCGCCGCCAGGCTGGTGCCCTACCGACGCTTTCAGGTGTCGCTGGAAGGCGGCCTGCAGCGCAACCAGGACGACCACGAAATCATCCTCGCCGCGATTCGAGCCAAGGACGCTGATGCCGCCTATGAGGCAATGCGCAAACATACTCTGGAACAGAGCGAATCCGTGATTGAAAATATCCCGGCATTTTCCGAGCTGGCACCACCACAGGAGAATCGGGGAAATCTACTGCAATTGAAGGCCGGGAGTGACTTTTCATGACACCATCAATTCCGAGAGACGAACAAAACGCCGGGCAAGACCTCGAAGGCGCTGAGGAACTGCGCGGTCTCGCCAAGCGCGCCCACCACCATTTCAAAAACAAGACAACCGATCAGGCCGGATCCCCGCTGCAACTTCCGGTAGGAGCCTATCTCGACGAAGAGCGATTCAAGCGAGAGTTCGAAAGAGTTTTCACGAAATTGCCGTTGGGACTCGCACTTTCGATCGAGCTTCCGGAACCCGGCACCTACCTGGCCAAGACCGTGTGCAGGAAACCGGTCCTGCTGACGCGGGACAAGCACGGCAAGGCCCGTGCGTTTCTGAATGTCTGCCGACACCGTGGGGCCACCGTCTGTGCCGAAGGCGCCGGCAAAAAGTCTCGCTTCGCCTGCCCTTATCACTCCTGGACGTATGCGGCCGATGGTGAACTCGTCTACCTGAATGCCGCAGATACTTTTGGCGAAGTGGACAAATCAACATTGGGACTGACCGAACTGCCGTCTGCCGAAAAGTCCGGGGTGATCTGGGTCGCGCTGGATCCGCTCGCGACGTTCAATGTCGATGACTGGCTTGGCGATTTCGCAGAGAAGCTGGACTCACTCGATCTCGGCAACTGGTATTTATACAAGCAACGTGACCTGCCCGGCCCGGGCTGGAAAGCTACCATCGATGGCTACCTCGAGGTGTATCACCACGACACCGTGCACGGAAAAACCGTCGGAAAACACACGGTCGGTAATCTCCTCGTTCACGATACCTACGGCCCTCACCAGCGGTTGACCTTTGGCCGAAAAAACCTCAACGAGCTGGATCAGATGGAAGATCCTGATTGGGATGGCAATCAGTATATCCGCATCATTCATTCCGCGTTTCCCAATTTATCGATTTCCGGAATCGTCGGGGGCCATTGCCTCGTCAGTCAGGTTTTCCCGGGCGACACGCCTTTCTCGACGACAACCAGGCAAACCCTGCTCTGCTCCCGCAAGCCCGATTCGGATGCCGAGGAATTGGCGGCCAAGGAATTCTCAGCGATGACGCTGCAGGCCGTGCAAGATGAGGATTACGTCGTCGTCGACAGCATCCAGCGCGCATTGCCCGCTGGCGCCAATAGCCATTTTCTTATCGGCAGAAACGAACCCGGCGTGCAGCACTACCACCAATGGGTGGCGCGCTTCATGCAAGAGACCGGCAACCAACAAGAGACATAGGATGAATCGATGACAGCAATTGAAAAACTGGAGGCTCGGGTTGATCGGCTCGAAACAAGAACAGCCATCGAGGAATTGGCCACGAACTATGCTGTGGCCTGCGACGAGCACGATATCTCCAAATTACAGAATCTCTTCACTGAGGATGCCGTCTTCAAATCTCCGAGCAGCTTCCTCCATTCCACGGGCCGGGAAGCGATCACCACGATGTTCATCGAGGTGCTGAAAACGCGCGGCCCCGGCTACCATTGGACGCATGACTTGATCGTGGAGTTCGACGACGATCCCGACACGGCCCGAGGAACCGTCTACAGCCACGCGGAAACAACGCCTGCTGGGGTCGTGAGCATCGCCGCGATGAAATACAAGGACAAGTACCGACGCGAATCGGGAGTCTGGTATTTCAGTGAGCGGGAACTCCACTTTTTCTACTACGTACCCATCAACGAGTACGTCGATACGCTCAATCAGGAAGATCGCCTCACCGTTGGTGGGGATAAACGCCCTGCGGATTTCCCGGAATCCTCCCCAAGCTGGAAAGACTTCGACAAGACTTACAAATGAACCCCGCCGGGGTTGTTTTCCGGACAAACAAGGCGGCCTTCCGGATGCCGCGATCCATGACCCGCGACGCGAAAGCGCGCACCTGGAAAACGAACGCGAGAACAGGAACCTCATGACAAACACACCAAGCAACATTCGGCTCAATCAGACCATGCTGCGGATCAAGGACCCGAAGCTCTCCCTGCCCTTTTATTGCGACGTGATCGGCATGGAACTTCTGGAGAGATTCGACTTCGAGAAAATGAATTTTTCCCTGTACTTTCTCGGCTTCAAGGGAGCACTGGAAGGCGAGCGCCCGGACGACCGGGGGGACCGCGTGGAATGGCTCTTTCGTCAGAACGCCTTGCTGGAACTCACTCATAATTGGGGAACCGAGAGCGACGCAGATTTCGCCGGCTACCATCATGGCAATGATGAACCGCAGGGGTTCGGCCATATCGGAATTACCGTTCCCGATGTCCATGCCATATGCGAGCGATTCGAGAAGCTGCAGGTACCGTTCGTCAAGCGGCCCAACGACGGCTCGATGAAAGGATTGGCTTTTATTCAGGACCCGGATGGCTACTGGATCGAAGTCCTCTCCCCACACGGCTTGCGAGATATTATCGCCGAGCATAGCTCCGAAGCCTCCGACGCTTCGTCCCGCGCTTAACAGGAGGGATCGATTATGGATCTGGGAATACAGGGAAAAACCGCTCTTGTAGCCGCGGCCAGCGATGGCCTCGGCAAAGCCGTGGCGCTACGCCTGGCCGCGGAGGGCGCCCATATCGTAATCTGTGCGCGGAATGCCGAACGCCTGCAATCCGCCACCGCCGAGATCCAATCCGCCAACCCCGAGGTGCGGGTCAACGGTTTCGAAACCGATCTGAGCCTCGCCGACGATATCGAACAACTCGGCACGCAGTTGGAGCATCATGATCTGAACATCGATATCCTCGTCAACAACGCGGGCGGCCCTCCTCCCGGGTCCTGCGACGACGTCGCGGATGAACAATGGCGGCAGGCTTTCGACCTGACCATGATGTCAACAGTGCGGTTGACCCGTTTGGCTTTGGGACAGATGCGCGCACAGCGGTGGGGACGGATCATCAACATCACGTCCTACTCCGTCAAGCAGCCGATGCCCCAGATGGTCCTCTCGAACAGCATCCGCATGGGCGTCATCGGTTGGGCCAAAACGCTCAGCAACGAGGTGGCCAGCGATGGCATCACCGTGAACAACGTTTGTCCCGGATGGACGCGGACGGGTCGCGTCGATCAACTACTACGCGCACGGTCAAAAGAGACGGGCATCGCGCCCGAGGAGATCCAGAAGGCCCTGATTGCCGATATTCCAAGCAAACGCATGGGCGAGGTAGCCGAATTCGCTGACGTCGTCGCCTTCCTCGCCTCGGCAAGAGCCTCCTACGTCACCGGGACGACGCTACCCGTGGATGGTGGTGCTGTGCGCGCGGCCATGTAGTCCCGATGAAGATGCAATCAGCTCGCTCTATTGATGTTCACGCGCACGCGGTCCTGCCCGGTACGATGGGTAGCGCCGGTCGCTATGGGCCGGAAATCGGCTCGGACGGTGCGGGCCAACCATGGTTTCGTGTCGGAGAATATCGTCTCGAGGGAGTACGTTATCGCGGCAGTGCGTTTATGGACGTGGATGTCCGTCTGGCGAAGATGGCCGAGGCCGAGATCGAATTCCAGATCCTGTCTCCGAACCCGCTGACCTATTTTCACCATATCGAGCCCGACCTCGCGATCAGCTATTGCCGCCAGCACAACGACGAACTCGCGGCCGTCGTCGCCAAGCAACCGCAGCGACTGGCCGCGCTCGCGGCCCTGCCGATGCAGAGCCCTGATGCGGCGTGCGAAGAGCTGAAACGAGCCGTGCAAGAACTCGGCATGTTGGGGGCCTGCATCGGCTCGGAGCTTCCCCTGCCGCTGGACAGTGTCGAACTCGACGATTTTTATACAGCACTCTGCGACCTGGATGTGCCCTTGTTCATCCACCCCGCCCCGTCCGGCATCGATGGTCCATCGGGCGACCCGCGGCTGCAACGATTCGAACTGGAAATCATGCTCGGTTTCGCAGCACAGGAAGCATTGACGATCGCGACCCTGATCCTGGGCGGCGTCATGACGCGCCACCCCAAGCTCGACGTCTGCCTCAGCCACGGCGGCGGCGCGATCGCCGTCGTCGCAGAGCGACTGGCGGACGCGACCCGGCGCAGGCCCTGGAGCCCTGACGCCCTGCGCCCCGACGGGGCGTTTGAAGCACTGCTTTCGCGTTTTTGGCTGGACAACCATGTTCACGACGATAGTTTGTTGCCGCGTCTGGAAGGTTTCGTAGGCGCAGAGCATATCGTATTGGGAACGAACTTTTCGGGATGGGATCAACCTCAAAGAATTCAGCTCGATGCGCCCCGAACACAGCAAATGGCCGACAACGCGCGGCGTTTATTAAGAGCCACCTCATGAGCAGGCATCCGGGAGGAACCGTGGATGAGTGATTCCAAAGCCGATTTTCTACTCGACAATGGCCGTATCATCGATGGCCTCGGCAACGAGGCTTTCGACGGCAGCGTACGGATCGAGTCCGGCCATATCAGCCGCGTCCATACCGCGGCCGAAACCATTGAATTGCCGGAATCGACCCGCCGCATCGATGTGGGCGGCATGACGATCATGCCGGGCCTGATCGATGCCCATTGCCACATCAGCTTTGACGAGCCGAGCTCCAATGACGAGCTCTTTTTCCATCGGCGCGAAGGACTGTCAGCGATTATTGCGGCTCGAAACGTCCAGAAGTTGGTGCGCGCCGGCGTCACCGGTTTCATGGACCCGGACTCGTTATACGAGACCAGCATCGACCTCCGCGATGCCATCGAAGCGGGGATCATCTACGGCCCGCGCATGGCGGTCGGGGGCAACGCCTTGCTGACATCCGTGGGCGGGACAGCCGGACGCCTCCTCCCCGATGAGGGCCGCCGCGGTTACGGAAAAATCGTCGCGAGTCGCGACGAAATCGTTGCCGAGGTCCGGCGACAAGTGAAGATCGGGGTCGACTGGATCAAGGTACACGTCACCGGCCTCTCACCACGGATGCAATGTGAAGGTGAGTTGCAGGTTTGGAACTATAGCGAGTTGCAACTGGTCGCGGACACAGCTCACGAACTCGACACGCCCGTCGTCGGCCATTGCCGGGGTGCCAGCAGTATCCGGGACTCGGCCCGGGCCGGCTTTGACCTGATCCTGCACGCAACGCATATGGACGAAGAAGCCCTCGAAGCGGTCGTCGCGACGCGCACACCCATCGCGCCCACCTTCACCTTTCAGGCCAACCTCGCGGAATACGGCGCGGGTGTCGGCGCGTCCTCTTCCTTGCAGGAATTGTTCAAGCGGGAGATATCGGCGAGTTCCGTCATGCTGAAGCGGGCCTTCGACGCGGGTGTCCCGCTTCTCTGTGGCACCGAGAGCGGGTTTTCGATCACACCCTACGGAGACTGGCACTACCGGGAGCTGGAAGTCTTCATCGAGAGCATCGGCTTGACCCCCCTCGAGACCATCAAGGCAGCTACCAGCGACAATGCCTTTGCCTTGCGCCTCGAAGGCAAGACCGGAGCGATCGAAGCCGGACGCCTTGCCGATGTGATTGTGGTGGACGGAGATCCGCTCGCCGACGTGACCGTCCTCGGCGAGCTTGAAAGAATCAAGCAGGTCTATATCGGCGGCGTGGCACAATCTACGGAGCCCCTCCGGCCCGTTCGCAAGGACCCCCCCGGTTGGCGGGTCGGTCATTATGGCAACCGAATCCTGAATTATGAGTTTGTACAGAACGAGAAAAAATAGTCTGCTTTCGCGAGGTTTGATCGCTTCTGACTGACCCCCGCGGCAACAACAGAAACCTTAGGAGTTCATATGCCTTCCATGATCGTGACCGGAGCCGCCCACGGCCTCGGCAAATGTATCGCAGAACATGCAGCGCGAGCAGGTTATCAGGTCGGCGTGCTCGACCTCGTCCTCGAAGAAGCACAGGAAGTTGCCCACGATATCGGCGGCACCGCCATGGTCGCCGACGTAAGCGATGCCACATCCGTGGAAGAAGCATTCGAGAAGTTTGGAGAAACGCCCGATGTGCTGATCAACAACGCCGGTATTTTGCGCACCGGGTCTCTGCTCGAGCATGGAGTCGAGGATTTCCGGCGGGTCATCGATGTGAATCTGACAAGCGTCTTCATCGCGTCTCAGGTCGCCGCCCGGCGGATGAAAGAAGCGGCCGGTGGTTGCATCATCAACATGTCCTCGGTCAACGGCATCAACCCGTCGACCAATTGTGGTGCCTATGCAACCGCAAAAACCGGCGTCATCGCCTTGACCAAACAAATGTCGATGGAATGGGGCGAGCACAATATCCGGGTCAATTCGATCGCACCCGGATTCATTGACGCGGGCATGCAAAGCCCGTTTTTCGAAAATCCGACCGTACGCCAGCTGCGCTCGAACGCCGTCCCGCTCAAGCGGCTTGGCCACGCCGATGATGTCGCCGAAGCCGCGCTGTTTCTCGCCTCGGACAAAGCAGGGTACATCAGTGGCGAGAACATCACGATTGATGGCGGCGTGATTCACAGTGTCTTGATGCAATTACCGCGCAGTTGAAGCAGTTATTTCAGATCGATCAAATAATCAGGGGGGAACCGACAGATGAACGCAGGCTATAATCCAGAATTTAACCCGACCGGGATCGAGGGTGGGATCGACACCAATGCCCTTCCCTGGATCGATTTGAAGCAAGCCCCCGGCATGGCCATCAAACCTCTCCGCGCCAGTGTCGAAACCGGTATCTTCACAGTGGTCGTCAAACTCAACCGGGGCACCGAGTTGTCAGGATTGGTCTACCTTGGCGCGATGGATATGATGATGCTTTCGGGCACCTTGTCCTACCCGGAAGGCCCCATGAGTGGAGATCTGGAGCCCGGCACCTGGGGGTACGTACCGGCAAATGCCCGCATCGACCGCCTGGTCGCCGTCGAGGATGTCGAATTTCTGGCGAATTTCCATGGACCTGTCGCGTTTCTTGAGCAAAACGGCAAAGCCATCGCCGGCGTTCTGACGAGTCTCGATATCATTGCAGCCGCACGCGAGCGCGGCGTGACTCTCGTGCCCAATACCCTGGCGGAATGCATGAAAGAGCGGCCCCCGGCCTATGAGGGAATCGCTCAACCGTTGGCCATGAACACAACAGGTGGCACGCCGCTGGTGGTTGCGGCCGAAGGCATTGCCGCCGATGTCGGGCGCTCCGTGCACCCACATTTTATTGATACGCGAGCGGTGCCCTGGGTCATCGACCCCAACGTCCCCGATGTAGGACTCAAAGTGCTCCGCGTGAGCGAGGAAACCGGAATCACATCGCTGATCGTCCAGCATAATGGCGTCGCAGGCCCGCATTACCATCTCGGAGCGTCTGACTTCATGGTGCTCAACGGCCGCATCGGCTACCGCGCCGGCCCCCCCGAAGGTTATGGGCCCGGAGTCTGGTTCTATGAGCCGGCGGGCGCCCGTCACGAATCAACCCAGCGAGTGGGTGACGAGAACCTGATTTATAGCGCGAACCTCTACGGCCCGATCCAGTTCGATGAAGGCGTCGGAACCCCGATCGCTGCCGTCATGTCATGGATGCAATACAAGGAGGTCGCGGACGCCGCAGGGATCGAGCTGGTCAAGAGCACATTTGCTGGTGACGCATCTCTGTTGGCATGGGCACCCATCGGCAATGCGGGTCCTGTCCTGGCGGCTCAGGAGTAGATCGGATTCAGCCGCCCCACCCCGCCGGCTTGAAGGCGACGATCTTCAAGTCCGAACAATGCATCTTCAGTGAGGGCTCGAATGCCCAGCTCTTGAGCAACCCACCAAAATAATCTTCCTCATCGTAAATGGTGATCGAATCCGTAGCCTCATCCCAGGGCGAGAAATTCATGGTTGCCGCAAAGGCCTGTCCGTAGCGCGTTTGCTTCGCCACAAACGTTGCTTTCGAAGGATGTTGGCGCGGGGTGATGCAGGTATCCTCACCCGTTCGTACATCAAGAGGAACCGTAATATGGCCCTCGACACTCTCCGGCCGCTTGATTTTGAGAGCGACCGCCTTGTGCCCCTGATGAGCGCCCTCGAAAACAACGGTCTCGTCATCCGGGTAGACAAATCGCAGCGTGGCGGGATCCGGGTGCTTGGGGAAACCCCAAACCTCGCGGCCGCCGGCAATCGCCGCGATCGCGCCAAGCGCATAGCCATCGCTCGCCGGAGCGCATAACACCCGGTGACACCAAACCAGAGCTTCGGGCGCGTCTACGTTGTAGGAAAATGGACTTTCATAAGGCAGATCCAATGGCGCCGATTTAGGCGTGACCGGAAACGAGTACCATGTCTCGACGTAAGGATTTATTTGGTCGGCAGGTCCACAATCCGTGTCGACAAAATTATTGCACCACAACTGCACGGGGACATCGCCGCCGACGGTGACCGGTCGATGGTCCTCATGCTCGAACTCCTTGAGCACTTCCGATAATTTCGCCTTGCCATAAAGCACGACGTTGGTGCTGGCCAAACGCAATGGAATTCGATTGCTATGGCCGTCAGAGGCCATATAAGAATCCGTTTTCGCCCATTGCTCAAACCATTTATCGGACAGCTTTCTCTCTGGATGACTCATCGTTTTTCCTTGTCTCAAAAAATTATCCGGGAACCTTCATGTTCCGACCGCGTCATTGATCCCGTCCCTGCGAATATGGGCTAAACCGCATCCAATGCTCGCGAAGACGCCACCCCCCGAGGGTGCCTGCCTCGTTTATGACGGATTTTCGCAGGACAGTACACACGATACGAATGGGCTGGAAAGCCGAGCGCCCCCGCCGCAGAAAAGATCGATCACAAGATCATTCACCAGGGCGCAGCCAAGGGCCAATCAGTCGAAGATCCGTCCCCGGTTGAGAAGCCCCTTGGGATCGATGGCGGCTTTCAGGGTCTTCATCAGAGCGATTTCCGGGGCGCTTCGGCTGAGGGAGAGATAGTCGCGCTTGAGGACACCGACGCCATGCTCGGCGGTAATGGCGCCGGAGTAATCGCCGATCAGGTGCATGATATCGTGGCTGATCTTCGTCTTGTCCTCTTCCCGCCCGGTATAGGCGCAGACATGCATATTATTGTCCCCGATATGACCAAATAGCAGCACTTCGATATCCGGGTATTTCGCCTTCAATTGCTGATCGAGGTCAGTGGCAAAGACTCCGATATCCGCAATCGGCAGACTGACATCCTGGTTGGATACTGGACCGAGAACTCGAAATAGTTCACTGATCCCATCGCGTATCTCCCAAAACCGCTCCGCATCCTGATGCGATTTGGCGATCACGGCGTCCTTGAGAAGGCCGCACTCGAGTTGTTGCGACAAAACCGAGGCAAAGCGATCCGCGCCCAACGCCTGATCGTTGTCGAGATATTCCACCAGCAGATAGAAAGGCGACGAATCACCCAGCGGGCTGGACAGTTTGGGGAGCACCTCGAGGACCTTGTCAAAATAGCTCGACCACATCAGCTCGAACCCGGTGAGTCCCGATCCGAGGCTGCGTTTCAGCTCGACCAACAACTCGACAATGGACCCATAGTCCTCCACCGCACAGAGCGCGGTATGCGTGCTGCGCGCCTTGGGCTGCAATTGCAGAACCACCCGCGTGATGATCCCGAGGGTTCCTTCCGATCCGATAAAGAGGTGCTTGAGATCATAGCCCGAATTGTTTTTGACCAGAGTGTTCAGGGCATTGACCACCGTTCCGTCCGCGAGAACGGCCTCCAGCCCCAAAACGAGCGCCCGAGTCATTCCATAGCGTATGACTTCCGTCCCCCCGGCATTGGTCGAAACATTGCCGCCGATCTGGCAGCTTCCACGCGCTCCCAAATCCAGAGGCAAGGACAGCTCATGATCGTCCGCTGCTTGCTGCAGCACCTGCAACGGGGTCCCCGCAAGAGCCGTCATCGTCATCCCGGAAGGATCGATGGATTCAATCCCCTGCATTCGTTCCAGCGAAATCGCCAATTCTCCAGAAAGCGGTGTCGCGCCGCCAGCAAGCCCGGTAAGTCCGCCCTGAATTACGACAGGCTGATCATGCGCGAAACATAGCGCCATGATGCCGGACAGGTCCGCGGTTGTTTTGGGTTTCAATAAAACCGGCGGAGCACAGGGATCGGCTCCACTCCAATCCGCGTGATATTTATCACTGATATCGGCACCCACACATAGCGTGGCGGCATCCAGAGTCGCCGAGAGCTTTTCAATGAGTTCACGCATCAGGCGTCCACCGAAAATGAATCGAAGATGGCGCAGAGCCCAGTCGACTCACAAAACCGGAGAACTACAATACGATCGGGCATGCGATCGGTTCAGGACTCGTAATCCAGCGCCATCAGGTCCGCATTTTGGGCCAACTTGCCACCCACGACCTTATGCGCCGGGTGGCTGAGGTAACCCTGTAATGCGTCGGGGCCGGTGAGCGTGACAATGATCCCATGCGTAAAGCCATTGGCCCGATCGGTGATATTCGCCCCGCAACTGATGCTCTCGATCTCGGGAATCACATCCACCAAAGCGAGGAGTTCTTGGAGCAGTTTCTCGAGATCGGGATCGCTGCAATGATCTTTTTTCTTTAGCCAGACGATATGTTGAAGGGGCATAGTTTATCTCACAAATACTCGGTCACGGGTGACTCGAACTGCAATTGGTTTACCGAAAACTGCCGAAACTTTCGAGCCAAAAGCACCGTGCAAGTCATGGCCTGAGTTTGCGCTTGCGGAGAAGAGCCGAACCCTCAGTCCTCGAACTCGTAGATCATCGAGGCCCCCGGAAAGGCGTCGGCAATACCCGGCCCCAGACCAACGGGTTGCCGGTCGAGGCCAAAGGCATCGCGCATATGCGCGACAGTAAAATGACCCGTGATCCTCCAGAATTCTTCGGGGTCCAGATTTTCGGGCAAGCAACCATCGATGGCCAGAGACAAGAGGTTCTCGGGGATGGGGAATCCGGCCGCGACCAGGTCTTCGAGAAAATTATTGCCATTCCAGAGGATATCGCATTGATCGGTGAAACTATTATGGCCCGCGTTATCGACCGAGACAAAGCGCTTCGGGCCGGCAAGTTCCTCATAGGACTCCTCAAGTCTCGCGGCTCCTCGGTCCTCGGCGCCCACCAAAAGCAGGACGGGCTTGTCGGTAATCAAACCGCGCGCACTGCCAGTCGCAAACCCGATCATTGCTCGAACCTCCGGACGTTCGGGCAAGGCAAAAGCCGCGCGGCCTCCCGCCGAGTGGCCCGAGGTCACAACGAGTGTCGTATCGACGCCACCGAAAAGCGGTGATCCCGCATCAGCATCCGCATCCCCCAAGGCACCGATTGTTGCCAGAACGACATCTTCGGCGGTTCGGTCCGGTACCTCCCCGCGCAACCCTACCTGCTGAAGGAGTCCCCACTCCGTGTGGTCGATCGAGGCGACGACGATTCCGTGCGAAGCCACCTCCGTGAGGAGGGCCGAGTACGCGTAGCGAAAGCCGCCGGCGCCGTGGCTGAAGGTGAGAATCGGGAACGGCCCATCCGCACTCGCGGCGAGATCGCGATAGGCATCGACCGAGATTTCGATATTGAGTTCCGGCGGAAGAATATCGACGATCGCCTGCGGCAGGACTTCAAAGGACACGTAACTTGTCGTGTCGTGACCTGCGGTGGCGTCCGGATCAACCGGATACCAAACCTCCACCTCGCGGTCACCGAGCCCCAGCGTCGTAATACCGACCGCATAAGGACCCTTCCCTGCATATTTTGGCGTACTGCTTTGGTCGGCGCTGCTACCGCTGCAACTGGCGAGCGCCAGCGCCGCCGTGAAACAGACCGATGCCATCAGACAGGTTTTCCCCAAGGTTCCGGTTCGCGTCATCTCGTTCTCCAATCCAACAGAGGTCCGTGGGCGAAGGATTCGCCC
>Ga0055584_100001948_pt1 | contig 20262 bp, 16 predicted proteins | sample OSDHelmetaG_FD_58716 | JGI IMG/M metagenome (GOLD analysis project Ga0055584, IMG submission 58716) | Pelagic marine sediment microbial communities from the LTER site Helgoland, North Sea, for post-phytoplankton bloom and carbon turnover... | ecosystem: Environmental > Aquatic > Marine >...
CTCCGTCGCGGTCGCAACCCTCCCACGGGTGGCGGTTCGCCTCGGCCCAGTCCTGCAGGTCCAGCTCGGCCCCGGGGTCGTCGGCCTCGATGACCAGGAGATCCCCTCCGGCCAGCGATCGCATGGCGCGCCCGGCCTGCACGATGGGCACCGGGCACAGCAGCCCCAGGCAGTCGAGGTGCCAGTGGGTGTCCGTGGACTGGAGCTTGAGGGGCTGGGGCATGGGCCGCGATGTTCGCTCACCGGGGCCGCCCGCGGGGGTCAGCTCCCGGGGATGACGACGCCGGTGGCCGTGGCGCCGGCGCCCACCGTCGACCAGAACGCCTCGAATCCGTCGAGGTCCGCCGCCCGGGCCCGTCGGATCCCGACGAGCGCCAGCGCGTGGGCCTGCCCGGGGTTGGCCAGGGCGGAGCCGGGCAGCGTGTACTCGAACACCGTGTCGGCGCCCCGGAGGTCCCGGATGGCGGCTTCGGCGTCCCGGGGGCGGTCGTCGTGGAGCACGGCACCGGATGAGTCCAGAACGATGGCGTAGACGCGGTCGAAGCCCTGGGACGACAGGTCGATGGTGAGCGGGGTGCCGGCGGCGTGGGTGCCGGCCTCGGGCAGGGTGAAGCTGGGGGCGGCGGGGGCGTCCAGCGTGGCGATGCCCTCCTGCCCGTCGGTGATGGCGTGCAGCGTGATCACCCGGCCCGAGGGGTAGGCGACGGCGGCGTTGTCGGGCACGGCGTAGACGCCGGCCGAGGCGGCGGGCAGCTCGATGGCGGCGTCGTCCACCTGCAACCACACCCGCTCGGCGTCGTCGACGAGGTTCGCCTCCAGGTCGATGAGGTTGTCGGGGCGGGCGAGCACGATGCCGGCCTCGAACGGGGCCGCGAAGTCGGCGAACGCGGCGTCGGTGGGGCCGCCCAGCACGAGGCCGTTGGCGGTGACGTCGGCGGCGGGGCCGACGCAGCCGGCGAAGGAGAGGAGCGCGAGCAAGGGCAGGGCGATTCGCATGCCCTCACCGTGGGCCCGGGCGCCGGCCCCGGCCACAGATTCGACGGGCCCCGCCGGGCCGCCCGCGGCCTGGGCTCGGCCGATGGAGTCGCCAGCGGCTATCTTCCGGCGATGCCCGCACCTGGCGAACCCTTGCTGCGCCCCCCGATCACGGACGGCCGCATCGAACCCCGGCTTGCGGCCGCGGTGTCGCACTCGATGCACGACACCGGCCTGGCGAAGCTGCACTGCGTCCAGGCCGGCGAGGGGCCGCCCATCGTGCTGCTCCACGGGGTTCCGGAGTTCTGGTACGTCTGGCGATGGCAGATCCCCGCGCTGGCCGACGCCGGGTTCCGCGTCGTGGCACCGGATCTGCGGGGGCAGGGCGGCAGCCAGATGTTCGGCGACGCCGACGACTTCACGCTCGACCTTCTGGTCAGCGACGTGATCGGGCTGCTCGACGCCCTGGAGTTGCCGTCCGCGGTGCTCGTGGGCCACGGCCACGGCGGCCTCGTCGCCTGGTTGACGGCCATGGCGCACCCCGACCGCATCCGCGGGATCGCGGCGCTGAACGCGCCCCACCCGTCGTGGCTGGGCCGCATGGCCAACGACCCCATCCAGGTCGTGCGCTCCGCCGCGTCCGCCGCCACCCGCATCCCCTTGTTGCCCGAGCGCGTCCTGGGGCTGGGCGCCGGACGCCTTCCGCGGGAGCGTTGGGAGCGCGCCATCGCCAACCCCGCGGCGCGGACCGACGGCGACCTGCAGCTGTTCGTCGATGCGTTGCTCCAGAGCGAAGACACCCGGCGCGGCGCCGTCAACTTCACCCGCGCGCTGGAGCTGTTCGGCGGCCGCTTCATCAAGGACAGCCTCGCGGAGCTGCGCCGCCCGGCCCTGGTGCTGTGGGGGGACAACGACCCCACGCTCCGCCCCCGCTACGCCGCGCCGCCCGAAGGCTGGTGCCGCCGCCTGGACGTCCAGCGATTCCCCGTCGGCCGGTTCGTGATGCTCGACGAGCCGGACCCTGTGTCGGCGTCGCTGGCGTCGTTCGCGTCCCTCGCGTTCGAACACGACCCTTGGGAAGACGACTGAGGCCGGCGTAGGCTCCCGCGCCATGCGCGCCCTGATGCCCCTGCTCCTGCTTCCGCTCCTCGCCTGCGAGGACACCTCTGGTCTGGCCAACGCCCCCGGCGCGCCGGTCGCCGACCTCGTCGCTGACCCCGTGGTCGCGTTCGTTGGCGACTCCGTGCGCCTCGACGCCGGCGGCTCCGTCGACGCGTCGGGCACCGCGGCGGAGTTCTCGGACTCGGCGTTCACCGAGTACCGCTTCGACTTCGGGGACAGCGCCACGTTCGTGCACGACACGTTCTGGATCGGCCACACCTACGGCGAGGCGGGCACGTTCGTCGCGTCGGTGACCGTCGTGGAGCCCGACGGCGAGGCCACGGCCGAGGTCACCGTCGACGTTCGGCACATCGCCCCCACCGTGCTGGCGCTGGACGTCGGCGCCGACCGCAAGGCGGTCATCGGCGAGTGGGTGACGCTGCAAGGCCGGGACTTCCGGGCCGAGAACACGCCGACCGTCACCTGGGACGGAGTCGCCTCGCAGGTCGAGTTCACCAACGACTGGCAGTTCTCGGTGCAGGTGCCCACGGGCATCCGGTCGGGCTTCAGCGAGGTCGAGATCGACTTCCCCGATGAGGCGGACGGCGACGCGCAGCAGCAGGTGCTCGTGTCCCGCTACGCCCTGGCCACCGACTCGTGGCGGGGCCGCGCCAACATCGTCGAGTTCGGCGAGTACGAGCAGTCGTGGATCCTCTCGCAGACGCTGGAGCTGCCCGACGCGGCCACCGTGACCATGTCCGGCGACGGCCGCCTCGCGCTCATCGGCGACGCCCGGTTCGCGGCGAACCTGAACCCCACGGTCCTGGTGGTCGACATGACGACGGACTGGGCCCCCAGCGTGGTCGCCGAGCTCGCCGTGGGCGATGGCCCCCTGCACGGCCTCGCCATCGCCCGGGACGAGCCCATCGCCGTCGTCTGCGACCTGTCGGGCTTCACGGTCGTGGACTTGAGTGACCCCGCCGAGCCCCAGGTCGTCGGCAGCCGCGAAGCCTTCGACTTCTCGGACATGGGCCCGACGGCCATCGCGCTGAACCGCGACGCCACGAAGCTGGCGGTGCTGTCCACGTTCAACGACCGCTTGCGCTTCTACAGCCTGACCCCCTCGGGACCGGTCTACGAGCAGTCGAGCCTGGACGTCGGCGTCGGAACCCAGGGCCTCGCCAACCACCCCGACGGCGAGCACTTCTACGTGCTCGGGGGCGGCGGCGTGGGCGCGATCCCCGCCGACTTCAGCCTCGACAACACGACGCTGACGGTCGTGTCCTGGGAGGGCCTGACGGCCACCAACGTGCACGGGGACGGGTCGTTCCTGGGCGTCGGCGACACGCCCGTCCCCATCGACGTCTCCATCGCCCCGTCGGGCACGGCGTACGTCAGCACGTTCGACCAGAACTTCGGGGACATCGGCCAGGCGTTTGGCGATCTGGCCAGCAACCCGACGAACATCGGTGCCTGGCAGGACCTCATCGAGTCCTTCACGGACCTGGGCTTCGGCGCGGTGGTGCCCGCCGAAGGCGCCCTGGGGGGCACCATCACGACGGGGGAGGGGATGTTCTCCCCCTTCGGGTTCCAGGCCGGCCTCGGGGTGCGGTTCGACGAGGACGTCTACGTCGCGACGGCGCTGGGCCTGGGCTGGACGCTGGAGGTGCTCACCGGCGACGAGCTGGTGCACCTGAGCCTGGACATCGACTACGGCGTGGCCGTCGGCAACCTCGTGACCGGCGAGGTCGAGGTGACGCCGCTGTTCACCGCGCCCGTCGTCGCCTACATCGACTTCAACCTGCAGTACGACCTGGGGCCGATCTTCGAGCTGCTGCTGCCGCCCTACGCCCTGGGCGACGTCGCCATCCAGCCTTGACCTCGCCCCGCCTGTCCATCGTTGTGCCCGCGCTCAACGAGGCAGCGCGCGTCGCCGAGCTTGCTTCCCACCTGGCGACGGTGGCTCCCGAAGCCGAGGTCGTGCTGGTCGACGGAGGGTCCGACGACGGCACGGCGCAGGCCGCGCGCAAGGGGGGCCTCACGGTCATCGAGGCGCCCCGGGGGCGGGCTCGCCAGATGAACGCGGGGGCGGCGGCGACCTCGGGGGACGTGATCCTGTTCCTGCACGCGGACACGTTGCTGCCCGCCGGCGCGGCCGAGGCTGCGGTGAGGGCGTGCGGCCCGGGCGTCGCGCTGGGGGCGTTCGGGTTTCGGCTCGATCACCGCCCCGTCGCGCTGAAGATCATCGAACTGGGCGTCTGGCTTCGTTGCCGATGGGGGGGGCTGCCCCTCGGCGACCAGGCCCTGTTCTTGCCGCGGGACGTCTTCGACGCGCTGGGCGGCTACGCCCCGCTGCCGATCCTGGAGGACATGGACCTCGTCACCCGAGCCCGGGCCCACGGCCGGGTCGTGGTGCTGCCCCAGGCGGTCGTGACGTCGGCGCGTCGGTGGCGCGAGCGGGGGGTGCTGAGAACCACCGCCGAGAACTGGTGGGTTACGGTCCGGTTCGCCCTGGGTTGGCGGCCCGAGCAGTCGGGGGACTGACCGAGGCCCCGGCGCGCGGAGAACGGCGGCGCCGACGGCCGCAAATGGCCTCGTCGTCATCCTCCCGAAGTGCCGCCCCACCGGCTATCCTCGCGCGGACCTGGAGGCTGTTCATGCTGCGACGCGCCCTGCTCCCCCTGTTGCTCGTGGCCTTGCTGATCCCGGCCACCGCGTCGGCGGTCCCCATGCCGGCCTGCGACGACTGCAGCCAGACCGTGAGCCTGGGCTTCACGTTCCCGTTCTGCGGCACCAACTGGAGCACGGTGAACCTGTCCACCAACGGGCAGTTCAACTTCGGCGCCCAGAACAGCGACTGGTCGCCGACCCTCAACGAGTTCCTGGCCGGCAACCCGCGGATCGGCCTGCCGTGGAACGACACCCAGGTGCTGTATGGCGGCTCGATGTCGTACTTCCTGTACGCCGACCACCTCGAGTTCTCCATCAACAACGTCCCCAACTACTGGGCCGGCGGCAACAACACCTACACGACGTCCATCTGGGACGACGGCCACATCGAGATGACGATCACGTCGGCCTCGTTCGGCGCCTCGGCCCAGCCCACGGCGATCGTGGGGTACTCGTGCGGCTCGGCTTCGGCCGGCGCCCCGTCCACGGACATCAGCAACGCCGGCCAACCCATCGCCAACAACGCCTGGAACGCCGTCTACGAGACGTTCAGCTCCGGCGGTTGGGACCTCAACGGCAGCTCGCTGTCGTTCTGCGGCACGGACCCCAACGGCTGCGCACCGGCCGACGTGGACGGCGACGGCTTCGACGAGGACACGGACTGCGACGACAACGACCCCACCGTCTACCCCGGCGCGCCGGAGATCTGCGACGGCCTCGACAACGACTGCGACGGCCAGATCGACGAAGGCCAGCCCGACTCCGACGGCGACGGCAGCCCCGACTGCGTGGACTGCGACGACAACAACATCACCGTCTACCCGGGCGCCCCGGAGCTGTGCGACGGCTTCGACAACGACTGCGACACGCTCGTGGACGAAGACAGCGACACCGACTTCGACGGGTGGTTCGCTTGCGGTGGCGACTGCAACGACGCGAACCCGACCATCTACCCCGGTGCCCCGGAGATCCCCTACGACGCCATCGACCAGGACTGCAGCGGCAGCGACCTGAACGACCTCGACGGCGACGGCGAGGCCTGCAACTGCACCGGCGGGCCTGACTGCAACGACAGCAACCCGCTCATCTACAGCGGCGCGCCGGAGATCCCCTACGACGGCATCGACCAGAACTGCGACGGCGCGGACTGGGTCGACGTCGACGGCGATGGCTTCAACGGCCTCGCCGCCGGGGGCGACGACTGCAACGACCTGAACCCCGCCATCAACCCGGCGGGCACGGAGCTCTGCAACGGCGTCGACGACAACTGCGACGGCGTCATCGACGACGACGACATCGACGGCGACGGCTACTTCTACGGCCCCTGCACCCAGGACGACTGCAACGACCTGAACCCGAACATCCACCCCGGCGCCGTGGACATCCCGTTCAACGGCATCGACGAGGACTGCGACGGCAACGACCAGGCCGACGGCGACAACGACGGCTTCCTGCCCCCTTGGGCCGGCGGCGACGACTGCCTGGACAGCAACCCCGCGGTCAACCCCAACGGCGTGGAGATCCCCAACCACATCGACGACGACTGCGACGGGATCATCGACGAGGGCACGGTGCTGTACGACGACGACGGCGACGGCTGGACCGAGGCCGGCGGCGACTGCGACGACACCGACGCGGGCGTCTCGCCCGGGGCCATCGAGATCTGCGACACGCTCGACCAGAACTGCAACGGCGTCGCCGACGAGATGACCGAGTGCTTCGACGACGACGGCGACGGCGTGACGGAGCTGGACGGGGACTGCAACGACGGGCTCGGGACGGTGTCGCCCAACCTGCCTGAGGTGCCCGACAACGGCATCGACGACGACTGCGACGGCGTGGTGGACCAGGGCGGGTCGGGGACCGACGACGACGGCGACGGCGTGGCCGAGACCGGCGGCGACTGCGACGACAACGATCCCACCGTCTTCCCCGGCGCCACGGAAGTCTGCGACGGCGCGGACCAGGACTGCGACGGCGTGGTCGACGAGGACACGGAGTGCTTCGACGACGACGGCGACGGCCAGTCCGAGGTCGACGGCGACTGCAACGACGAGGTCGCCTCGGTGAACTCCCTGGCAGTCGAAGTGAACAACGGCATCGACGACAACTGCGACGGCATCGTGGACGAAGGGTTCGTGGGCGAAGACCTGGACCTGGACGGCTTCACGGACCTCGGCGGTGACTGCGACGACACCGACGCCTCCATCCACCCCGGCGTGCCCGAATTGGCCGACGGCGTGGACAACGACTGCGACGGCGCCATCGACGAGGACACCAACGCGGTCGACGACGACGGCGACGGGCTGTCCGAGGACGAGGGCGACTGCAACGACGGCCTGGACTCGGTCAGCCCCGACGCCGAGGAGCACCCCGACAACGGCATCGACGACGACTGCGACGGCCAGGTCGACGAAGGCGGCCCCGCGACGGACGACGACGGCGACGGCATCAGCGAGCTGGGCGGCGACTGCGACGACGACAACGACGCCATCTACCCCGGCGCGCCGGAGGAGCTGAACGGCATCGACGACGACTGCGACGGGCAGATCGACGAGAACACGACCGCGTTCGACGACGACGGAGACGGGTTCTCCGAAGACGAGGGCGACTGCGACGACACCAACGGCTGGGTCCTGCCCCAGGCCGCCGAAGTCGAGTGCGAAGACGGACTGGACCAGGACTGCGACGGGGCGGTCGACGAGGCCGACACCGACTGCGTGCCCGAGGCCGTGGACCCCGGGAACACCGGCGAGGGCTGCTCGAGCTCGTTCGCCCCGGGCGCCGGCTGGTTGCTGGCGTTGCTGCCGCTGGCCGTGCGGCGGCGCCGGAGCTGAGGCTCAGCGCCGGGCGCGCCGCTGGCGGGTCACCAACAACAGACTGAGCAGGCCGAGCGATCCGCCGGCTCCTTGGGAGCAGTTGGCGAGGCAGCCCGGCGGCGGCGTGCCGGGCGGGGTGACCGCGTCGTCGTCGTCGCCGGTGTCGTCGTCGTCGACGGAGTCGTCGTCGTCCCCGCCCTCGCAGTCGGCCTCGTCGACGTCGCCGTCGCAATCCTCGTCGACGCCGCTGGCGCACAGCTCGTCGGCGAGGGCGTGGATCGCGTCGTTGTCGTCGTCGCAGTCGCCCCCGCAGGGCAGGGCCCCGTCGCCGTCCCCGTCGATCTCGGCCTCGTGCAGGGGGCCGCAGTCGGTGGACTCCCCGTCGCAGGTCTCGGTGCGGCCGGGGTGCACGCCGGCGTTCGCGTCGTCGCAGTCGGTGGGCTCGGCCTGACCGTCGACGGCGCCGCAGAAGCCGTCGTTGTCGTCGTCGGGGCAGAAGTCGTCGGCGTCGTGCCAGAAGCCCCAGCCGGCCTGGGCGCGCAGCAGGCTGCCGCAGAACGAGGGGCCGCCGGACAGGCCCGTGCGCACGTCGGGGGCGTTGGCGGTCAGGTCGAGCCCGACCAGCTGCACGTCGAACCGGTCGGCGCCTTCAGGGAAGCGCACCTGCACGTGCCCCTGGGCCGGGAGCCCGTCGGCGCGGGCGGGCAGGTCGAGGCGCAGGTTCCACCACTGCAGGACCAGCACGCGGGTGGGGGCGTGGCCCAGGACGGCCCACTGGATCTCCGCTCCGTCGCCGGCGGCGGGGAACGAGGCGTCGACGTCGACGAGGCCCCAGACCGCCGCGATCCAGGCGCCCGGCGGGGGCTCGCGGGGCGCCGTCGGACCCGCGGGCCCGGCGGAGTCGTCGTCGTCGCGGCCGTCGTCCAGGGCGGAGTCGTCGTCGTCGTCGTCGTCGTCGTCGTCGTCGTTGCCGGCCGCCGAGTCGTCGTCGTCCACGGGGTCGCCATCGGTGGTGCTGTCGTCGTCGTCGGCCGCGTCGTCGTCGTCGGGCGCGGAGTCGTCGTCGTCGGGTGGGTCGCCGTCGGTGGTGTCGTCGTCGTCGGCCGCGTCGTCGTCGTCGGCCGCGTCGTCGTCGTCGCCCAGATCGGGGCAGCGCGCGAAGTCCGGCTCGTCCACCGGGCCGCCGAGGCCGATGAGGCCGTGGGGGTAGAGGTACAGGACGTCCAGGGCGGCGCCGTCGTGGACCAGGCCCAGGCCCAGGGACGCGACGTTCAGGATCACGGGCTCGCCGTCGACGGGGGCGGCGCTCGAGATCGGGACATCGGGGGCCTGGAAGCCGGTCAGCCCGTCCTGATTGAGGAGCGTCGCGGCGCCGGGGCCGATCGCCCCATCGGGGGCCGAGTAGGTCGCGTCACCCCAGTGCCAGCCGTCGTCGAAGCCCCCATCGGCCAGGGCGAAAGACGGGACAAGCAGGAGCGAGAGCAGGACGGGGGGCCAGCGCATGGCCCGCAGTCTGTCAGTGCAGGGGCAACGACTTCCAGACAAACCCGCGTTTGCCCGGCCCGAAGTCCCCCGCCGCCTGGCCGCCCCCGCGCAGCAACCAGCGCGTCGTGAGCAGGCCGTCGACCCCGACGGGGCCCCGGGCGTGGATGCGGCCCGTCGAGATGCCGACCTCGGCCCCCAGGCCGTACCGGTAGCCGTCGGCGAAGCGCGTGCTCGCGTTGTGGAAGACCGAACCGGAGTCCACGCGCCGCAGCCAGGCTTCGGCCACGCCGAGATCGTCGGCGACGATGGCGTCGGTGTGCCCCGAGCCGTGGCGGTGCACGTGGTCGATGGCGTCTTCGAGGTCATCGACCACGCGGACGGCGAGGGTGAGGTCACCGTACTCGCGGCCCCAATCGGCGTCGGTGGCCGGCTCGGCGTCGATGCAGTCCCGGGCGTCCTCGTCGGCCCTCAGCGTGACGCCGGCATCGGCCAGGGCGGCGGCGACGGCCGGCAGCGACGGCAGGAAGCCCCGGTGCACCAGCAGGCACTCCGTCGCGTTGCAGGCCGACGGGTAGTCGGTCTTGCCGTCGACGGCGAGGCGGGCGGCCATGGCCGGGTCCGCCGAGGCGTCGAGGTAGAGGTGGCACACGCCCTCGGCGTGCCCCAGGACTGGGATGCGGGTGTTCGCCGCGATGTGCCGGACGAGGTCGCCCGAGCCCCGGGGGATGACGACGTCGACGAGGTCGTCCCAGGCGAGCAGCTCGGCCACGGCGTCGCGGCCTTCGACCCCCAGCACCGCGGCGGCGGGCAGCCCGGCGGAGCTCAGGGCGTCCTGCAAGCAGCGGACGAGCGCCTCGTTGGTCTTCGCCGCCTCGCGGCCCCCCTTGAGGACGACGCCGTTGCCGGACCGGATCGCGAGGCTGCCGATCTGGATCACGGCGTCGGGCCGGCTCTCGAACACGATGAGGAGCACGCCCAGGGGCGCGGTGACCTGCTCCAGGACGAGGCCGGTGTCGAGCTCCGTGTGGCGCTTGCGCACCCCCAGGGGGTCGAGGTCGTCGGCCAGGGCGCGGCAGCCCTCGCGCAGGGTGTGCAGCTTGTCCAGCGTCAGCGCGAGCCGGGACAGCAGCGGCCCCTCGAGCCCCTCGTCTTCGGCCGCGGTGAGGTCCTCGGCGTTGGCCGCCAGCAGGTCCTCGGTGCGCTCGCCCAGCAGCTCGCCGAGCCGCCGCAGCGCCCGCGTCCGGGCCACGGACTCCGCCGCCCCCAGGACCCGCTGCGCGTCGCGCAGGGCCTCCACCCGGTTTCGCAGCTCGCTCATCACGCCTCCAGCACCAGGTGGTCCCGGTGCACCAACGCGTCGTGGTTGCGGACGCCGTCGGGCCTGTCGCCGCGCACCCAGGCCGCCGCGGTCTCCGAGTCGCAGTGCACAAGCCCCCGGCCCACCCGCTCCCCCGAGGTCGCCACCAGGTCGACGACGTCGCCGCGCTCGAATCGGCCTCGGACCTCCCGCACGCCCACGGCCAGCAGCGAGGCGCCGCGGTCGCGGAGGGCGGCCACGGCCCCGTCGTCCAGGTGCAGGCTGCCTCGCGGCGCCGCCGCAAACGCGATCCACCGGTGCCGCGCCGACAGCCCCTCGCGGGCGGGGAACCAGGTTCCCTCGTCGTCGCCGGCCAGCACCGACTCCAGGGCGCCGGGGGTTCGGCCTGACGCGATGACCGCGTGCACGCCGCCCCGGGCGGCCAGGCGCGCGGCGGCGACCTTGCTGGCCATGCCGCCCCGGGAGCCGGCGCGGACCTCTTCGGCCGGGACGTCCTCGGCGGCGTCGAGCACCACCCGGATCCGGCGCGCGTCGGCGTGGTCGCGGGGGTTCTTGTCGAACCAGCCTTCGACGTCGGTGAGCAGCACCAACAAGTCGGCGTCGAGCTTCGTGGCCACCAGGGCCGAGAGGCGGTCGTTGTCGCCGAAGACCGGTCGGGCGGCGCCTTCGAGGAACGCCAGCTCGTCGGTCGAGACCACGTCGTTCTCGTTGAGGATGGGGATGACCCCGCGGCGCAGCAGCGCCGTCAGCGTCGAGCGGAGGTTCAGGTACCGCTCGCGATCGTCCAGGTCGGCTTCGGTCAGCAGCACCTGGGCCGAGACGTGCCCCAGCCGCGACAAGCCCTGCTCGTACAAAGCGATGAGCCGGCCCTGGCCCACGGCCGCACACGCCTGGCGCTCGGCCAGCTCGCGGGGGGCTTCGTTCAGGCCCAGCGCTTCCATGCCCAGGCCCAGGGCGCCGGAGCTGACGATCAGCACCTCGCGGCCCGCCTCCCGCGCAGCGGCGGCGGCCTCCACCACCGAGAACAGGCGCGCCAGGGCGAGCCGACCGGAGTCGTGGGTCAGCACGCGGGTGCCGAGCTTCAGCACGACCCGGTGGGCCGAAAGCAGGGGAGGGCGGGTCGTCATGGCAGCAGCGCCCACTCCAGGGTGACGGACTCGGGCCCCGCGGCGTCGCCGTCCACGAGGTCGATGACGCGGAGCTTCGCGACCTCGCCCCCGGTGCGGTCGGACACCAGGAACCAGCGTCCGTCGACGAGCGCGGCCGACCCCGGCTCGCCGGAGAACCAGCGGTCCAGCACCGGGCGCACGTCGTCGGCGACGAACTCGGCGGTGGGGTCGGCTTCCCAGGCGGCGACGCGCTCGTCGAACCGACCAGCCTGGTTGGCGGCCGTGAAGCCCAGCACGTCCTCGGGGGTCTCGCCCCGGTCGGCGTCGGGGTCGGCCGTCAGCACGCCGCCGGGCCCCGAGGGCCCGGAGTTGGACTTGATGTCGAACCGCTTGAAGCCCAGGTCCCAGTCGGGGTCGTCCACGGCTTCGGCGTCCTCCAGGTCCAGCACGCCGTCGTCGAACGAGAAGTACGTCCAGCGGTTGGCGGGGTCGTCGGGGTCCGCGCCCAGGCCGCCCGCGGTGGCGTCCAAGTCGACGACGGTGGGCTCGTCCACCGTGCCGATCTCCACGAAGCGGAACTCCGGGTGGCCCGCGACCGCGGCGTTTTCGATGGGCCGGTAGTAGTCCAGCAGCTGCCACGCCCACGAGCGGTCGCCCCGCTGCACGACGTACGTATGGAAGTTGCTGAACAGGGTGTGGGTGCCGTCCAGGCCGTACCACCACCAGTCCGACAGGGCGCAGCCGTAGGAGTCGAAGAAGAAGAAGAACAGGATCTGGTTGGATCGCAGCAGCTCGTCGAACTGCAGCTCCAGGTCCAGCAAGCGGATGTCGATGCCGCCGGCCCGGCCTTCGCCCGACTCGCCCCCGTTGAGGAACAGGTTCCAGCCGTCGAGCCGGACGTCCCACGCCCCCGCGTCGCCGGCGTCCGTTGTCAGGTCTGCGTGGGGCGCGTCGGCCGTGAGCGTCCAGGTGGTGGTCTCCAGCGGCTCGGGCCCCGTCGGCAGACAGCCCACCAGCAGCGCCGACAGCGCGAGCCACCTCATCGATCGCCGCCGGGGCGCGCGCCGGGGCGGGGGCCATCGATGCGCCCGCGCACGCCGCCGACGAAGCGACGTCGGTCGACGGGGCGGAAGTCGGCGGGATCGCTGGGATCCCGGTGCTGATCGAGGATGTTGTCCACGCCCACCCAGATGCTCAGTTCCTGCTTGCCGGGGATGCGACCGGAGAGCCGCGCGTCCCAACGGACCATGCCCGGGCTCACCTGCCGTTGGCCGCTGTCCACGAAGCGCTCGGACTCGTACCCCACGGCCGTGTAGATGGAAAGGTGGATCGGCTCGATGCGGCCTTCCACGGTGCCGCGGACGCCGTGCATGGGCGCGTCGGGCAAGGCGAAGCCGGAGTCGTCCACGGCCTGCAGCAGCCGGTAGGCGGCCGTGGCCCGGAGCCAGGTGAGGTTGAGTTCCCCGGTGAACTGGGCGCCCAGGGAGCGGGCGCCGCCGACGTTGCTGGTGCGGAAGACGTTGAGTCCCCGCAGCTCTTCGGGGGCGTCGGGGTCCAGAACGTGGACGATGCGGTTCTCGATGCGGTGGGCGAAGCCTCCGACCCGCACGCTGGCGATGGCGCCGAAGCGCTGCTCGAAGCTGCCGTTCAGCCCCCAGCTGGACTCGGGCTGCAGGTCGGGGCGACCGAGCACGACGTAGCCCAGCGCGCTGTGGTCGAAGACCAGGTAGCGGTCCTTGAGGGACGGGGCGCGGTAGCCGCGGCCGCCGGACACCCGGACGGTGGCGCCGGGCCACAGGGTGCCGCGGATGGCCAGCGACGGCGCCGCCGTGACCCCGTAGGCGTCGTGCACGGACAGCCGGACGCCGCCCACGAACTCCAGGCGGTCGTCGAGCAGCCGCAGGTCGCCCTGGGCCCAGGGTTCGAGGGAGCCGGCCTGCTCCTGGGGGACCTCGACGAGGCGCGTGCTGTCTCCGCCGGGGAGCCGCTTGTCCTGCACGATGCGGAGCCGCTCGCCCCGCCCATCGACGCCCGCGGTGCCGCTGAGCCAGGGCAGCAGGAACAGGTCGGCGCGCACCTGGCCCGACAGCGCGAACAGGTTGGAGCGGCGGTCGCGCGTGACCGGCGACTCGCGCAGGGACTCGGCGAAGCTGGTGTGGAAGCCCGTGGTCTCCAGCGACCAGCGCACGGCGAGGCCGTCGGCGACGGCGAGGCGCTGGCTGAGGGCCCCCCGCACCCGGTCGTTGGTCTTGGGGCTGTCGTAGATCTCCGGCAGGTCCAACGCCGCGTTGGTGCGGTCGACGACCCCGGTGCGCACGTCGTGGCCGTAGAGCAAGTCGAGGTTCAGGTCGGACCAACCCCGTCGGTAGCGCAGCATGAGCCGGGCCCCGCCCGACGTCCGGGCGTCCAGGTCCGTGGCCGGGTCGCTGGGCACCAGGTCCTGGGCCGCCCGGCGCCGAAGCGTGCCCACGGCGGCGAAGCCGAAGCCTCGTCGGCCGCCCCAGCCCGCGGCGCTGCCGTCGGCGGAGCGGTCGGTTCCGAGCTGCAGTCGCGCTTCGGCCCCCAGCCGATCCGTGGGGGCCCGGCCCACCAGGTTGACGACGCCGCCCAGGGCCTCGGAGCCGTACAGCGCCGACATCGGCCCTTCGACGATCTCCACCCGCTCCAGCAGCGCCACGGGGATCTGTCCCAGGTCCACGATGCCGCCGGTGTCGCCGAGCAGGGGCCGGCCGTCCAGGAGGATGAGGGTTCGCCCCGCGGGCACGCCTTGCATCGACAGCCCGGCGACGCCGCCACGCTGGTCGACGCCCTGGGCCATGACCGGCACACCCGGGGCGCGGCTCAAGAGCTCGGCGGCGTCGGCGGCGGTGGTCTTGCGGATCGCCTCGGCGTCGATCTGGCGCACGGGGAGGGGAGAGCGCGACAGGAGGCGGGGCTGGCCGGTGGCGGTGATCTCGACGGTCTCGTGCACCGAGGGGCCGGGGACGTCGTCGGGGACCGGGTCGTCGTCGGCGGCCGAGTCGTCGTCGTCGCCGGCCTCGTCGTCGCCTTCGGCTTCGTTGTCGTCCGCCGAGTTGCCTTCGGCCTGAGCCCACCCCGGCTCCGGCGCCAGCAGCGCCAACAGCAGGACGAGGGCGGGGACGGAGCCTCTCAAAGCCGCCGCAGGCTGTCCCTCCGCCTGCGGATCGTCAAGGGCAGCAGGAGCCACGCCAGCCCCGCGGCCGAGGCGCCCCCCGCCGCGCAGGCGGGCTGCAGCTGGGGCGGGGCGTCGACGGGGTCGGCCGCCTCATCGGTGGCGGGCACGCTGTACCGCAACCGGTCGGGGGCTTCGAAGGCGCCGCCGTCGGCGAACACGAGCACGTCGGCGGGCCCCGGCTCCCCCGGCGGCACCAGGAATTCCAGGCGTTCGGGGGAGAGCACCCGGACCTGGGTCGACGGAGTCCCGCCGACGCGGACCGTGGGCTCGCCGTAGAACCCGGCACCGGCCAGCACGGCGAGGCCCCCCCCGGCGGGGTCGGACACATCGGGGGTGACGGAGCTGATCGACGGGCGCGGCGTCGCAACAACAAGCTGCGCCGGCCAGGTGATGGTCCCGCCGTCCCACCGCAGCCGCACCCCGTACTCGCCGGCCGGCAGGGCGGGCAGATCCAGCTCCATGCGCTCCGCTGACAGCCACCGCAGGTCCGACGGGTCCAGCGTCAGCTCCTGGTCTCCGACGAGGCTCACCTCGACGTCGGGGGGCAGGTCCCGCCCCGCCAGCCGCACGGTCGTCGCCGCGTCCGCGGGGGCTGAGTCCGGAGACAGCCCACCCAGCCACGGCGTCGGCCCCGGCTGCACCGACTCGGGGATCCCCCCGTCGAAGAACACCCCATCCACCAGCAGCGCCACGTCGCCGAGGGGGTCGGCGCCGTCCCGAACCTCGATGCCCAGCGCCAGCAGCCCGTCCCCGGACACCGGCACCACGGCTTCGAGCCAGCCCGTCGCTCGACCGTCGCCGGCCCAGGCCGTGCCGAGCAAAGGGGCGCTCGGCCCGAACTGAGCCACGGCGGCGTCCTGGCGCAGCGGGCCCAGGGTCGCGGGGTCCAGGGCGATGGAGTCGCCCTGCACCGCGATCGTCGCGACGTCGGCGTGCAGGGCCGCCGCCGCTCCGGGGACCACCAGCTGGTAGGCGATGCGGAGGGACCGCGCATCGGGCGGCACCCGGAGGGTCATCTGCAGCCCCGCGATGTCGTCCTGAGGGCCCACCGCCGACAGATCGGTGCCCGGCAGCGGGTCGGCCAACAGGTCGCCGGTCGACAAGGCCACCAGCGCGCCGCCATGGCGGGGCTCGATGTCGCCCAGGGAGAACCAGGTCGCCCGAGAAGCGGGGGGGCCGACGAGGGCGGCCAGCTCCAGGTCGCCGTGGTTCACCAGCAGCACCTCGGCCACCAGCCGCGCCTCGCCTCCGGCCTGGGCGGAACCCAAGGCCAGCAAGGCCTGCAGCAGCGGGAGGCCGATGGTCACCCGGGCAGCACAAACGGCTGGAGCAGCCCGCGGTGCAGGTCCGGGAGCGCCACGGCCTCGAACTCGGCCATGGAGATCACGCCGGTGATCAGCTCGGCCTCGGCGCTCCAGTCTTCGGACCTGGTGCCGTCCTGGCCCAGCCGCACGCGGAACGAGATCGACTTCGTGCCGATGCGTCGCACCGCGATGAACACCCGCAAGGTCTCGCCGAAGCGGAACGGCTTGCGGAACTTCGCGTGCACGTCGACGAGGGGGAAGCCCACGCCGTCGCCGTTGAGCACCGCGGCGTAGCTGCGGCCCGTCACGTCGCCCCAGAAGTCCTCGAACGCCCGGTGGATCCGGTCGAACATTCGCGGGTAGTACATGACGCCCGCGTGGTCGATGTCGCCGAAGCGGACGGGGTACGGGCGGCTCCACTCGGTCATGAGACCTCCAGGACGATCTTGCCGGCGACTTGCCGATCTTCGATGAGCCGGTGTGCCCGGGCCGCCTGCTCCAGGGGCAGCGTGCGATCGAGGACCGGGCGCAACAGGCCGCGCTCGGCGAGGTCGAGGCAGGCCTGAAGGTCCGCTCGGGAGCCCATGGTGGAGCCGATGACGCTCAGCTGCCGGAAGAAGACGTGGGTCAGCTCGGCCGACGGGTCGTGGCCGGTGGTCGCGCCGCACGTCAGGATGCGCCCGCCGCTGCGGGTCAGCTTCAGGGAGTCTCGCCAGGTCGCCTTGCCCACGTAGTCCACGGTGACGTCGGGGCGACCGATCGATCGCACGATCTTCGTCCAACCGTCCTGGCTGTAGTCGACGACTTCGTCCGCGCCCAGGTCGCGGCACAGCTGCCGCTTGCGCCCGGTCGAGGCGGTGGCCGTGACGTGGCAGCCGGCGGCCTTGCAGATCTGGATGGCCATGACGCCGACGCCGGCCGCCGCCCCCAGGATCAACACCCGCTCCCCGGCCACCAGTCGGCCGCGGGTGACCAGCATGCGCCAGGCAGTCAGCGCCACCAGGGGAAACGCCGCGGCCTGCGCGAACGTCCAGTCCGCGGGCATGGCCACGCAGTTGCGGGCGGGCACGACGAGCTGCTCGCGGTAGGTGCCGTTGCAGGACTCGCCCAGGATCCGGTAGCGCTCGCACAGGCTCGCGTCGCCTTCGAAGCACCGGCGACAGGCCCCGCACGACAAGCCTGGGTCGATGAGGACGCGGTCGCCGATCGCCAGCCCCTGGACCCCGGGGCCCACGGCGTCGATCACCCCGGCGGCGTCGGCGCCCGGGATCCGGGGAACGGGGATCCGCGGCAGCTCCCGCCGAACCCAGACGTCGAGGTGGTTGACGCCGGCGGCGCGGACGGCGAGTCGCACCTCCCCGGGGCCGGGGTCCTCGGAATCGACGTCGTCGAGCTGCAGGACGTCGGGGGAGCCTTGGCGGTGGAAGCGGATGGCACGCACCGCCGCATCGTAGTCCACGACAGGGCGGGCGCGCCGAGCCGCCGCGTCCGGTAGGATCCGCTGCGTGTACGAGATCTGTCGCGCGACCTCGATCAAGGACCCCGGGTTCCTTCAGCTCCTCAGCCAGTTCCTCATCGAGGCGGGCCGGCCCATGCCGGACTCCGTCGCGCTGGAACGCCTGGAGGCGTCGGTTCGTTCGGACCGCATCCGCTTCTACATGGCCATCGGCGATGGCGGCCGGGTTGTCGGTGTGGTGTCCCTGACTCAGACCTTCTCCACCATGCGCATGGCGCCCTACGGGATCGTGGCGGACCTCTATGTCCACCCCGGCCACCGGGGTCGCGGCGCAGCTGCCTCCTTGCTGCTGCAAGCGATGGACGGAGCCCACGAGGCCGGGTGCTGCTACCTCATCAGCGAGGGCGCCGGCGACATGGAAGGGCTGTACGACCGCAAGGGCTGGTACGTGGCCGACGGGCTGATGCGGTATGAGGTCAACCTGAACGCCGCGCCCCCCAGCCTCACGACCACCGGCGAGATCACGTTCGATTGATCCTGCGGCCCGCTTGGGCCGGGCCGGTGTATTGGCCGCTGGTAAGGTGCGACGGTATGACTCCGGCCTGCTCTCATCGAACTCCCCGCGGGTACACCCTCGTTGAGTTGATGATCACGGTCGCGGTCATCGGCATCCTCGCGTCCATCGCGATCCCCCAATACCGGCACTTCCTCATGCGCAGCCGCCGGGCTGAGTTGCCCCTCAACGTCGACGGGTTGCGGACCACGGAGCTGGCGTACCAGTTGGTCTGGGGCTCCTACACCTCGTGCGCGGTGACGCCCGACCCGATCCCGGGCCGCGTCCAGGTGGTCTTTCCGGCGACGGACAGCACGGACATGGACTGGAACATGTTGGGGTGGGTCCCCGACGGCAAGGTGTACGGGCAGTACGAGGTCGTCGCCAACGAGGCCGTGGGCGAGAACGCGGAGTTCGTGGCCAACGGCTACGCGGATGTGGACGGGGACGGCAACCTGGCCGTGTACACCAGCAACCGGGCCCTGAAGGTCCAGATGATCACCGGCAACTCGGTCTACTGAGGGCGGGGATGAGCAACGCAGCGGACACCAGCTGGTCGGGGGAGTTCCAACTCTCCGTTGTCAGCGTGGGCGGGCGCCTGGGGCTGTACGACTGCCTGCGCAGCATGGACGACTTCGTCGCCGGCCGGCCGGCGCGGTTGCCGGCCCTGCAGGACCTCCTGACGCAGCTGGAGTTTGGCGACCGGGAGCGGACCGAGCTCAACGCCGGGCTCAGCCGCATGTGGTCGATCATTCCGCCCATCGACCTCGACGCGCTCAAGGAGTCCGACCCCGACCCGCCGGGGCTCATCGCCCTGGCCAACATCGTCTGCGTCTGGGGGGCCCAGCGCATCGCGCGCCGCGACCTCCAGCCCGACGAACCCAAGCATCGCGAGGACCTGCGTGAGACGGAGTTCGTGGGCCGGTGGATCGCCGAGCAGATCAAGCTGACCGGCCGCACGAGCCGCCGCGGCGGCATCGGGCGCCTCGACGACATGCTGGCGACCCTGAAGCAGGAGCGCCTGGACGAGGCCGAGGAGCGCCGCCAGCGCATCGAAGAGGGCGCCGCCCTGCAGAAGGGCGGCATGGTGAGCGCGCGGAAGTCCGAGGCGGCCGATGGCCTCGCGTCGCTGTGGCGCAAGCTCAGCCGGCCCGGGGCAGCGGTTCCCATCGGTCCCCCGAGCGAGGACATCGGCCCCCAGGCCGTCGAGCTGCTGGACGACCCCGATCTCTACGACGTGGACCCGTTGGTCCCGTCGCTGATGCCGCTGCAGGGCTACTTCGAGCCCCTGGACTTCTGGTGCGCGAACCGGCCGCTCCCGCTGGAGCAGGCGTACCTGCAGGGGTTGTTCGACAGCGCCGGGCTGCCCGAGTCGGCGCGGGCCGCCTGGGAGGGAGGCCGGGCGAACCTGGCTGAGTTGACCGGCGCAATCGACGCCGCCGTGGTGGCCGAGGCCCGGCTCGACCGCCGGGGCAGCCGGGCGCTGACCGTGGCCACGATCGCGGCCAGCCGCCACGCGCTGCTGCGATTCCGCCACCGCCAGGCCGACCAGCCCGACGTCCTGCACCTGCTCGCGGAGATCGTGGCGGTGCTGAACCTCGCCATGGACGGGGAAACGGACGATCTCGTAGGGCGGCTGGCGAAGCTGTCCCAGGAGATCTCAACGCGTGTCGAGGTGGGCGGGACCGGCCGGAAGAAGGCCGCGATCCAGGCGGGGCGGGACGCCCGGCGGCTCAAGGCCGAGACGTCCGCCCGCAAGGCCCGCAAGGCCAAAGCAAAGGCCGCGTCGAAGGCCAACGTGGGGCTCGGGTCCCTCGAAGCGCAGCGGGACCGTGCCCGCGTCTACCGGCTCATCGCCGGGGTGGTGCTGGTGGTGGTCCTGGGGGCCGGGGTGGTGGCTCTGCGGGTCACGACGCAGGGCCCGCCGCCCGCGGCGACCTACGAGGAGATGCCCGTCGTCGCGCTCATCCGCGGCAAGGAGATGGTCGTCGTGCGGGTGGACCCGGTCTGGCCGATGCTCCCCCAGAAGGAGCGCGCGCCGGGCGTGGCCGCCCTCTACGACCGCCTGGCCCACGAGATGGAGGGCGAGCTCGTCGAGGTGAAGATCGTCGATCCGCGGGGCAAGCACCTGGGCGGGGCGCGCGCCGGGCGGGTCTACTGGACCGAGGCCGAGGCGACCCCCACCCCGGTGGCGACGCCCCCCCCGCCGTCCAAGGACTAGTGGTTCTGCGCAGGGAATTCGGTGAGTTGATTGGGATGGCCTGCGCGTCGATGGC
>Ga0055584_100001949_pt1 | contig 20262 bp, 17 predicted proteins | sample OSDHelmetaG_FD_58716 | JGI IMG/M metagenome (GOLD analysis project Ga0055584, IMG submission 58716) | Pelagic marine sediment microbial communities from the LTER site Helgoland, North Sea, for post-phytoplankton bloom and carbon turnover... | ecosystem: Environmental > Aquatic > Marine >...
GTGTCCTTTTTTTGGTTAATTCCGATGATATGGAATCAATCTATTGAATTAATTAAAGATATGCCGGTGATGTTTAACGATTTTCAATTTTTTATTAGCGGATTGCCCGATCGTTATCCTGATGTCATTAATTCAAAATTAATTGAAAGTGCAACTAATATATTAAGAGGGAAAATTTTAGGCTTAGGTGAAAGTCTGCTTAAAAGCTCATTGTCTTCTATTCTAAATTTAGTCAGTTTAGGCATCTATGCGATTTTAGTACCATTATTGGTTTTCTTTTTACTTAAAGATAAGCAAGTATTGTTAGGTGGTGTGGTGAATTTGTTGCCACAAAATCGCCGTTTAGCGAAAAATGTTGGGATAGAAATGAATGAAAAAATATCCAATTATATTCGCGGTAAATTCACAGAAGTCATTATAGTGGCGGTGGCAACTTATTTAGGGTTGATTGCTTTTGATCTCCGATATGCGCTTTTATTGAGTGTTGGAGTGGGCTTGTCGGTGCTTATTCCCTATATAGGAGCGGCGGTCATTACTTTCCCCGTGGCGATGATTGCCTTGTTTCAATTTGGACTAAGTTCCACATGCGGATGGTTATTATTGGTATACTTTATTATTCAAGCTATAGATGGAAATATATTAGTGCCACTTATTTTTTCTGAAGCAGTGAATTTGCATCCTGTTTGGATTATTGTTTCAGTCCTCTTTTTTGGTGGATTATGGGGCTTTTGGGGCGTATTTTTTGCAATCCCTTTAGCTACTTTAGTAAAAAGTGTCCGTTATGTTGTGGTTAATCAAAAATAAATCGGTGAAATGCTTGCACGAATTTTTATTCATGGGATAATGGCGCGCCATTTATTCACACTAATTTCGAGACCTGAGAAGGTGACGGAGAACATATGATAGAAAAAACAGAAAAATTACAAAAAGTACTAGCACGAGCAGGGCATGGCTCTCGCCGTGAAATTGAATCTTTGATTGCACAAAATCGCATTAGCGTTGATGGTGCTATTGCGAAATTAGGTGATCGTATCGACGCTAATGTAGCGAAAGTACGTATCGATGGTCGCCAGGTGCGCATCAATACGAACAGAGATCAAGTCTGTCGCGTGTTAGTATACAATAAACCTGAAGGTGAATTATCAACTCGTCGCGATCCTGAAGGTCGTCGTACTGTTTTTGAACGTTTACCACATTTAGAAAATTCACGTTGGATTTCTATTGGTCGTTTAGACGTGAACACCTCTGGATTATTGTTGTTTACCACAGATGGTGAACTTGCTAATCGCTTAATGCATCCCAAAAGTAAGATAGAACGTGAATATATGGTTCGCGTTTTTGGTGAAGTTACTGACACTATGATTCAGAATCTAGTAGAAGGGGTGGATCTAGAAGATGGTCATGGAAAAGCGCGTTTTGAAGATGTCGTTTATACTGCAGGCGAAGGAATGAATCACACTTTTTATGTGGTTATTTCTGAAGGTCGTAACCGTGAAGTCCGTCGTTTATGGGCATCTCAAGGGTTGACTGTAAGTCGTTTGAAACGTGTACGTTATGGTTCTATCTTTTTAGAAAAAGATTTGCCTAAAGGCGGTTGGAAAGAATTAAGCTTAAAAGAAGTGAATTATTTACGTGAAATGGTTGAACTTCCACCAGAAAATACTTCGCTTGTAGATAAGAAAATCGATAAATATAAAACTAAGCGTAAAGATGCTCGAAAAATAAAACGTGCAGTACGTCGTTTTGATAAACGTCGTAATGAAGAGGGTGCACCTTTGCCTATCACACGTAATCAACAACGTCGTAAAACGTCGCATAAACCTAAGACAAGACGTTAATTTAGGTATAAACATGGCTGAAGATAAATTGGTGTCTGGTAAACCTGGACATACTGGATTAAAACGAGTGTTTTTAGCAACGAAAAATTCTATAAAGGGGTTAGCAGCTGGGCTTAAATATGAATCAGCGGTTCGCCAAGAAAGTTTTTTGTTAATATTAGCGCTTGTGATCTGTTGTTTTCTCGATGTTTCTTCTCTAGAAAAAGTCGCGCTTATCGGTGTGTGGTTTATTGTATTAATAGCGGAAATTCTTAATTCTGCTATTGAAGCGGTGGTCGATCGTATTGGATTAGAATACCATCCTTTAAGCGGTCGAGCTAAAGATTTAGGATCTGCTGCTGTTTTTATTGCATTGTGTTTTGCGATTTTAACTTGGGTGTTGATTTTAATTTAGTTTAAAAATCATAAAAAAGGCCAAGTCAGTCATACTGACTTGGCCTTTTTTTATTGATATTAGCAGTTATTTACTAATTCGTTTATATTTTATTCTGTGTGGTTCAGCTGCTTGCGCGCCTTCTGCTTGTTTTAACCAAGCAATATAATCAGAATAATTCCCTTCATAAAAATTAACTTTACCTTCATCTCGATAATCAAGGATATGAGTTGTAATACGATCTAAGAACCAACGGTCATGAGAGATTATCATGGCACAGCCTGGAAATTCTAAAATGGCTTCTTCTAATGCACGTAGTGTTTCTACATCTAAGTCATTAGTAGGTTCATCGAGTAAAATAGTATTTCCCCCGGCCTTTAATAATTTTGCTAAATGGACGCGGTTTCTTTCACCTCCAGAAAGATCACCAATACGTTTTTGTTGATCAGATCCTTTAAAATTGAAGCGAGAGACGTAAGCCCGAGATGGAATTTCAAAGTTATTGATGCGTAAAATATCGTTACCTTCTGAAATTTCATCATATACGGTATTATTGTTATTCATATGGTCACGAAATTGATCAACAGAAGCCAATTGTACCGTTTCACCGATACTGATGGTGCCTGAATCTGGCTGTTCTTTACCTGTCAGCATTTTAAATAGGGTCGATTTACCCGCACCATTAGGGCCAATAATACCTACAATAGCGCCCTTAGGGATACTGAAGGACAAATCATCAATAAGCACGCGTCCATCGAAAGATTTTGTTAGATGGTCGACATCGATCACTTTATCCCCTAAGCGAGTTCCTGGCGGAATAAAGAGTTCATTGGTCTCATTACGACGTTGATGATCTGCAGAGCTTAACTCTTCAAAACGCGCCATACGGGCTTTAGATTTAGCTTGTCTTCCCTTAGGATTTTGACGTACCCATTCTAATTCCTTTTCGATGGTTCTTTGTTGGGCTTTTTCTTGGGCCGCTTCATGTTTTAAGCGAGCATCTTTTTGTTCTAGCCAAGAGCTATAGTTTCCTTCCCAAGGAATACCTTCACCTCGATCGAGTTCAAGAATCCAACCTGCTGCATTATCCAAGAAATAACGGTCATGAGTCACAGCCACAACGGTACCTGAATAATCCACTAAGAAACGTTCTAGCCAAGCAACAGATTCTGCATCTAAATGGTTAGTAGGTTCATCGAGAAGTAGCATATCTGGATGTTCAAGCAATAATCGACAGATAGCGACACGGCGACGTTCTCCTCCGGATAATACTTTTATTTTAGTATCCCATTCAGGTAAGCGTAGGGCATCAGCAGCGCGTTCTAGTGTGTTATCTAAGTTATGACCATCTTGTGCTTGAATAAGGGCTTCTAGTTGCCCTTGCTCTTTGGCTAGTGCATCAAAATCGGCATCTGGTTCAGCATAAGCTGCATAGACTGCATCTAATCGAGCTAAGCTATTTTTGAGTTCTACAACGGCTTCTTCGACTGTTTCACGGACAGTCTTATTTTCATCTAATTTAGGTTCTTGAGGTAGATATCCAATTTTTAAGTTCGGCATCGGGCGCGCTTCACCATCAAAGTCTTTATCTATTCCTGCCATAATTCGAAGTAAGGTAGATTTACCAGCACCATTTAGCCCGAGCACACCTATCTTGGCGCCAGGGAAAAAGCTTAATGATATATCTTTTATTATTTGTCGTTTGGGTGGAACTATCTTACTTACACGTGACATGGTATAAACGTATTCAGCCATATGTCGTTATTCCTTAATAATTAATAAAATAGTATTTTACCAATAATCCATTATAATTTAACTATTATTCAGTATTTTTTTACCTAAATAAAAGAGAGATGACTTGATAAATATTAAAAATACCCTTTATAAACAAGTAGTGTTGGTATTCTTGACCACATTGCTCTGGTCTTCTTCTGTTTTGGCAGTAACACAGAGCAAACTTGATAGGCAAAGAGACATTTATGTACAGGCTTCCCAAGCTTTAGATCAGCATGATATGGAGACATTTTGGACCTTAAGAAAAGAAATTGTTGATTATCCCTTAACACCTTATTTAAATAATCGTATTTTTTTATCTCAACTTTCGCAAAAAAACTTATCTCAAGTGCAAAATTACCTAAAAAAATACGATGATTTTCCTTTTACTACTCACGTATTTAATCGTTATTTAGCTCAGTTAGGGGCACAAAAAGCTTGGTCTGAATTTTTGGTGCTGCAACCTACTGTTCCTCGTTCTGAAGTTTATCAATGTTATTTTTATCGCGCTCAATTAGCTCAAGGTAGGAAAACTATTGCGTGGCAAGGTGCTAAGAAATTATGGCATTCAGGTCAGTCGGTTAATGCTGCCTGTGATCCCTTATTTGCATCTTGGATAGAGGCAAAACAGCGAACAGATGGCGATATTTTGGATCGAATGTTATTGGCTTTTTCTGCGTATAATTCATCTTTATTAAACTATTTAAAGACACAATTATCAGATAAGAGTATTAGCCAAGGTCAGATGATATTAGATCTCTATGCAGATCCTGATGGTGTCGAAAAATTTGCAAAGCAACGTAAAGTTACCTCTTTTTATCAATCACTCACCAGAGTGGCATTTAAGCGTTTATCGAGAAAGTTACCTTTAGAGGCACAAAAACAATTTTTAGGTGTAGTGAAAGGGCAACATTTTACGGGTGCTGAGATACAAAAATTGGGCGATTATTTAGCTCGACATCTACTGTATACTTCAGATAAAAAAGCGCAACAGTGGCGTGATAAAATAATAATAAAATCTAACAATACAGCACTCATAGAAAAAAGAATTGAGCGTGAAATCAAAAATCAGCACTGGACTCAAGTGGTAAAGTGGATTGCGATACTGAAAGCAGAAGCGCAAAAACAACCTCGCTGGGTTTTTTGGAAAGCCCATATTGCTGATATGCAAGGTAAGAAAAAAATAGCGCACCAACTTTATACTCGTATTTTAGGCGAACGTGACTTTTATAGTGTTGCAGCAGCGATTGAATTGAATGCTCCTATTAAGTTTCGCGTACAATCCGCTTTACCTAAAGGAGATATCAAATTAGGCACTTATCAAAATATATTTGCGCGCATTCAAGAACTTCTTATTCTAGATAAATTAGATGCAGCACGTTATGAATGGCAACATATGCTCAATGAATGTTCGCCACAAGAAATTCCGATGTTTGCTGCCTATGCAGATCACCGAGGTTGGCATCATTTTGGCATATTAGCCACGGTAAAAGGAAAAATGTGGGATCATCTTAATTTGAGATTTCCCTTAGCTTATCAATGGGCTTTTAACTTTTTTAGTAAGGAACATCAGATAGCAAAAACAACTTTAATGGCAATTGCACGTCAAGAAAGTGCGCTTTTCCCTAATGCTCATTCTCGTGTTGGTGCGAGGGGGTTGATGCAACTTATGCCAAAAACTGCTCAACAAACGGCACAAAAACTGGGATATACATCTTATAGTATAGAGTTATTGTATAACTCTAAGGTCAATATTCGCTTAGGTAGTGCTTATCTTAAGGAAATGTTAGATAAATATAATCAAAATAGGATCCTAGCCTTTGCTTCTTACAATGCAGGGCCGAATCGAGTGGAATCTTGGTTGCAACGTAGCAATGGAAAGCTTGATGTTTATGCATTTATTGATATGATCCCTTTTTCAGAGACAAGAGGATATGTAAAAAATGCATTAATGTTTGATCTCTACTACCAAAAAATATTGGGGAAAACTCCTTATTTATTAACCAAAGATGAACTTAAACAAAAATATTAAATGGGGATGATTTTATGTCAGATAGCATACAATACCGATCTCAAGATCAGGTGATAAATCTTATAGAAAAAGCAACACAGCAAGGAAAATTGACTCAGTTGCTTGATGTATTGCTTACACCTGATGAAAAAGAAGCATTAATTCCTCGAGTCAATATTATATTGGAGCTCTTGTTAGATAATAAAAGTCAGCGTCAAATTAGTCAGATGCTAGGCGTAGGAGTTGCGACTATTACTCGTGGATCTAATGAATTAAAACGTCAGCCAGAGGACGTTAAGGCATGGTTACTTAAATTAATACAGACGCAATCGCCTAAAGATGAATTGCATAGAAAATAGAGGGTATTGCGCCCAATAATGACAAAAGGCCTAATAAATTTTATTAGGCCTTTTGTCATTTGACCGTATAACACCAAGATCAATGTTGAATTCGAGACAAAAATTCAGATAAAGATAAACCTAAGCCTGATGCTTTAGGGTGTCCACCGCCACCAAAAGAAGCGGCAAGTTCGCTTAAATCAATACTTTCATCATTTCCTGAACGTAAGCTGATAGAAACGGTTTTTTCATAGGTGGTATAGATAGCGATAAAAGGACAGGTTTTACGAAAAGGTTCTGCCATATCACTGGTAAAACCAGGAATAGAGGCAATGGCAGGGACAATGTGGCCATTGAGTTCAATCATCATAGCACCTTGTTTATCGACGCCTGATTTTACCTTTTTCAACATCCTATTTTTGACTTCTTCAATCAGATTTCCTTCTGTCCTTAGTTGTTCGATATTAGTTCCTTCTTCTGTTGCTTGCATGAGTTTTTTAAAGGCATCGAAGTGAGGCGAACGGTGTTGGAGCGCATTATGGATGATATCGACGTCATCATGCACTTTTGTCCATAAATCTCTATCTTGAATATAAGAATATAAAATAGGGAGAGGTTGTTCATTAGTGGGGGAAAAATGACTCCAACATATAGTGGCACCAGAGCGATTCATATCAAAGACGCCTTGGATTTTTCCTGCTGCTAAAAGGGGTTGCAGTTCTAATGCTGATTTATGATGATCATAGATACAATATTGAAATCCTTTTTCTAGTAAAGCTTCAACAATAGGACGTTTAAGAGAAAAATCGACACTCCATATTTCATTGCAACCTTCTGGTAGCAAAGATAAGACAGACTCCAAGGTTTCTACCTCATAATAACGACCTGGGATACATTCATAAGAAGGTACAGGATTAAGTGATTGGAGGTGTTTTTCTGTTGCGTACATAGCTCCGTAACCATCCATACAGGGGGAATGGTAAAATATAGCTATATGTCTCATGATTTATTCCTTGAAAGATTGACTTTTTGACCGCCTAGATTATCATTGCACAATGTGAGATACAAATTTTTATACAGTATATGAGCCGAGGTCACTTAATAATACCTCTATTTTTCATCAATATTTATATGTGTATTTAATCTTGAAAATAAAAAAATTGTCCCCATTTTAGGATACTGTACATAAATTTATTTTATCTTTTTTATCGTGGCGCTCGACTCTAAAGAGTTGTAAGGCTATAATGTCGCGTCTATTTTTAACTCAGTATTTAACTGAGCAAGTTTGAGGTTAATAATAAAATGCAAGTTTCTGTAGAAACCCTTGAAGGCCTAGAGCGCCGTTTAACTATCACCGTTCCTGCTGCTAATGTTGAAGATGCGATTACAGCAGAGCTTCGTAATATCGCTAAAAACCGTCGTTTTGATGGTTTCCGTAAAGGTAAAGTGCCATTGAAAATGGTAGCTCGTTTATACGGTCAATCAGTTCGTCAAGACGTACTAGGCGAAGTGATGCAACGTAATTACATCGAAGCTATCGTTAAAGAAAAAATTAATCCAGCAGGTTACCCTGCATTTGCTCTTGTTGAAAATGAAGCGGGCAAAGATTTGGTATTTACTGCAACTTATGAAGTGTATCCAGAAATTAAACTTACAGGCCTTGATAGTATCAATGTAGAAAAACCTGTAACTACCATCACTGATGAAGATGTAGATCATATGATCGATACACTTCGCAAACAACAAGCAACATGGTCTGAAGTTGACGATGTAGCAAAAGAAGATAGCCGTGTCACAATGGACTTTAACGGAACTATTGATGGCGAAGAATTTGAAGGCGGTAAAGCGACTGATTTCCCTCTAGAAATGGGTGCTGGTCGTATGATCCCAGGTTTTGAAGAAGGTATTGTTGGTAAAGCAAAAGGTGAAGAATTTACCCTTGATGTGACTTTCCCTGAAGATTACCATGCGGAAAACCTAAAAGGTAAAGCAGCACAATTTGCCGTAACTTTGAAAAAAGTTGAAGCGCGTGAACTTCCTGAAATTACAGATGAATTTATCGCTAAATTCGGTGTTAAAGAAGGTGGCTTAGATGCACTTAAAGCCGAAATTCGTAAGAATATGGAACGTGAACTTAGCAACACAATCAAAGCTAAAATTAAAGAACAAGCTATTGAAGGTCTTGTGAAAGTCAATGAACTAGACGTACCAAAAGCAGCAGTTGAACAAGAAATTGAAACATTGAAAAAACAAGCAATGCAACGTTTTAGTGGTCAATTACCAAAAGGTGCTGAAGCGCCAGAACTTCCAAATGAACTCTTCCAAGAACAAGCTGTTCGTCGTGTGAAAACCGGTCTTCTTTTAGGTCAAGTTATCGAAGATAATGAACTAAAAGCAGACGAAGAACGCGTAAAAGCAACTATTGCTGAATTAGCATCTGCATATGAAGATCCTTCTGAAGTCGTAGCATACTATGAAAAGAATGAAGAAATGATGAAACAAATGCAAAATCTAGCTCTTGAAGATCAAGCAATTGATTGTATTTTAGCGCAAGCACAAGTAGCTGATAAAGAAGTTAGTTTTGATGAGCTAATGAATCAACAACAAGCTTAAGCATTATAATTAAAGGAAGAAATTTTTCTTACCTTTTGTTCATAAGATGGTTCGTGTTGATTTTTCATGCGGACCATTTATTTTTAGGGAAAAAATCATGATAAATGAAATTAATCCAATGTCACCTATTATGGATGCGCTCGTACCTATGGTTGTAGAACAGACTTCACGTGGTGAACGTTCTTATGATATATATTCTCGATTACTTAAAGAGCGTATTATCTTTTTAACCGGTGAAGTTGAAGATCAAATGGCAAATCTTGTTTGTGCCCAATTGCTATTTTTAGAATCTGAAAACCCAGAAAAAGATATTTATCTTTATATCAATTCACCTGGTGGCTCTGTAACAGCGGGTATGTCAATTTATGATACTATGCAATTTGTTAAACCAGATGTAAGCACCGTATGTATGGGACAAGCAGCTTCTATGGGGGCTTTCTTACTTGCTGGTGGCGCTAAAAACAAACGTCATTGCTTACCTAATTCTCGTGTAATGATTCATCAACCTTTAGGTGGATTCCGTGGCCAAGCTTCTGATATACAGATCCATGCTCAAGAAATTCAACAAATTAAACGTAAATTAAACGGTTTATTGGCAGAACATACAGGTCAACCATTAGAAGTAATTGAAAAAGATACAGATAGAGATAACTTTATGTCTGCAGATCAAGCGATGGAATATGGTTTAGTTGATACGGTTCTGACTAAAAGAGATGCAGAATAATTAAGTTTTTTCTTCTATATATTCTTTGATCTGGAGTATATACTCTGAAATAGCCGTGAAACATTAGATTAAATAAAAGAGGTGTGTAATGATAGACGAGCCCAAAGACGGTAAATTGCTATACTGTTCCTTTTGTGGCAAAAGCCAGCATGAAGTTAAAAAGCTTATTGCAGGACCTTCTGTATATATTTGTGACGAATGTGTTGACCTATGTAACGATATTATTCGCGAAGAAGTAAGCGAAACTTTGCCTACACAAGAGAATAGAAAATTACCGACACCGCAAGAAATTCGTATGCATCTTAATGATTATGTGATCGGACAAGATCTTGCTAAGAAAGTGTTATCTGTAGCCGTATACAACCACTACAAGCGTTTACGTCATGGAGATACGAATAAAGGTGTTGAATTAGGAAAGAGTAATATCTTACTTATCGGACCTACTGGTAGTGGTAAGACGTTATTAGCTGAAACACTTGCTCGATTCTTAGATGTGCCTTTTGCTATGGCAGATGCAACTACATTAACTGAAGCCGGCTATGTAGGTGAAGATGTTGAAAATATTATCCAAAAATTGCTACAAAAATGTGATTATGATGTAGCTAAAGCAGAACGTGGTATTGTCTATATTGATGAAATTGATAAAATTTCACGTAAATCAGATAATCCATCTATTACTCGTGATGTTTCTGGTGAAGGTGTACAACAAGCCTTATTGAAACTGATCGAAGGGACCGTTGCTGCAGTACCACCTCAAGGTGGCAGAAAACATCCGCAACAAGAATTTTTACAAGTTGATACCTCTAAGATCTTATTTATTTGTGGTGGGGCATTCTCTGGCTTAGATAAAGTTATTGATCGTCGTATTAATATCGCATCAGGTATTGGTTTTGGTGCGGAAGTTCATGTGAAAGAAGATGAGCTGAATGAATCTCGACTTTTATCTAACGTTGAGCCACAAGATTTAGTAAAATTCGGTTTAATTCCTGAATTTATTGGTCGTTTGCCTGTGACTGCTACTTTAACTGAATTAGATGAAAAAGCATTAATGCAGATATTGACTGAGCCTAAAAATGCGATCACTAAACAGTATGCTGCTTTGTTAGATTTAGAAGGTGTAGAACTCGAATTTAGAGATGATGCCTTAAAAGCGATTGCTCAAAAAGCCATGACTCGTAAAACAGGGGCACGTGGTTTGCGTTCTATCGTTGAAAAAGTATTACTTGAAACTATGTATGAATTGCCTTCTACTGAAGGTGTTTCAAAAGTTGTTATCGATAAAAATGTTATCGATGGTGAAGCTGAACCACTAATGTTATTTAATCAAGATAAAACAGCATTAGAAAACAACCTATAAAGTTTAAAAAATATACAGAGAAAAAGATGATCCTTTCAGGTCATCTTTTTTTTTAAGTAAAGAGTTGAAATTTTACTTTATGGTCAGCATATATATATCTATTACTATAATAAAGAACATAAGAGAGAGAATATGAGTCAAGATATGAATGAGTATATTGATATTCCGGTATTACCACTAAGAGATGCAGTGGTTTATCCTTATATGGTGATCCCTTTATTTGTCGCTCGAGAAAAATCCAAAGATTGCATTGAAAGAGCAATGGAAGGAGATCAAAAAATCCTCTTAGTTGCACAAAAAAATGGAAAAATCGATGATCCGCAAATAGAAGATATTTATAGAGTCGGTACTATTGCTAAAATAGTACAAAAATTGCAGTTACCTGATGGCTCACTAAAAGTATTAGTAGAAGGTGTAGAACGAGCTGATATTCGCGAATTTTCTAATGATACAGCACATTTTTCGGCAAAAATTGATCCATTAACGTCAATGCAAATGGATGAAAAAAAAGAAACAGTGGTCTTGCGTTCTGCACTGACTCAATTTGAAAAATATGTGAAATTAAATCGAAAAATGCCCGCAGATGTAGTGGCGCCTATGGAAAAAATCATCGATGCGAATCGTTTTGCAGATACCATGGCCGCTTATCTCCCTCTTAATTTAGAAAATAAACAAAAAGTTTTAGAAATTCTTGAAGTTAATAAGCGTATTCAATTTCTTATTGCTTTTATGGAGTCAGAAGAAGATATACTTGAAGTAGAAAATCGTATTCGTGACGAAGTTAAAGCGCAAATGGAAAAAACGCAAAAAGAGTATTATCTAAATGAGCAAATGAAAGCCATTAAAAAAGAACTTAATGAGGGTAATGGTGAAGCGAATGAAAACGAAAAATTAAAAGAAAAGATAGAAGCAGCTAAGATGACTGCTGAAGCGAAAGAAAAAGTAGAGCAAGAATTAGAAAAATTAAATATGATGTCGCCTATGTCACCAGAGGCTACGGTAGTGCGAGGCTATATCGATTGGATATTAGCCGTGCCTTGGAACAAGCGCTCTAGAGTGAAAAAAGATATTCGTAAAGCTGAAGAGATTTTAAATCAAGATCATTATGGTTTGGATCGTGTTAAAGATCGTATTTTAGAATATTTAGCAGTACAAAGTCGGATGAACAAGTTAAAAGGGCCAATTCTTTGTCTTGTGGGACCTCCAGGTGTAGGTAAAACTTCTTTAGGTCAATCCATTGCTCGGGCAACGGGACGCAAGTATATTCGTATGGCTTTAGGTGGTGTGCGTGATGAAGCTGAAATACGAGGGCATCGTCGTACCTATATTGGTGCTATGCCAGGGAAAATTATTCAAAAAATGGGTAAGGTTGGGGTTAAGAACCCACTATTCTTACTAGATGAAATTGATAAAATGTCTTCGGATATGCGAGGTGATCCTGCATCCGCATTATTGGAAGTGTTAGATCCAGAACAAAATAACACTTTTGATGATCATTATTTAGAAGTAGATTATGATTTATCCGATGTTATGTTTGTAGCCACTTCCAATTCCATGAATATCCCAGGACCGCTATTGGATCGTATGGAAGTCATTCGCCTGAGTGGTTACACCGAAGATGAAAAACTACACATAGCAAAAGAGCATTTATTAAATAAACAGATTCAAGCTAATGGTTTGAAGGAAAAAGAAATTCAAATCCAAGATTCAGCTATCCTAGGTATTATTCGTTATTATACGCGAGAAGCCGGAGTACGTGGACTAGAACGTGAAATTTCTAAAATTTGTCGTAAGGTGGTTAAAGCGATCTTATTAGATAAAAAGTTAACTCATGTGGAAGTGTCAGATCAAAATCTTCATGATTATCTTGGTGTGCGTCATTTTAATTATGGTAAAGCAGAAGAAGAAAACCGTATTGGTCAAGTCACCGGTTTAGCTTGGACACAAGTAGGGGGAGAACTTTTAACTATTGAAGCCCAAACTATGTTAGGCAAAGGTAAAATGATTCAAACGGGTTCTTTGGGTGATGTGATGCAAGAATCTATTCAAGCAGCTATGACAGTGATCAGGACTCGTGCACATAAATTAGGTGTAGATGAAAATTTTTATGAAAAAAGAGATATTCATGTTCATGTGCCAGAAGGCGCAACACCTAAAGATGGACCTAGTGCTGGTATTGCCATGTGTACGGCTTTAGCATCAAGTCTAACCGGTATTCCTGTGCGAGCTGATGTGGCGATGACGGGGGAAATTACTTTACGTGGAGAGGTTTTGCCTATTGGTGGTTTAAAAGAAAAGTTACTTGCAGCTCATCGTGGTGGTATTAAAACAGTATTGATCCCACATGAAAATCGTAAGGATTTGGAAGAAATTCCTGAAAATGTGCTTGCCGATTTGAATGTACACCCTGTACGGTGGATTGAAGAAGTACTGGAAATTGCATTGGAACGAAATCCCTTTGGTGCTTCTTTTGCGTAAAAAATGTGCTATATTGTTTTAATATATTGAAAATAATACATAAAAGAAAGAAAAAGCGTATTAAAACATTTTTTTTTATGATTTTATTTAGTAGAATGATCAGCGGTTAAGACTTGTGTCTTAGTCTTTCAAAAATTTATTCAACTTCTAGTATTTTAGAGATACAGAAGAGTTCATGAAGAGGATGATTACAGTGAACAAATCTCAACTAATCGATAAAATTGCGTCTGACGCAGATATTTCAAAAGCGGCTGCTGGTCGTGCACTAGATGCTTTCGTTGCAGCAGTGACTGAAACTTTAGAATCTGGAGATCAAGTTTCAATGGTCGGTTTCGGTACTTTTTCTGTTCGTGATCGCGCAGCTCGTACTGGACGTAACCCTCAAACAGGTGAAGAAATTCAGATAGCCGCTACAAAAGTACCTGCTTTCAAACCTGGTAAATCATTAAAAGATGCTGTAAACACACTATAAATCGTTTGTTTTATACACATTATTATAATAATAAGTCTATGTTATGCATGGACTTTTTTATTTTCAGTATTTTAACTTCTGTACGTGTTAAATAGTGCTTATACTCCAAATCTAGAGATTAAAAAATAAGCCATATTTTCTGATTAGGACTGAGTGTTTAAGGCTGCAAAACTAGCGGGAGCAATACCAATTTCTTTTGCTGGAGAACCGGCTACAATAATGTTTTCAGGGACCGGCTTTAATACCACTGAATTTGCAGCTACAATTGCATTTTCCCCCACCTCTATATTGCCTAAAACCGTTGCACCAGCACAAATAAGTGCACCTTTACGTATCTTAGGATGTCTGTCTCCTTCTTCTCTAAAAGTACTTCCAAGAGTGACGCCATGCCAAATACTGACATTATCTTCGACAATGGCTGTTTCTCCAATGACGATATTAATACCGTGATCAATAAATAAATCTTTTCCCAGTTTGGCTGCGGGATGAATATCAATATCCCAAGCTTTAGAGATCCAGTTTTGCATCAATACCGCACTTTGTATATCTCCTTCACACCATATAGCATGTGCAAAACGATAAGCTTGTAGGGCTAAAATGCCACGAAAAGAGAGAAATGCTGTAAGTTGATCTGGACAAGCAGGATTTGTTTTAACCAAACGATTGATATCAATTTCTGCTGCTTGTGTGATTTTGGGGTTCTGTAGAAGAAGATCTGAAAACCAGGTAACTAATATTTCTCGAGAAAGATTGTCTTTTAGTTCATCGGCTAAACGACCAATTAATGCATCAGAGAAAGAATCGTAAGCAAAAATTTTTTGGTTTAAATAAATATTTAAACGGTGATTTTTTTGCGATAAATAATTTGCTTGATTGATAATGTCTGACCAGATCATAATATTGTCCATTGTTTAAAATAAAAAAGACTGTCTTATGTAGTAAAATATAAGACAAACATATCGAATGTCGACTAATTTTTTAGTTGTTCTATAGCTTTAAATACCGACATAGCTAATGTGCCAGCACCTATGGCTATGGCATTTTCGTCGGCTTTAAAATGCGGGCTATGCCAAGAATAAATGCAATCTTTTTTTTCGTTCCGCACACCTAACCAATAGAAAAATCCTGGGGTATCTCCTGATAAATAGGCAGAGAAATCTTCGCCTCCAGTAGATGGAATAGGATCAACGGGAATAGCACCAATACTTTTTACTGCTTGTAATGCAGTGTCGTATAGTGAGGGATTATTATCTGTGACGGCCAGTTCATAGTAGTAATTAAGTTTTCCCTGACATCCATAGGCGAGGGACGTATTTTCAATAATTTGTGTTAATCTTTGCTCAATTTTCTTTGCTATTTTTGTATCAAAAGATCTGACGGTACCATACATTTTGACTTCATCTGGCGTTACGTTATTGGTTGTCCCTATCCCAGAAGATATATTACAAATAGAAACAACACAAGAGTCTAATGGGCTAATGTTACGGCTGACAATGCTTTGCACTGATTGAATCACCGCTGCTGCGGCAACAATAGGATCAGTATTGAGTTGAGGAATACCACCATGTCCCCCTTTGCCTCTAATACTGATAATGATTCTATCTACAGCTGCCATGATGGGACCTTTTTTTACGGCCACTGATCCTACGGGGACTTCAGGTGAATTGTGTAATCCAAAGATCGCATCGACTTTAGGATTTTCTAAACAACCTAAAGACATGAGTTTTTTAGCACCTGTGTTAATTTCTTCGGCTGGTTGAAAAAGAAATTTGACCGAGCCATGAATATCTTCACGCAATTCGGATAAAATTCTCGCTGCACCTAAAAGGGAGGCCATGTGAGTATCATGACCACAAGCATGCATGGTTCCTTTTACTTTAGATGGATATTGAGATGAAGATTTTTCTTCGATGGGGAGGGCATCTATATCACTACGTAGCGCAATACAGGGGCCTTCTTTTTTTCCTTTTAAAAGAGCAATACATCCTGTTTTAAGATCGGTATCTAAAATTTCTATTCCAAATTCTTCTAAGTGTTTTTTTATGAAAGTTGTAGTTTCATATTCGTGGTCACTTAATTCTGGATTTTTATGTAACCATAGTAGTTCCTCGAGAAATAGGGTTTGGTGATCTTGCATCTTCTTTTTTATTTTTGTATCTATTGACATAAGGTAAATCCTTTTTCTTTGGTTATATGAGAGGAATCTATTTTATTTGAGTTATAGAAGAGAATTATCTCGCCAGAAGTATTGGTAACTGGGCGAGATATGGTGTTTATAGGAAAGCCTCAGCAACAAGAGCAGAACCTATATATGTTCCCGTAAAGACAAGAACAGATATAATGGCAATTTTGATTCCTGATTGTTTAAATAATTTGATTTCCATATCAGTTACAGCCATGGCTGCATAAGCGAGTACTGGCGTCGCAAGAGATAAGAAGCTCAGACTTTGTAAATGACTCAGTAATAGTGAGGAATAAGGGAAAGCAGGTAGTGTACAAAGTACGCTTATTAAGGATACCCAAGCAACCGTAGGGAATGGACCTTTAATCCAGAGTTTAAGTGCCATACCTATAACAATCATCACAAATAAAATGATCATGCCTGGGAGCCCCTCTAGAAAAGAATGCCCAGTTCCGGCCCAGTTACTCATTAAGGCGATACCACAGAATATCAGCATCAGAATGATATTTTCTTTAAATCCTAGTTCTTTGTTTTCTTTTTGTGTTAGATCTATTGTTGTTGTGTTCATCATAGATACCTCTTTATACTTCATTAGTTGCATTAGAAACAGAATACGAACTGGAGCTTAATCTTTTGTAGTACCATTCAGAGAAGGGTAAGCCAATAAATATCGCCACATATAATCCGGTTGCATTGGTTAATAGATTACTGGCACCGGCAAAAGCCAGAATTTCATCTTTGATATCTGGGTACGCAGCTGCCAGTGTGCCGGAACATGCGGCGGTCATGCTGCCACTTCCTACACCACAAGCCATAGCTAAAGCTCTGGGATCGATCCAGTCAGTGGAAGCCAATAATCCGGAAATCAGGGCAAAGTAGATAGTACCGAACATGGTTCCCATGACATAGACACCCATAACTCCCACACCTTCTTTACTTTTCAAGCCATATCTATCGGAGATAACGGCAATATTAGGTTCTCTAGCAATGGAATAGGTAGCACCAATAGCCTCGCGACCCATTTTGAAAAGTAAGACAGCAACGGGCATGGCAATTAACATAGTGGCTAAGTTACCAATTTCTTGCATGATCATGGCGACACCTGAATCCATAATTTTGGGTAATGCTGGACCAATTAATGTGCCAAATTTAGCGATAAATGGCAGAATACCAATGGCAAGCACTGAAATTGCGACACTGGCTTGTTTTTTGTTAATTAATTTTTGCGAAAAATGAGTGATATTGGGGTTAAAAATAAGGCAAACTAAAAAAGCATAAAAAAGGGGGAGAAAAAGCAATTTAGCATTGCCTATAGGGATACTTTGAATGCCGATAAATTCAGAAATAATGGCGGAAAATAGCACAATAGAGTGCAATCGCCAGTTGAGTAACGTCTTTAAAGAATAATGAACCATGGTGTTCTCCTTGGGTGATAAAGAATCCATGGAAAAAATTAATCCATGGAAAATAGTATTTGAGTTGACCGATTCGTTGTGGTCATTGTTGTGCATTTTTCCAATATTGTTGATGAATAAGTGTTTATTGCGCTAAATTTTGTTCAACTGTAGTAATCGCTTGATCGAGAATACTCAAACCTAGAGCTAATTCTTCGTAGCTTACGGTGAGTGGAGGCGCAATACGAAATACCCCGCCCATACCAGGTAAGCAGACAATGTTCATATGTAGGCCTAATTTAAAGCACTCTTGGGTAATTAAATCGCCAATTTCTTCTGAACGTTCTTTATTTTTTTTATCTTTAACAATTTCAATACCTTGTAAAAGACCTCGACCTCGGGCATCGCCCACCACTTCGTGTTTTTCAACTAGTCCCTTAAGGGCGACGGCAAGGTAGTCTCCTTTTTCTCTTGTTTGCATAATAAGGTTGTCACGTTCAATGACGTTCATCACAGTGCATCCGATCGCAGCAACAAGAGGATCATTGACATGGGATGTAAAAAAGATAAAACCATTATCTTTTGCTTTTTGCTCGATTTCTGCTGTTGTGACTAATGCTGCCAAGGGAAGTCCAGCACCGAGCGTTTTGGATAAAGTTAAAATATCTGGAGTGACATTATCGTGTTGGAAACCATACCAATGCCCGGTGCGTCCAAAACTCGTTTGGGCTTCATCAAAAATGAGCAGCATGCCACGTTCATGACATTTTTCTTTGAGTGCGGCTAAATAGCCTGGTGGGGGAACAAGAATGCCACCGCCAGATAAGATAGGTTCTACAATACAAGCTGCGAGACTACCGACAGACTGTGCATCGATCATTTCAAAACCATAATCTAATTGTTTTTTCCAATCGAGATGGCCCTCTTTATCTAAAAAGTCGGGACGGTATTCATAAGGTGTGGGGATGGCTAATTGTCCAGGTACAGTGGGGTAACCATTTTTGCGCGCAGAAGAATAAGTTGCACCGCCACTGGCTTCAGTTAATCCGTGCCAAGATCGACTAAAAGAAACAATTTCAAATTTTCCCGTGACTAATTTTGCCATTCTTAATGCGGCTTCATTTACTTCTGACCCAGTAGATAGCGGGATGACTTTAGTTAAAGGATCAGGGACCGTTTGGCTAATATGGGTGCATAAATTAATGCTAGGTCGCGATAGCATGCCACTAAAAAGATGATCGAGTTGGCCACAGGACTTCCTCATAGTAGAAACGACATCAGGATGAGAATGCCCCAGAGTTGAAGACATTTGTCCTGAAGTAAAATCTAAAATTTTTCTACCTTCTTCGGTATATATATAGCTTCCTTGTGCATGATCAATGATTTCGGGTACAAAATAAGGGGCACCATATCTTCCTAGATGCTTTTCCACGTCATCCCAGGGAGCGGGTCTTTTATCAAATGGATTAATCATTTTATGTCATCATCCTTACATTAGTTTGTACAATTATTATCTTGTTGAGTTTTAAATCTAAAGGTAAGTAAAGTTTAAAACAATCAAATTATTTTAAACTATATGTTTAGCTATTCTGAAATTAAGTGATTTTTGTTAATATAGGATATAGACATAAAAACAAAGAGGTTTTAGATGCTTAATATTTGGAGATTAAAATTACTTGTTCAATTTCAAACACTTGGGACGATGCAAAAGGTAAGTGAGATTATGCATACCAGTATTGCCACTGTTTCTCAACAGCTCAGTCTTTTAGAACAAGATACTAATATAAAATTATTTGAAAAAGTGGGTAGAAAAGTACAATTGACCTATGAAGGGCATGAATTAGTGAAAAAAGTACGCCCCGTATTAAATCAATTGGAAGATATTGAACATGCTTTGCATGACACTACAGATGAAATTCAGGGAACGGTAAGAATTGCTGCTTTTACTAGTGTTTTAGAAAGGGTGATTGTTCCGGTTGTCGCAAAATTATCGAGGTTATATCCTAAATTACACATTAGATTAACAGAAATGGAACCTGATGTGAGTATCCCAGCCATTGATGCTTATCAATTTGATTTAGCGGTGGTGGCTTATTCTGAAAAACCCCATTTATTGGAACAAAGTCATCGTAAAGTTACTAAAATTGGCCATGATCGTTTGATGGTATTAGTTAGTGAGCAACATCCGTTAGCGCAACAATCTGCAGTGAACATAAAAGCGTTACAACAAGAAAATTGGGTATTAGAACCAGCGGGAACCTACCTTTGTGACTATACAAAAAAATTGTGTCGAGATAGTGGATTTGAGCCTAACGTGGCCCATGTGGTACAAAGTTATCTTTCTATGCATGCAATGATCGCTGAAAATTTAGCTATAGGCATTTTACCTCATTTAGCGGTTATTAACTCAATATCGGGTGTAAAAGTATTACAGATAGAACCTCCAGCCACTAGAAATATTTATTTGGTCAGTTTAAAAAAAACGACCACCACGCGGGCGATGCGTTTGGTGGCAGAAACGCTTGCGCATTTATCCTTAGACCAACAAGCATAAAGTGTCGGATAACTACAGCTTAAGATGTAAAATGAGTTTAATTTAGCGATAAGAGGGCAATGGTTCCTTCTCAACACAAGTAAAACTTCAACTTTTACTTTTTATATTGACCGAGAATGGAGATCTCTATAATATATGCCTCACCATTTAAAAAA
>Ga0055584_100001950_pt1 | contig 20258 bp, 15 predicted proteins | sample OSDHelmetaG_FD_58716 | JGI IMG/M metagenome (GOLD analysis project Ga0055584, IMG submission 58716) | Pelagic marine sediment microbial communities from the LTER site Helgoland, North Sea, for post-phytoplankton bloom and carbon turnover... | ecosystem: Environmental > Aquatic > Marine >...
TAGGCGATTTATGTCATCTTCATTAAATATTCTGTGCATTGATTCTTCAACAGAAGCTTGTTCAGTTGCATTATTAACAAAAGATGCAACTACTTATCAACGTTTTATGTTTGCCCCTAGAGAACATACACAGAAAATACTACCAACCGTTGATGACGTTGTTAAAGAAGCAAAATTATCACTAGCTGATATTGATGTGATTGCTTATGGACAAGGCCCAGGAAGTTTTACGGGTGTTCGTATCGGAATCAGTATTGCGCAAGGGTTAGCTTATGGTTTAGAAAAGAAAATGATAGGCATTTCCACTTTACAAGCAATGGCACAACAAGCTCTACACAATGATAAACAATGTAATAGTGTTTATGCGGCTATTGATGCACGGATGGGAGAAGTTTACTTTGCACATTATATTAATGAAAAGGGTGTCATGGTCTTACAAGATAAAGAAGTGGTCATAAAGCCTGAGAAATTGATAGAGCAACAACAAAATAACGACATACTAGTACAACAAAATAGTCAGTTAGTTGGTACTGGTTGGGGTGCGTACCCTGAATTACTAACTTTTTACCAAACATGTTCAGTGTCTGATATTCTTTATCCAAATGCCGAATTTATGTTTAAATCAGCAGCATTATTAATTGATAATGATAAAGCGGTAGAGCCTGAATTAGCAATACCTGTTTATTTACGTGATACTGTGACATGGAAAAAGCTTCCAGGAAGAGAATAATTGTCTATAATACAGACATAACTAGTATGTGATTAGGAAATAATAACGCACAAATGGCCATTTATAATAATATAGCGATGACTAATATTCCCATTAACACGGGGAATGTGTCGCAGGTTAAAAAAAATGACAACACGCCATCTGTTAGCGAAGTTACCCCTGTCACTAAAAAACCGGAAAACACTGAATTTTCTTTAGTGCTGTCATCGCAGCAAGAAGAGTCTATTAATGATACGTTGGGCTATGACCAACCCTCTGCAAAAGGACGCGGTGCACTGGACGCTTATCAACAAGTTGCAACACAAGAAAGGCGCGAACAATTAATTGAAAGCATGAGTTTTCATTTCGTCGTTTAAAATGAACCTTTCAAACCTCTGGACGTCTACTCACTTCATTTGGATGATTTAGGTTTATTTATGCAACGTCTTATTTTACAAATCCTTTCAACCTCAATTTTATTATCTTCTGCTCTTTTTAATCATGTTTATGCTCAGAGTTACTCCATTAAGCTTTCAGATAAACAAACTAATACTCTTGCTACTCTTATTTGGCAGAACGAAGGCGCAGGTAAAACAGAGTTTCTTACGGTATGGAATAAAAATGAAAATTTTCCATCTTTAGGAATAGGGCATTTCATTTGGTATCCTACATCAAATAAAGGACCTTATATTGAACAATTTCCGCAACTATTAAATTATCTACAAGAAAATAATATTCAAATACCAGAATGGTTAACAGAAGCCAAAGTAGCACCATGGAAAAGTAGAGAGATGTTTTACGATGCATTTGAAAGTAATCAATTAACACAATTAAGGTCATTGCTCCATTCAACCATTGGACTGCAAGCTAGATTTATCATTAAACGATTAGAGAGAGGCATACCAGCTATTTTAGAGTCTAGTGATGAGATGCAAAAAATTAAAATAAATAAAAATTTAACTACATTAACATCCACACCTGAAGGCATTTTTGTATTGCTAGATTATGTCAATTTTAAAGGTGAGGGTGTTGCGAATAATGAACAATATCAAGGTTATGGTTGGGGATTAAAGCAAGTTTTATTAGCGATGCCTGAACAATCAAATAATGTGTTGTTAAGCTTTGCTTTAGCGGCCGATGAAATGCTGACTAGACGTGTTAAGAATGCCCCAAGAGATGAGATACAATGGTTAAAAGGGTGGCGAGTTCGTATCCACAAATACCCTTCATTGAATATTCATTAATAAGTGTAGGTTAATGAATATTGGTTTATGGGTATTAGACCATTAATGTTAGAAAGTCATAAGGTAGTTAATGCTGTTAACTGAACTTTAAAATGAATGTTTTTTATTGTTAATATACTTTTCAGTGCTTATCTTTTACCTTAAAAAGTATATTACCAGCCATAATGATATTTATTATGTTATTGATTTAATAGAACTGTCTTGCCTCAACTGTTAACTTTCATTCACTATCTGCCACTTGTTAGTTCATGATGCCTGTAGCATCATGTGTTTATTTATTGATGTGTGTTATTACGATAGCGTTAGACAATGATATACTTGATTTTTGAAGCTTTTGTTATCTTTACAGTATTGATTTTTACGGTTTTTCTATACAATAGCGTAAATTTCATTTGGCAATATCCATTTAAATAAGGTCTTATTATGTTATATCGAGTTATGCGTAGTTTTTTATTCAAAATGAATCCAGAAAAAGCGCACGATCTTTCAATCAAGCAACTTAAGTTAACTCACGGTACCGTGTTAGACCTTTTTTACCGCCAAAAAGTACAACAACGTCCTGTACAAGTGATGGGCTTAACTTTTCCTAACTCATTAGGATTGGCTGCCGGCTTAGATAAAAATGCTGAATGTATAGATGCTTTTGGTGCTATGGGCTTTGGTCATGTTGAAGTCGGTACTGTTACACCCGTTGGCCAGCCTGGTAATCCTTCCCCACGCTTATTTCGTGTATTAGAAGGTGAAGGTATTATTAACCGTATGGGGTTTAATAATGATGGTGTTGATAATTTAATTGAAAATGTAAAAAGCAGTAATTTTAAAGGTGTGATCGGTATTAATATCGGTAAAAATATTAATACGCCTGTTGAGCAAGGCAAAGAAGATTACATTATTTGCATGGAAAAAGTTTACCCACATGCAGGTTATATTGCAGTCAATATTTCATCTCCCAACACGCCTGGACTGCGTTCTTTACAGTACGGTGAAGCATTAGATGACTTATTATCTTCGTTGAAAGATCGTCAAGAAGCACTTGCTAAAAAGCATGAGAAATATGTGCCGATTGCATTAAAAGTGGCACCCGATTTAAGTGATGAAGAGATAGAGTCAATTGCTCAATCATTACTGAAATATAAAATAGACGGCTTGATTGCTACTAACACAACGCTTGACCGTGAAATGATTAAGGGGATGTCGCATGCTTCTGAAGCAGGTGGTTTAAGTGGCCGTCCTGTACAAAGTAAAAGTACGGCAGTTATTGCTAAATTTGCACAACACCTAAAAGGTGAAATTCCAATCATTGGTGTAGGCGGTATCGACAGTGTGATTGCAGCGAAAGAGAAAATAGAAGCAGGCGCTAGCTTAGTACAAATTTACTCAGGCTTTATCTATCAAGGGCCGCCATTAGTAAAAGATATTGTTAATCATATTTAATGGTTGCAGATAAGCGCTCGAATGAATCATGAAACAACAATATAAAATTTAGAAATAAGATAGATATTAATAAAATGATTTTAAACGAGGAAAAGTGATGGATTTTATTCCAAAAGCAGAATGGCAATGGGTCTTTGATCATCAACAGGGGAAATTGTCTGTTGTCGGTCTCGACCGTGCCATTCCAATCGTATATGAATCTAATATGTTGCGTTTACGAGACAGTCAGGCGCTTTCATTTACTGTTGAAGATGTAACACGTTATATTGAATTATTTGAAAGTGAATCATTAAGTCATTTTGAAGAGTTTTTACGTTGTAAAATTATATTACATTTATTAGCAATCGATATTTTTCATAAGCCTATTATGCCCAAGAGTTGGTTGTTTGAAACATCAACAGAGCCTAAAGCACACTATGATAATGCCGAATTAGCAATGTTAATAACCAACGAAGAACTTGAATCAGCAAAATATATGGTATTGGAACAACAAGACAACTTCTGTTTATGTATGTTGTTCGATGAAAGTCATTTATTTCCAAATGGTAAAACCTTTAAACAATTTCAAATAATTAAAGTGACCGTGGATAAATTGACTCCATGTTTACAGGTTCAACCGCAAGAATGGATCTCTTTTCAAAATGCAGGTTAACAATTCATAGCTTAAACATTGTGTTTGTTAGATAAAGGCAGTTTAGTTTTAAAGTGAATCTATTTATTGTATAAAAAAACCGCTCATTGAGCGGTTTTTTAGTTGGCGATAAATAGCATTAATCGTTACGTTTAGTCACTTCTAATAAATGGTAACCAAATTGAGTTTTTACAGGTCCTTGAACTTCACCAACCGGTGCAGAAAAAACCACTTTATCAAACTCTGGTACCATCATTCCTGGTCCAAATTCACCTAAATCTCCACCTTGTGCACCTGATGGGCAAGATGAATGTTGTTTAGCAACTGAAGCAAAATCAGTTCCTGCTTCAATGTCGTTTTTTAAAGTAAGACACTGTTCTTCTGAGCTAACTAAAATATGACGAGCTTGAGCTAAAGCCATGAATAATTCCTTAAAGTAATAAAAAGTCAGAGGATTGTAACGATAGATTATCAAGGGTGCAAATTAGACTGAATTAACAGTACATATTTTTATGCATTAATTTCTTGCATCTTTATAATAAAGTCATATTATGTCGAAATGTTGTTATTCATAAGTTGAGGTTTACATGAAGCGTATTGCATTATTTCTATTAACTAACTTGGCTGTTGTATTAGTATTAGGGATTGTATTAAGTATCGTTTTTTCTGTTACTGGAATGAACTCCAATAGTATTGGTGGATTACTCATCCTGGCAACTGTCTTTGGTTTTGGTGGTTCATTTATTTCTTTAGCAATGTCAAAGTGGATGGCTAAAAGAAGTACTGGCGCAGTGGTTATCTCTAACCCTAGTAATACCACTGAACGTTGGTTATTAGACACAGTCAAAAAACAAGCCGATAAAGCCGATATTCGCATGCCGGAAGTTGCTATATATCATGCACAGGATATGAATGCATTTGCAACCGGCATGAAGAAAAACAGTGCATTAGTGGCTGTAAGTTCAGGTTTGCTTGAACAAATGACACAGGATGAAGCAGAAGCCGTTTTAGCTCATGAGGTGAGTCATATTGCTAATGGAGACATGGTGACACTTGCCCTTATACAAGGTGTTGTTAATACTTTTGTTATCTTCTTAGCGCGTGTTATTGGCGGATTTATTGATAATGCGATGCGTGGAAATAACGATAATGGATCAGGCCGTGGTTTTTCTTATTACATTATTGTTTTCGTTTTAGAAATGGTATTTGGTATTTTAGCGAGCACAATTGTTATGTATTATTCACGAAAACGTGAATTTATTGCAGACTCAGGTTCAGCTTCGTTAGTTGGCAAGAATAAAATGATTGCAGCATTAAGACGTCTACAAATGACATCAGAACCACAACTTGAAGGAAGCTTAATGGCATTTGGTATTTCTGGCAAAAAGAAAAGTAGTTTGTTTATGTCGCATCCTCCATTAGAAGATCGTATTAAAGCCTTACAAAATAGTCAAATGATGTGAATTTAAGACATTAAACTCTCATTAATTTAAAAAATAGCATGTATATTCCTACATGCTATTTTTTTATCTGCTTAACTCTGTAAAATCAATTATCCTCTTATTAACATCTGTAATGCTAGCTAGTTATGAATCTGTGTATTAATAAATTCCTTAAAAAAATTACAAGAGCATCTCTCTTTTTATCTTTAGTGAGTTGCACGCCATATCAAAAACCTTTGACGATAGGTGCCGCGCCTTGGCCTAATTTTGAATTTGCTTTTTTAGCCAATGAATTAGGGTATTTGGATAAAGATAATTACGACCTTTTAGAACTCACTTCATCAACTAGTGTTATTCAGGCTTTTCAAACCGCTAAACTAGACGTTGCTTTTTTGTCACTGGATGAAGTCTTGACACTGGTTGCCTTAGGTATTGATTTAAAAATAATCTCAGTCATTGACCGTTCTAAAGGAGGCGATGCATTGATGGCAAAGCCTGAAATAAAAACATTAGACGATTTAAAATGGCACTCAATAGGTTATGAAAACAAAGCTTCTGGTGCTTTATTGCTAGATGAAGTTTTTACTTTAACGGATTTAAATAATCAAACGGTGCAGTTACATGAAGTCAAACAAAATGAAGTTAAAGATGCTTATCTCAAAGGAAATATTGATGCATTAATTGTTAGAGAACCAGTAAAGCAGCAATTATTAGCGTTAGGTGCTCGAGAGCTAATTAACTCAACGGCCTTAGGGTTACCCATCATTAACGTTTTAGTCGTACGCGGTGACGTATATCAAGAGAAAGAACAACAAATCGCTCATTTTCTAAGATCGTACTATCGAGCACACGTTTTTTATGAGAACAATACCGCGGAAGCTTTAACGAGTATGTCGGTACGCTTGCAGCTTTATCCATACTTTCTTGAGAAAGCGATATTAAATTCACAATTTATTAATCCTAAGCAAGCCTTGATGCGTTTATCAGGATCGCCCTCTAATATTGAATTACAAGCAGAGCAATTAAGTATTTTAATGAGTGAAAAACGGATGTTAGGACAAATTCAAACCGATCTATCAACACTTATTTCAACTCGCATACTAGAACGGGCTATTTATGAATAAACTACGTCACATTTCATTAATAGTCCTTTTGCCATCAGTTCTATTTGTCATTTTTATTTTATTGCAAGGTTCTGTATTTTTACTGGATTTCAATAAAAAACAACATCAACTATATACTGAGTCAGAGCAAGATATAAAAGGGTTAGCGGGACAGCTACAGACGTCATTATCCAACTCATTAATGCGCTTAGAAAAAGCCAGAGCCCAAGACTTTGTTTCGACAGCAGCTTTGAATGAAAATGTTAAAACAGTTGCCGTGGTTGATAATAATCAGCAGGTTGTTTTGAGCAATAATTTTCGTGAAAAGTATATGTTTGCTAAATTGCAGCTAGAAAAATATGAAGGTCAGATATTAGACCGAGTAATTAACCAAAATGAAATTGTGGTTAAATATTTTGAAGACAGTAAAGAACTTGTTGTTTATGCACCTTTGCAAATGATATCCAAAGGTAACAGTCTTAACCGTAAATTTAACGGGGTTATATTTATTCGTTACTCTCTCACGAGTGCTTACAGTGAATTGATGCATGACAGTTTATTTATGTTGATTAACTTTTCATTAATTCTCTTAATTACTATTGCCTTGTTTGTTTATTTCATTAAACGCTCACTAGTCTTACCGTTAAAGCAACTTGCTCAATCAGTCAACATTACTGATATTACTAATCAGCCTAAAATTCAGCAATCTGGATTAGGAGAGGTCGGTTTACTACAACGTGCTTTTTGCAATTTAGTTAATGATGTTTCAAATAACATTAACCAACTAGCGGCAAGTGAAGAACGTTGGTTATATGCAATTAATGCAGCTCGGGATGGCGTTTGGGATTGGGATGTTGAAACCGGTTTAGTTTATTACTCTAATCGCTGGAAAGAAATGTTAGGGTATCAACAAGAAAGTATTAGTCATGACATTCTTGAATGGGAAAGTCGAGTTCATCCTGATGATGTTTTTCAAGTGACTGACGATTTAAATGCTCATTTCTCTGGGCGTAATTCTTTTTTTGAAAGCACTCATAGACTTAAATGTAATAACGACGAATACCTTTGGATGTTAAGTCGAGGTCAAACGGTTTCATGGGATACGGAAGGAAACCCTTTACGCGTTATAGGAACTATTACAGACGTTTCTGCATACAAAAAAACACATGAACAAGTTAAGAGTGAAACACAATTTGATGAGATCACAGAACTGCCGAAACAATTACAGTTGATTCCTCATGTTTCAAAAGAAATAATACGTTTACAGAATAAAAAATTACAAGGTGCATTAATAACGCTTTGCTGTAAAGAGTTTGAGTCCTTTACGCTTGAGAAGGGACAGATTAAAAGTAATGAACTACTTTATTTAATCGCTAGAAGATTAGAACGAAATAAATTAAGTCCTGATTTCGTATGTCATGAGAAAGGGGCTGAATTTGTCATTCTTTTACCTGATTTACATGTTAGTCCTGAGCAAACTGCTGACATTGTATTAACTTACATTAAAAAGTTAGATTCATTTTTAAGTTTACCTTTTGAAATTAGCAACGAAAAACTAACCTTAAACTTTGTATACGGAGTCACTTTATTTCCTGAGTCAGGATTAAAAGCTGATGAATTATTAGAACAGTCTGCCACCGCAATGAGAGCAGAAAAAAGTAAGTTAGGTAATATAAATTTCTTTTATAAAAGTATGGAAGAACAAATATACTTTAAGAATAGATTACGTACACAAATAAGAAAAGGGTTAGAAGATAATGAGTTTTCTCTTTATTTTCAAGAACGTGTAGATGTGGATGGTCACTTAGTTGGTGTAGAAGCATTATGTCATTGGTACCATCGTAAACAAGGTTGGATTGAACCATCAATATTTTCACCTGTCGCTGAAGAGTCTGGTTTGATCATACCGCTTGGAGACTGGATTATCCGACATGCTTTCATAGAACTGCAAGGTTGGCTCAAACAAGGACTTCCAAAACATTTTAAAACTTTATCAATGAACGTTAGCCCTAAGCAATTATTACAGCAAGACTTCATTATTACTTTAGAAAACTATTTATTAGAAACGGGTATTGATGCTAAATTTATTGAATTAAAAATTACGGAAACAGTATTAGTTTCACACACTGAATTAGTTATTAATAAGTTAAATGCATTACGTAAATTAGGCTTTAGATTTGCTATTGATGATTTTGGGACGGGCTATTCGTCTTTTTCTTATCTTAGTGTTTTACCTGTATCGACTTTAAAAATTGACCATTCATTTATCGTTAATCTATTACAACAAGAAAACCAACAAGTTATTGTGAGCGCTATTATTAATATGGGAAAATCACTTAATTTAGATATTGTTGCTGAAGGTATTGATAATGTAGAGCAACTTGATTTCTTAATTGATAAAGGTTGCAATCAGTTTCAAGGTGACTTCATTGGCGAGCCTACTTCAGCCAGAGATTTTAGGCACATTATTTTAACAAAACCTTTAAACCAGAAAAGTTAGAGAGTTAATGAATAAACTTTATAAATTTTGTATTTGTTGTACGCTTTCGTGCGCCTCCCTCAATATTGCTGCAGCTGTTAGTTATGAAGTAAAAGGGACAAATAATGAAAAAGCTATCGCCAATTTAAACGTTTATTTAAGTGGACTTTCTGCACCTGATAATGTGGATAATGAAACTTATTTAAATGAAGTAGTAATAACTGCTAAAGAAAGCCTAATCGCACTTGGCTTTTACCAATCTCAAATAACCAGTTCGGTTAGCGGTGAAGAAAATAAACAAACGGTGACTTTAGATGTTGATTTAGGCACAAGAACCACCATTACAGAAGTCGATTTAAAATTAACAGGTGAAGCTTTAAACGATCGTAATTTTCAGCAATTATTATTAGATTTTCCTCTTAAAGAAGGACAGTATTTAGATCATGGTGAATATGAATCAGCTAAAAGCCGTTTTAAAAGTTTAGCGCAACGGTATGGTTATTTTGATGCCGCCTATACAAAATCATCTGTCGAAGTCACTCAAAAGGATAATACAGCTGTTATTCATTTATGGTTTGAAAGCGGTATTCGTTACCAATTTGGTGAATTGATTTTCGATCTTGATACACCTGCCGAAAAATATATTCGTTCACTTCTTAATTTTCAAGTTAATGATCCCTTTGATACCAATGTGTTAAATGCTTATAACCAAGAATTGAATCAAACAGGCTATTTTAAAAGCATTTCTCTTCTACCGAATATGGATAAAAAGCAAGATAGAAGCATCCCATTACATGTTATTACTTATATGAATCCTGAAGATTCATTTACTGCAGGCTTGGGCTTTAGTACTGATGAAGGTGTTAGGGGGACATTTGGTTGGAAGCATCCTTGGGTCAATCAATATGGGCACTCTATAGAGGCGAGTCTTACTGCATCAGACCCTAAACAAGAAGCATCTATTGTTTACAAAATGCCAATTGATGATCCGCTTTATAACTATTACTCCATCCAAAGTGGTTATAAAATGCTCGACCAAAATGATACTGATACCAAACAGTATGTGGTCAGCTTTAACCGCCATTGGCGACTTGATAACGATTGGTTACGTACAATTTATTTACGCTACGATAATGAATCCGGCTTACAAGGACAGCAAGAGTTCTCCACTGCACTCGTTTTACCAGGTATCAGTTTTAGCCGTACCAGGAGCCGAGGTGGAATTAATATCGATTGGGGTGATAAACAGATGGTATTCTTTGAATTTGCAGAAGATAGCCTACTATCAACAGATGATGTCGTTAAAGTTTACGGTCAAACAAAACTTATTAGAACCTATGCTGGCCATCAATTCGTAGCCTCTGCAGAAGTCGGCGCAATTCTTTCTGAATCAATTTACGATGTTCCATCCTCAATGCGTTTTTTCACCGGTGGTGATCAAAGTATTCGTGGTTACGATTATGAAGAAATTGCACCAGAGGATTCTGATGGTTATTTAGTTGGCGGATCTTACTTAGCGACAGCAAGCTTAGAGTATCGTTTCCCTTTAACTGATAGTTGGAAGTTCGCTGTTTTTTCTGATATCGGTACAGCTACAGACGATTTTTCTGAAGAGTTATCTAAAAGTGTCGGCGCAGGGGTTGTTTGGGCATCTCCAGTTGGACCTATTCGTTTCTATGTTGCAGCACCATTAACCGATACCGATGACTCCTACAAAATCCATTTTATGATTGGGCCTGAATTATGAGCATTATTTCAACATCGGCTAAAGTATTTAAATATGTATTTTTTATTACCTTTGTATTCATTTTACTGGTGATTTGGTTATTGAATACTCATTCAGGTAATAGTTTAATTATCAATATAGTCCAAAAAATTGAACCTCGTTTACAAGTGAATCTAAGTGAAGGCAGTTTATTTTATTCCCCGAGTTATGAATTAATTCGTTGGCAAGACAAAGAGACTCTGATTGAGCTAAATAACGTGAGTTATCAATTTGATTGGCAATGTATTATTGAAAAATTATGCCTAGATTCACTCACTGTGGGTAGCGCAACGGTTAATATTCCTGAATCGACAGAGCCTGTGGTTGAAGAAGAAGCGTCAGATCCTCTAACCATTAAGTTCCCAATACCAGTACATATTAATGGATTAGATATTAATAACACTGTGGTTAATGTGGCCGGTGTAAAGATTGAACTATCTCAATTATTGTTAGCGATAGAAGGCCAAGATAGCGACCTTACTGTTAATACAACAATCAACGGTTTAACTGTTACATTGGCAGATGCAGCTGAGGAGATTACTCCCTCTAATAACACCACAACAGAGCCTTTAGTAATCCCTGACACTATTCCCGCTATTTTGAAAGAGGGTGATTTACCGGAGGTCATTTTACCCGTTAATTTATTAGTTAATAAATTAGATGTTAATCAGTTCACACTTATTCAAAACAAGCAAAGTATCGTTAAAATTAATAACCTACAAAGTCAGTTTAAATATATTGGTTCTGCTATATCAATACAGAAATTTGCTTTAGATGTACCTGAAGCGACCTTAAATCTTAAAGGTGACATTGATATTAGTAAACACTATCCAATGGATTTGCAAATGTCTATTGATGTGAAAGAGATCAAGCAGTTAGATCCTACAACCTTATTAAAAGGACAAAATATCGAACTGACTGCAAAAGGAGATTTAGGGGGGGTATCATCGCATGTGAGTTTGACTAACCTTATTAATGCCACCATTGATAATAAAATCGATCTATACAGTGCTGATTTACCACACCAATTAAACGTTCAATGGAATAAACTAAGTTGGCCGCTAACAGGAGGCCCACAAATTACAACCAATAGCGGGCATATCTCTAGCGAAGGCGATTTAAATAATTACAACATCGATATCGCTGCTGATTATGTCCTCCCTGATATACCTCAAGGACAACTGTCTCTAAAAGGACAAGGTAATTTAAGTGGGTTAACTTTATCTCAGTTATTGGTTGAAACATTACAAGGGCAAGTATTATTAGCAGGAAAATTAAATTGGAGAAAACAGCTTACCTGGTTAGGTGATCTTAATATTAAAGGGCTTGATTTTAAGGAGTTAAGTGCTGATTATCCTGCAACGTTAAATGGCCATATTAAACAATCCGTGACGGTTTCTCTTGATGACCCTAGCCAATGGGCGTTTGATCTTTCTGCTATCGATTTAGCTGGTGAATTTTTAGAGCGTCCTTTAACCATTAATGGTACTGCAAATGGCACCGCAAGTGATGGTGTGAATGTTAATAATGTAAATATTATCAATGGTGATAATCGACTATCGGCTAATGGTAAAGTCGCAGAGGTAAATGATTTAGCACTGAAACTTGATATACAAGATTTAAGTAAAATAATAGTTGAAAGTACTGGTAAAGTGCAAGGACAAGTCAACTTAGCAGGTAGCTTAGACAAAATAAAAGTTAATACAGACCTAACTGCTAGCAACCTTCGTTATCTCAAAGACAGTGTCGAAAAGCTGACCATTAAAGGTGATGCAACCATCGCTGATTTACCTTTTGCAAACTTAACATTAAGCGCTAACAATATTGTCGCAAGTAACCAAAAGATTAAATCTGTTAATGTGTCCGTGAGCCCAGAAAGTGTCGCTAAAACGGCAGTGACACACAGCATTAGTGTAGATCTTAAAAGCAGCATGGCGAACAGTGATTTAACCTTAGCACTCACGCAAAAAGTTAATAATTGGGAAGCACAATTAAGACAAGCTTTAATTGAAAGTGAACAAGGAAAATTAGTACTGGAATCCCCATTTATTGTCACTATGGAACAACAAACAGTAAAATTAACTGAGCATTGTTGGTTGGCCAGTAATAAAACAGATGCTAAAAACGGTCAGCTGTGTGTTAACAACTTAAGTGCAGGGGAAGATGGAGACATTGACATCAGCATTAATGAATTCTTAATGAGTAGCATTAATCCATTCATGCCAGATACCTTAAGCCTTGAAGGCTCATTAGATGCGGATGTGAATATGTCTTGGGTGAATAACCAAAAGCCAAATATTGATCTGTCCGTTGATGGCAATCAAATTGCGCTTAATATTCAAGATGAAAATCCACAACAACAAACTATAAAATATCCTGTTGAACAGCTACATATTGAAGTGCAAGCGAATCAAAAGAAAGCTGATTTTGCATTGCAAGCTATCTCAGATGGTTTAATCAATGCGAATGTCTCTGGCCAAGTAAGCCCCTATGATACTGCACCAGCGGTTAACGCAAAATTGAATCTGCAAATACCTGACTTTAATGCCTTTGCGGTGTTAATTCCACAGGTTGAAAGCTTAGCTGGGCATTTAGAATCAGACATCGACGTCAGTGGTACATTAGATAAACCCATTCTTAAAGGCCAGGTATTAGTTGCTGAGACGTCTATGAAAGCCCCATCCTCACCAGTACAAGTTTCTGATTTAAATGCACAAATTAAGATTGATGAGAATAAAGCTGATATTTCTGGTTTCTTTTTTACTAATAACCAAAAAACCGGGAAGAAAAAATCAAAAACCTTCGTTGACAAATTAGTGGCTCTTAAAGACAGCGCTATTAAAAACACTATCAGTATCCCACAACGCATTGCGAATATTAAAAATGAAGATGATAAAAGTAAAAAATCCAATGGCCGTGTAGATATTTCAGGATTATTGAATTGGGCAAATGATTTTAAAGCTGACGTACATTTAGAAGCTGATCAAATGCTTATTCAAGATTATTCACAAATTGAGCTATATGTCAGTCCTAATATTGATCTAATTTATGACCAAAGTATCAGTGTCGATGGGGTAATTAATGTCGATAAAGGAAAAATAACCATTAAAGAATTACCGGCTGGTGCAGTTAGCGTTTCTAGTGATGTGATTGTTGTTGATGCAGAAGAAACAACAGACAGTGCCGATCTACCCATGAAATTAAATGTAAAAGTATCAATGGGCGATAAGTTACGCATTCAAGCATTAGGGTTAGATTCAATCATTAAAGGTGATCTTTTAGTCCGTAAAGCATTAACTAAAGAGCTAACGGTCAACGGTGAGTTAACCTTCTCTGAAGGGAGTTACCGTGCCTTTTCTCAGGAATTAGTGTTACAAAATAGCCGTGTTATTTTTCAGGGACTAGCGGACGCGCCTTATTTAAATATTGAGGCTATTCGAGATCCTTCGGACATTGAGGATAATGTAACTGCCGGTGTACGAGTAACAGGGACACCAGATGAAATACAATTGACTATTTTCTCTGATCCTTCAATGTCTCAACAAAATGCGCTTTCTTATATTACACGTGGTTACTCTATCGAAAGTTCGTCTGGCGATGATAGTACTAGCCAATTAGCAGCGATATTAATTGATTTAGGTGCAGGCCAAACTGATGGCGTCATGAATAATATTGGTGAAAGTGTTGGTATTAAAAATCTTTCTTTAGCGTCAAGTGGCCAAGGCAGTGAGCAATCTGTTGGCATAAAAGGTACTATCGCACGAGGAGTGGAAGTGAGCTACGGAGTAGGGGTGTTTGATTCGTTTACTATTTTTGCTATCCGTTATGAATTATTTAAACAATTTTACATCGAAGCTTCAAGTGGTCTATCACAAGCTGTTGATGCTTATTATGAATGGGATTGGGACTAGTTTTTTACTACTCTATTTAATGACTCATTAAATAGAGTAGTTTACCTTGATGTTTTCATCTTTAATATGATCTCATTGAATTATGACAAAGTTATCTTGTTTGTATATAGGTGAGTAAACGCTCCGAGTATTACGAAATAAGATCCTGAACAAAAGTATCGCAAGCCTTATCCAATTTCAAATTTCCATGGTCGCTGTGGCGCCTTTACTAATGAATCATACCTTGCTCATCATTTATCTAAGTATATATTACCGCAAGATTATCTATAATAGATTGTTGACAACAAATGTAATGTTATAATGTAATATATAGTATTAATCTCATTGGTTTATTTATTCATGCCTGCTTTTCTTCGATTACGATTTCATAAGATACTTTTACTTATTACTTTACTCTTACCAATAGGGTTAAGTAGCTTATCGATTGCTCACGCGATGGAAAGTGATAATCACATACATGAACAACATCAATGTGATCTTTATGATGTTATTAATCTTGCTTTAAATCTATCCCAAGCCTTGTCTTTATCTTCTGATAAGGCCCAATGTTATCAAGTTTTTTCTCCACTGGGAAAAATCTCAAATTTTAAAGCATTACCCCGTACTCGATCTCCACCCGTCCTGAACCATCAATTCTTTAACTACATTTATTTTTCTTTTTTTATTTAGTTAATCGTATTGCTAAAAATAAGTTATGTACTTTTTATGCGCTTACAACAAGCTGTTAAGCATTTCCTTTTGGCATCGATTAATATTAATTATTAGGTTCTTATGACTGAATTATCCTATGCTGCTATCGCTAAAAAAAAGCAGCTTAAACGCGGCGCATTATTCGCTACTCTTTTTATTATTGTACTGTTGCTTGTTTCTCATTTTATGGAGACAGATAAAGTAGGTACTGGTTTAACGGCTAACAAAAGTAATACACTTTCTATCAGTGGACCTTGGGAAATATCCAGTTTAGACCCAGCAAATCAAGGTTATATTCTCACTAGGATGCAAGTAATTGAAACCTTATTGAACGTTGATAATAAAGGTAATATTCAAGCTGGATTAGCGACTCAATGGCATAACAGTGATGATGGTTTAACTTGGCAGTTCACCCTTCGCGAGGATGTTGTTTTTCATGATGGTAGTCATTTAGATGCTTATTCTGTAGTCAATGCATTAAATCACGCCACAAACAAACATGGCACATTAACCAAAGCAGCAGTTACTTCTATTGATGTATTAGCCGAGAACAAAATAGAAATTATTCTAGCCAAACCTTATACTTCCTTTGCGGCTTTGTTAACTAATTATTCAAATGCAATTTTATCACCAGCATCTTACGACAGTACCGGTAAAGTTAAAACTTTGCATGGTTCTGGTGCTTACCAGATGGATAGCTTTTCTCCTCCTCATCAGTTAACCGTAAAGCAGTTTGATAATTATTGGGGACAAAAAGCAAGCATCCCTTTCGCAACGTATCTAACAGGTCACCGTGCTGAAAGCCGCTTATTGCAGGCTAAATCTGGTGAAGCAGATATTGTCTTTACACTTGATCCCTCAATGCTTTCGCAATTAAAAGATAATGATCAAGTGACAGTATATAGTCATTTAATCCCACGAACTTTGTTTATTAAGTTAAATAACCAACACGCTTTATTAAAAGATATAAAAGTACGCCAAGCGTTAAGCATGGCTATAAACCGTACGGCTATTGCCAACAATGTACTTCATTCACCCGATTCAGAGACTGCGCAGTTAATGCCAAGTTCTATGTCAAAGTGGTTCATTGAAGGCATTAATAACAATCCATATGACCTAAATAAAGCTCGTAATCTGTTAGCGAGTTTAGGTTGGGTTGTTGATTCATCTGGATTATTAAAACGTGACGGTGTTCCTTTTAACCTCACAATGATTACCTATGCGGACCGACCTGAGCTAACGGTAGTCGCAACCGCAATTCAAGCGCAATGGGCAGAATTAGGTATTACATTAAAAGTAGATGTGACTAACTCCAGTATGATTCCTGCGGGACATAAAGATGGTTCATTACAAATGGCATTAATTGCACGTAACTTTGGATTCATTGCAGATCCATTACCTATTATTAGTAGCGATTTTACTCATGGAGGCGGTGATTGGGGAACCATGAATTGGCATAACACATTAGTTGATAAAGCCATAAATGAACTACTTATCACCAAAGATGAACAGCGTTCGCTAGTATTAACACAACAAGTTGCAAAAGCAATTTATCAAGATACGCCATTATTACCTATTGCAAGCTACAGCCAGCATACCTCGGTTAATAAAAGAGTTGAAAACTTTACCTTTGACCCATTTGAACGCGATTATTTTATTAATCAAATGGGTCTTAAGTAATGGTGTTAAATATTCTCAAAAAGCGGTTTTATCAATTGATATTGGTCGCTTGGGGTGTGGGCACATTAACATTTATCCTTATGCGCAGTTTACCTGGTGATATGGCTTATCGAATCGCTGCAAGTCGTTATGGACAAGATAATGTTAATTCTTTAGCTGCTGAGCTAGTACGACAAGAGCTAAATTTAGATCAAGATTGGTTCAGTAGTTATTTTCATTGGTTATTGAATTTAATCCAATTTGATTTAGGTAACTCGTTAGTAAGTGGTTTACCTGTAATAGAGACAGTTCAACACCAATTAGGTCATTCTTTACTTTTGGCGGGTTCTGGTATCGCCCTTTCATTATTAGTCGCATTACCTTTAGGTACTTGGTCAGCTGTAAAAGGAGGACTTATTAATTCGATATTAGTTTGGGTTTCTACGGTTACTCGTGCTATGCCAGTGTTCATTTTAGGATTGTTATTGATCTTGTTGTTATCAATACATTGGCAGCTGCTGCCTGTTGCCGGTTTTAGTACATGGCAACATCTTGTATTGCCTAGCATTACGCTTGCGATAAGTTTAGCGGCTATTTCTAACCGTGTGGTTCATAACAGTGTAGGGAAAGTATTACGATCTTCTTTTTATCAATTTTCACGAGTTAAAGGTTTATCAGAAACACAAACCTTTATACATCATGGCGTACGCAATATGGCGGTTCCTATTGTCGCTTTTGTAGGTATTCAGCTAGTGAGTGTTATTGAAGGTATTGTGATGATTGAATCACTTTTTTCTTGGCCAGGGATAGGGCACGGATTAGCACATGCTATTTTTGCTCGTGATATACCGGTTATACAAGGTTGTGCATTAATGATGGGCATTCTTTTTGTACTGTTAAATAGCATAATTGATTTAATGTGTTATTGGATTGATCCAAGAGGACAACAGGAAAAATGATTAAACAATGTAATTTAAATCAAATACTAGGATTAACCATTTTAGGTGGATTATTGATCTTCTCAATCCTCGTCACTTGTTTATCTCCCTATAGTATCAGCGAACAAGATTTATCGATTCGTTTAATGGCTCCTAATGCATCACATTGGTTTGGTACCGATCATTTTGGTCGAGATATGATGACTCGATTAGCCAGTGCGATTAGCTTATCACTTATTTTTGGCGTGCTATGCATGTTGAGCTCTTCTCTTATTGGAGTGACCTTAGGTGTTTGTTCAGCTTGGTTAGGAGGTAGAATTGAACAAAGCTTAGATATCATGGTAAATATTCTATTAGCGTTACCGGGGTTGGTATTAGTGTTGCTGTTATCTGCCATCGCCCCAGGTTCCTTCTTAGTCATGTATCTTGCTATCTCATTAGTACAATGGGTTGAATATTATCGAGTAACACGCGCTATCACACGTACCTTAATGGAAAGTCCTGAACGTCAAGCGTCAATGATGATGGGGTTTGGAAAATGGTATCAGTTCAAAAGGCATATTTGGCCTGCAATCAGTCCTTCAGTGTTTACCATGGCAACCTTTGGCGCTGCTAATGCAATATTAATGATGGCTTCTTTAGGTTTTATTGCAGTTGGTATTCAACCGCCATTAGCTGAGTTAGGTTTAATGACGGTAGAGCTTTTTCCATTTTATATTGAAGCGCCTTGGGTGTTAGCACAACCATTATTAGTAGTTGCATCACTTGTTTTAGGTTTTCATTTACTTTCTGGAGGAAAGCATGACTCTATTAATTGAACTGAATAATTTATCTATTAATACTAATACAATTCAGCTGCTTCAACCCTTATCACTAAAGCTGTACCAAGATAAACCGGTTACTATTTTAGGGCAAACAGGATCAGGCAAAAGCCTGTTGGTGCAGGCTATCGTTGGCTTGTTACCGAAAGATCTGCAACAACAGGGTGAGGTAAAGGTTTTTGGTGAAAACCATAACCAACAATCTTTAATGGCATTATGGGGGAAAAAAGTCGCAATGTTACCTCAAGAACCTTGGTTAGCATTAGACCCTATAATGCCTGCTTACCAACAAGTTTCAGAGGTATATCAATACGTACAAGGTTTCAATGAAGAGGTCGCTTTTAATCATGCAATGAAAGATATAGATAAAGTTGGATTGACAGACAGTGCGCTTAAACGACCGGGACAACTATCAGGTGGAATGGCTCAACGTTTAGCAGTGATGGCCGCTACAGCAGGTGGTGCAAAGTTAGTATTAGCAGATGAACCTACAAAAGGATTAGATATAAGTCGTCGTGACGATATTATTCAATTGCTGTTAAATAGTGCTAAGGGGGGAGGTTTGTTAACGATTACCCATGACATAGAAGTTGCACGACAAATTGGTGGTAATATATTAGTAATGAAAGAAGGGGCTATTGTAGAGCAAGGTACAACAGAGCAAGTGCTTAAGGCCCCTCAAGATCCTTATACTCAATCGTTAATTAATGCAGATCCTCGTCATTGGTTTAAGCATAAAAAGGCAATTGTTAACTCAACAGCAGTACTTAGGATAAAAGGATTAAGCATAGGACGTAAAGGTAAATCATTATCCAATGATATCAACATGTCTATTCATGCTGGCGAAGTGATCGGAGTCGTTGGAGATAGTGGTTGTGGTAAAAGTACATTGGGTGACACTTTACTGGGTTTATTAGCTCCCATTGCAGGACAAGTACAAAAATTAAGTAATGAAGCACAACCTCATCAATGGCTTAAGCTTTTTCAAGACCCTCCAGCTGCGTTTACTAATAGTGTAACCTTGTCCATATTGTTAGATGATTTGGTTAAATTACATAACCTTGACTCAACCCGTATCGCACCTTTAATGAAAAAGTTAAAACTAGCTCCTGGCTTATTAGAACGAAAAAGTACTGAAGTTTCAGGTGGAGAATTACAACGTTTTGCTATTCTACGCGCGTTAATGTTAGACCCAGTATTTTTATTCGCAGATGAGCCAACATCACGTTTAGATCCAATTACCGCTAAAGAAGTCATCGACCTATTGGTTGATCTTTCCAAAGCACAAGAATGTGTATTATTGTTAGTAAGTCATGATCCACACTTAATAGAGAAACGCTGTGATAAGGTGCTTCGCTTGAGTAACAACGTGTTAATTTAAATAATAATGCGATTAAATAATCTCATTTCTGGATGATGAAAACGACAAAAA
>Ga0055584_100001953_pt1 | contig 20250 bp, 19 predicted proteins | sample OSDHelmetaG_FD_58716 | JGI IMG/M metagenome (GOLD analysis project Ga0055584, IMG submission 58716) | Pelagic marine sediment microbial communities from the LTER site Helgoland, North Sea, for post-phytoplankton bloom and carbon turnover... | ecosystem: Environmental > Aquatic > Marine >...
AAAACAATTAGTGATCATTCAACAAATATCCTTCTGCTTGCTTGAAAGGAGTGACTAGGCTATCGCGTTTGGTCAGGCCATAAGGAGAATCCCGTTGATGACTGAGTTGTGTTTCATGACCGCTACCGAGCTAAAGACGCTGCTCGACAGTCAGCAAATTTCAGCAGTGGAACTCTTAGAAGCCCACGCTCAACAAATTGAGCAAACCAATCCGATTTTGAACGCATTGGTTACACTCGACATTGACGGCGCCATGGTTCAAGCACAAGAGATAGACAGTCAACGGTCTAAGGGGCTAAAACTTGGTATCTTGGCCGGCCTTCCAATAGCCATCAAAGACCTCTTCGATACCAAAGGCATGAAAACAACCTACGGATCGCGGATTTTTGCCGATCACATCCCCAAATCAGATCATGCACACGTAAAAAGGTTAAGAGACGCCGGAGCCATAATACTTGGTAAAAGCAACACGCCGGAATTTGCCTTCTCTGGTCAAACAGCGAATGGCGTATTTGGTAAAACGCTCAATCCAGTGAACTTATCTAAAACACCGACAGGATCTTCAGGAGGTGCAGCCAGCGCACTGGCCGCCGGTATGGTCGCGTTAGCAGACGGCAGCGACTTTGGCGGCTCGGCTCGCACACCAGCATCAGTTACCAATACGGTTGGATTTCGCCCATCAAACGGTCTGGTGCCGATGTATCCTAACCTCACTCCCCATGCCTACTTCAACACGGCTGCTCCCATGGCTAGAACGGTCACAGACATCGCCTTGATGTTGGAGGTTATGACCGGTGGTGTCGTGAAAGCTAAGGGTTTAGAGCGAGATATGAAAGGCCTGAAGATAGCTTGGAACATGTCACCCCAGGACTATAGGGTTAGCAAGGATATCCAATTCGTTTTGAATTCGCAAAGCCAGGTTTTTGAAGACATGGGCTGTGAACTGAAAACTGCCGACCCTAACGTACCCAATGTTTCACAAGTTCATGATTTCATGAACTATTTCTCTGTTCAAGCGCTCGCCGATAGTTTCTCAGAAGAAGAGCAAGAGTTGCTTGGGAGCGTCATGAGAAACAGAGGGCGCTCGGCTCTGAATTTCACAACTCAGGACTTCATGAAGAACTCTGCCGGCATCGTTGAAGTATCCGTCGAGATGGATCGGTTTTTTGAAACCTACGATCTCCTGGCCTGGCCTGCCATGCAAAATGAAGCTTTTGGCATCGATCAGGATGACGTCAAACTTGATCTGGATTGGCGATGCATGAGCTTGGCTCCGATCGCCGGATTACCCGCTATATCTGTACCCGCAGGTTTTTCCCAAAACGGTATTCCGGTTGGTTTGCAATTGATGGCAAGGCAAGGGAACGACGAGCTTGTTTTGCAAGCTGCTTACGCCTTTGAGCAAGCAACAGCCTTTGGCGAAGACAGGCGGTTGGACCCTGACTTAGGCTCAAAAAAAATAAAAACAGGAAGTGTTACCTATGAGATCCACTAAAGTAATCCATATCGTCTCATGCCACGCAGAGGGCGAAGTTGGTGATGTGATCGTTGGCGGTGTTGCGCCACCGCCCGGTGACACCCTTTGGGATCAGGCTCGTTGGATAGCCCAAAACCAGGAACTAAGGAACTTGGTGCTTCAAGAGCCAAGAGGTGGCGTTTTCCGGCACGTCAACCTCTTGGTGCCGCCAAAAAACCCGAAAGCAGCGGCGGCTTGGATCATCATGGAACCTATTCACACCCCTCCGATGTCCGGCTCGAACTCCATTTGTGTATCAACAGTGCTCCTCGACACTGGCATCATTCCTATGGAAGAACCGGTCACGAAGTTCACGCTAGAAGCGCCTGGCGGGCTGGTTGACGTCGAAGCAGAATGTTGTGATGGCAAAGCAAAGCGCATCAAAATTCAAAATCACCCGTCATTTGCGGACAAAATGGATGCAAATCTCGAAGTTGAAGGCCTAGGCTCGATCACCGTTGATACTGCCTATGGCGGTGATTCATTCGCCTTTGTTGACGCCAAAGCTCTGGGGTTTAGTCTCGAACCACATGAAGCAAAAGACATCGCCACACTTGGCGTCAAAATCACCAAAGCGGCAACCGAACAACTCGGTTTTTCACACCCTACCAATCCAGATTGGAACCACATCTCGTTTTGTTTTTTCTCTGGCTCCATGCAAAAACGGGACGGCACGCTCACCAGCAAGGGTGCGCTGGTGATTGAACCCGGCAAACTCGACCGTTCACCCTGTGGCACAGGTATTTCTGCACGCATGGCGCTGATGCATGCAAGAGGCCAGATGAAAGTCGGAGATCCCTTCATCGGCACGTCCATTATTGATTCTGAATTTCACGGAAGAATCGAAAGCGAAACAATGGTCGGCGATAAACCTGCTATCGTTCCAAGCCTCTCCGGCAGGGCGTGGATCACAGGCACTCACCAATTGATGGTTGACCCTGACGATCCGTGGCCAACGGGGTACCGTGTCGGCGATACTTGGCCGATGATCTAGACGCCGGCACTTTACGTGCTGAAAGCTCTCAGCAATTGTTCCACTGCGCGTACTGGTGTCATTTGAGAGGCCAGGATTTTAGCTTCAATGGACGGGATGAGTTCTGCAACTTTTTTGTTCGATCTCAATTGATCCAACAACTGCCCTTCTAGCATCGACCAAGTCCAATCAATCTGTTGCTGCTGGCGCTTGTCTTGTAACTCTCCGCTATCACTAAGCTTTTGATAATAAGAAGAAATAGAGCCCCATATCTCGTCCAACCCTTTGCCTAACATAGCACTGCAAGTCTCAACAGGCGGGTTCCAATTAGGGCTAATTGCCTTCATCATGTGGAGAGCACCCGCGTAGTCTCTTGCCGCTTGTTTCGCTTTGATCTCGTTCGAGCCATCCGCTTTGTTCACGACGATCATATCGGCGATTTCCAGGATGCCCTTCTTGATCCCCTGCAGGTCATCTCCGGCGCCTGGCAGCATCAAGACCAGGAAGAAGTCGACCATCCCAGCGACGGTTACTTCCGACTGTCCCACGCCGACTGTCTCGATCAGAATGGTATCGAAACCTGCTGCTTCACAGAGTAAGGTCGTCTCCCTCGTTGCCCTCGCCACACCACCCAAAGATCCAGCCGAGGGCGACGGACGGACAAAGGCATTAGGATCAATTGACAATCGCGCCATTCGGGTTTTGTCACCCAAAATGGAGCCGCCCGTGCGGGTCGAACTGGGGTCAACTGCCAGGACGGCGACCTCTTTCTCACGATCCGTCAAAAAGGTACCAAAAGCATCGATGAAAGTGGACTTTCCTACACCCGGAACGCCGGTAATTCCGATTCTCCGCGCTGCTCCAGTTTTGGGAAGTACCGCCGTCAGCACATCCTGTGCCAAGGATTGATGGTCAGGGTTTCGGCTTTCCAGAAGCGTGATAGCGCGTGCCAGAATGGTCCGGTCTCCGGCCTCTAGGCCAGCGACATAATCATCAAGAGTAAGCTGTCTGCGCAACGGTGTTATTCCGCTGCTTCGGCGTAGCCAAGCTCGCGATTAAGAGAATGCATCAAGTCTACTGCCGCTTCTGAAATCACCGTCCCTGGTGGGAAAATAGCCTTGGCACCAGCGGCATAGAGTTCATCATAGTCTTGAGGTGGAACAACGCCGCCCACAACGATCAGAATATCTTCACGGCCCAATCGTTCCAATTCAGCCTTTAGAGCCGGAACCAGCGTCAGGTGGCCAGCTGCTAAGGATGACGCACCGATAATATGAACATCATTCTCCACGGCCTGTTTCGCCGCCTCTTCAGGTGTTTGGAATAGAGGGCCGATATCAACATCGAAGCCCAAATCCGCAAAAGCAGAAGCGATCACCTTTTGGCCACGATCATGGCCATCCTGGCCCATCTTAGCGACCAGGATACGCGGGCGGCGCCCTTCCTTGTCAGAGAATTCCTCAACCAAAGCTGTCAATTGCTGTACTGATGCCACGGACTCACCCATCTCACTGCGATAGACCCCTTGGATAGCACGGGTTTCGGCCACATGGCGACCCCAGACTTTCTCCAACGCGGAGGAGATCTCCCCCACTGTGGCTTTTGCTCTAGCAGCCTGAACGGCGAGATCGAGGAGGTTGCCGCCGCCTGTTTGTGCAGACTGTGTCAGGTTTGCCAGTTTCTCTTGGCAAACGGCTTCATCTCGCTCTGCTCTCAATTGTTTTAACTGAGCCAACTGTTGCTCGCGGACAGCGGAGTTATCGACTTTGAGAACTTCAATGTTGTCGTTCTCCTGCGCTTGGTATTTGTTGACGCCAACGACGGTTTGCTTTCCGGAATCAATGCGTGCTTGGGTGCGGGCTGCGGCCTCTTCAATACGAAGCTTCGGCAATCCTGCTTCGATGGCTTTCGCCATGCCACCCATTTCCTCGATTTCTTGGATATGGCTCCAAGCTTTGGCGGCCAAGTCATGAGTCAGGCGCTCGACGTAGTAAGAGCCCCCCCATGGATCGATCACTTTACAGGTGTCGGTTTCTTGCTGAAGAAAGAGCTGGGTATTCCGGGCAATGCGTGCGGAAAAGTCCGTCGGTAAAGCCAATGCCTCATCAAGCGCATTAGTATGCAGCGATTGTGTTCCGCCCTGTGTCGCGGCCATCGCCTCAATGCAAGTTCTTGTGACGTTGTTGAATACATCTTGGGCCGTCAGAGACCAACCAGAGGTCTGGCAATGCGTGCGAAGTGACAAAGATTTCTCCGATCGGGGATCGAAAGGTTTGATCAACTTTGCCCACAACATGCGGGCGGCGCGCATTTTCGCCACTTCCATGAAGAAATTCATGCCGATGGCCCAGAAGAAAGACAAACGCGGCGCAAAAGCATCAATGGTTAGCCCTGCGTTCACACCGGCGCGAGCATACTCAACACCATCAGCCAGAGTATAAGCCAACTCTAGATCAGCCGTCGCCCCGGTTTCTTGCATGTGGTAGCCAGAGATTGAGATTGAGTTAAACTTTGGCATTTTCTCAGACGTGTATGCAAAGATGTCCGAGATAATCCGCATCGAGTTTTCTGGTGGGTAGATGTAAGTATTGCGCACCATGAACTCTTTGAGAATATCGTTCTGGATCGTGCCCGACAACTGCTCTGGCTTCACACCTTGTTCTTCACCAGCAGCGATGAACAAGGCCATAATTGGTAACACTGCACCGTTCATAGTCATTGACACCGACATTTGATCCAGCGGGATACCGTCAAAGAGCTTTCGCATGTCAATGATCGAATCAATCGCCACGCCCGCCATACCAACGTCGCCTGGCACACGGGGATGATCTGAATCATATCCGCGGTGTGTTGCAAGGTCGAAGGCAACCGACAGCCCCTTTTGGCCAGCGGCTAAGTTCCGGCGATAGAAGGCGTTTGAGTCAGCGGCGGTCGAGAAGCCAGCATACTGGCGTACCGTCCAAGGTTTAGTGACATACATGGACGGGTAAGGACCGCGTAAAAATGGCGGCTTCCCTGGGAAAGTATCCAGGAAATCCAAACCCTCCAGATCCGCTTGAGTGTAGGAAGTTTTGATTGCCAACCCTTCTGGGGTCATCCATGGCTGCCGTTCGGACTTAGTGGCGGCGCTGTTTGTGTTAAACGCAATCTTTGAGAAATCAGGGATAGAACTCATGCCGCATTCTCCAACAATTCTAGGACCGGGGCAAGAACCGCCGGAACATCCAGACCTAAGTAAATAAAACCTGAAATCCCGGCCTTCTCATAGTCTGAGACTAGTTCACCAGGATTGCCTGCCAAGAAAATTTTCTCAGCGCCTTGGTCTTTCAACGATTGCGCTAAGGACACCGCACTTTCCTTATAATCGGTATCCGCGCCACAGATCACAGCAACTTTTGCGCCACTCTCAGCAAAGCCATCACCTTGTTTGGCCCGAATGCCACCGGCTTCAAAGAAGTTCTTCGCGAAGCTAGCCCGTGGTGTGTACGAGGAGAGGTCACCAACCGTAGCAAGATAGACGCTTGGATCGTCGAGCTTCTGCGCTCGGTCACGCAATGCCTCGAAATCAGCGGCCAAATTGCTTGGCTTCAGCGCCATGTCAGAGCTTGCAGTGCCAGCCAGATTTGGACTGATCTCATCATCAATATTCGGAAATTCACTAACGCCTGTGATGGGCCTTTTTCGGGTCGCCACCTTAGCTCGTCGTTTTCCCAGGGCCGTTCTAATGCCTTTCTGCAAGGTTCCAGACTTAAGCGCCTGAACAATGCCGCCGTTCGCTTCCATCGCTTGGAATTGCCGCCATACAGCTTCGCTCAGAGAAGTCGTCAACGCTTCCAAAAAGCCCGATCCAGCGGCAGGATCAATCACTTTATCCAAGGAAGATTCTTCCATCAGGATCGATTGAACATTACGTGCGATCCGACGGCCAAAGCCTGAACTTTCAGCCGTAGCAAAATCATACGGCATGACCGTGACGGCATCGGCACCACCGACGGCACCGGCGAAGCAAGCCGCCGTCCCACGCAACATGTTTACCCAAGGGTCATAACGCGTGAACATCCGGTCAGCAGATCTTGCCGTTATCGACATAGGCACGGAGGCAGCATCGACCCCACAGGCCGTTAGCATAGAGGACCAAAGCTGACGTGCGGCTCTTAACTTCGCGATTGAGGCAAAGAATTCGGCGTCAACAGCGAAGGTGAATGAAATGAGGTTGGCTGCCTTCTCTAAAGCCAGACCACGCTTTTCCATCGCCCTGAGATAAACAAGCGCTGTTGATAGAGCTGCTGCGATTTCCTGGCCATCGGTTGCACCGGCATAATGGTAGGCTGCTGCATTGACATCAAACAACCTAGAAGAAGAGCCGATTGTGTCACAAAGAGGAAGCAACTGAACGATCTGTTGATCGAGGTCGTCTGTAAACTCGCCCGAGATGGCACTATCAGCGATTGGGTCTGCTCCAACAGACAACTGGAGCTGCTCAGCATTCACAGATTTCTTAGCAGCCAGGGCAAGAAGACGTTCAGCCGTTTTTTGTTCTTGTGTCGGTGCTTTTAATGAGATTTTGATCAAATCAAAAAGAACGCCGTCTAGTGCGGCCTCAAGAGGGCCATTCAGAACACTTTCATCCCCGACATGAAGCAGAAGACCGTTCACGCCACATTCAAGGTCATCCAGGATAGCTTTGTTGGCCCCATCACGACCTAAATCTCGGTGTTCCTGCATGAGGGTCCAAGGCTGATCAGAGACATCAATCCTAGCTCTCTCTTCTTCCGTCGAGCTGTAGAGACCTTTGACCTCAAACCCGTCTTCGGATTGCCGGTTGATCTTCTTATCGAAGGGGGCCCCTTTTAGACTCTGTTCAACAAGCGATCGCCAAGCCTGCTCATCAATGGAAGGGAAATCGTTCGCTAGGGATAGATTAAGTTCGTTCATCAAGAACCTCTAAAGGTCGCCTACAACTAATTTACCGTCGCTATATCAGTTTTTTCATAACCATAAAACAAAAATAGCAGCGATCCCTCGCTGCTATTTCGTCACAATCTATGTTCATTTACATGCGACAAGCGGTCGAAATCTTAAGCCGCTGGCGGCTGAGCTTCTTCTCCATCTGCGGCCTTAGCGACTTTCTCTTCAGCTGGCGCCTCTTCAGAAACCGCTTTCTCAACGGGCTTCTTTCGTCTCGGGCGACGCTTGGGAGCTGCCGGTTTCTCTGCTACTTCTTCGGTCGGCGGCACAGCATCAAGCAACGAAGGTTGTGGTTGTCCTTCATCAACGGCTGGCTGAGGTTGACTCTCAATAGCAACCGGGGCTTCGATGGTTGGTTGCGCACCATTAACCGCAGGATGCGCTTCCGAACCAGCAGTTTGAACAACGGGTTGATCGCTTTCTGCTGGATCATCCGCACTGACCTCCTCAACCTTCTTAGGCTGGGGAGGGTTTTGCACGTTGTGAATTCGCAAATAATGCTCACCGTGTTGGTAATAGCCTTCGGCTCTCACATATTCGGAAGCCGTTAAAGCGTCTCGAGCCAAAGCCATGTACTTTTCATACACTTGAAAAGCGTTGCCACGTACCTTTACGTCAGGACCACTTGAATCATAGACATGATTTCTTGACGGCTGGTTGGGCTTACGACCACCACCTCCGCCACCTGAACGATTACGACCACGGCGACCGCCTGATCCTTGAGATCCTTGTCTCATACGAACCTTCTACAAAGTTACTAATATCTAATTCAAAGGCTTAGCCGCGACGAATCTGCCGCGCCAGTCATTGGTATCAAAACTGGATTTAAGCCTTTGCTGCACTCACGACCCATCTATTGGTCGGTGCCAGCGTTTCCACTAATCTCTTACTAGCAGGTCTAGTGTGCATGTCCAAAACAATTTGACGAAAGTTGGGCAATAATCACTCTTGGCAGGCCAGCCAAGTCGAGCTTCTTTCCAACGACTCGCCAACCTGAGTTCGTTAACAGCTTCTCGATCGCTGACGGCTGTTGATATCCGTGTTCAAGAACCAAGAACCCACCTTCATGGAGAACAGAGGGAACCTGAGAGATAATCTGCTTATAATCTGCTAATCCTTCGTCAGGTGCAACCAAAGCCGCCATCGGATCGAATTCTCTCACCTCCGGCTCTAGATCTTCAATTTCCTCCGCCGCGATATAGGGAGGGTTGGAGATTATTAGATTGAATTTCAGATCCAGTCCCTTGCACCAATTGCCGACCAAGAACTCGGATCTCTCGCTCAGGCCTAAGTCCTGGCTGTTGGTCTTTGCCGTTGCAACAGCGTCTATCGAAAAATCGACGCCGAGCCCGGAGGCATCAGGCCACTCTGAGAGCAACGATAGAAGCAAACAACCACTACCCGTACCTAAGTCAAGGATTGTCGGCGCTTCCGGTAAGTCCTGTCGGAGTTCGAGACAAGCTTCGATCAGTGTTTCGCTGTCCGGCCGAGGATCAAGAGTTTCTGCACTGATTTTGAACGGAAGTGACCAAAACTCCCGCATCCCAAGAATTCGGCTAACAGGCTCTCGCCGCTTTCGACGCTTAACCATTGTTTCGAAGTTAAGTTTTTGTTCGCAGGATAGAATCTGGTCGTATTTCAGCAGCAAGTCTTCTTTGGAGAATCCCGTTGCGGCCGTGAGCAACAATCGAGCGTCTAACCCACCACCGTCTATTCCATTGTTCTTGAATTCGCTCGCAGCCCAAGCAATGGCCTCACTAACGGTGACCATAATTGGCCTCTACTGCTCCATCTCAGCAAGCATGGCGGCCTGATCTTCGGTTGTCAGCGCGTCAATAACCTGATCCAAGGCTTCGCCTGCGAGGACCTTATCCAGCTTGTAGAGCGTCAAGTTGATACGATGATCCGTCACCCGACCTTGCGGGAAATTATATGTGCGAATTCGTTCAGAGCGATCGCCACTACCGACTTGGCTTTTGCGGTTCTGCGCTCTTTCAGCATCGACTTGAGCGCGCTGTTGATCATAAATGCGAGCGCGCAAGACCGTCATGGCTTTCGCTTTGTTTTTATGCTGGGATTTTTCATCCTGCTGGGTCACCACCGTGCCAGTTGGCAAGTGAGTAATACGAACGGCAGAATCAGTGGTGTTAACGTGCTGACCACCCGCCCCTTGAGCGCGGTAGGTTTCGATGCGCAGATCTTTGGTTTCAATCTCAACGTCAACTTCCTCGGCCTCTGGGAGTACCGCAACTGTCGCCGCGGAAGTGTGAATTCGGCCACCTGATTCAGTTTCCGGGACCCGCTGTACACGGTGAACGCCGGACTCAAATTTCAGCCTTGAGAAAACGTTGGTGCCTGTCACCATCATGGAGGCTTCTTTGATCCCGCCAATGCCAGTATCGGAAATACCCATGACCTCGACACGCCAACCATGTTCAGAAGCGTAGCGTTGATACATGCGCATCAAATCGCCACCGAACAATGCGGCCTCATCACCACCAGTGCCAGCCCTGATTTCGAGAATGGCATTACGCGCGTCGGCTTCGTCTTTCGGCAGAAGCAGAATCTGGATTTCTTTTTCGAGGGCCTCGAGATAAGCGGCCAGGCTTGCTTTTTCTTCTTCCGCAATCTCTTTCATTTCACTGTCGAGATCTGGATCCGCCAGCATTTCGCTGGTTTCTGCAAGTTCTTCTTCGGCCTTTTTAAATTCATTGATCTTCTCAACCAAAGGCGTTGTGTCCGCGTACTCACGGGTTAGCTTCGTGTATTCAGCCGAGGAAGGGTCACTGTGAGAAGATAGCAAGGACTGAAGCTCTTCGTGACGGTTTGCTACCCGATCTAGATTGGCTTGAAGGTTCATTTCACCCCTCCCTGATAGCCCAGAAGTTCATCAGCAAGACTTTCTAAAGCAACCGCTTTTTGTTCTCCTGTTGAAAGATCCTTCACCTGCATTTCGCTCTTCGCAAGCTCGTCATCACCAAAAATCATAGCGAACTTGGCGCCTGCTTTATCAGCGCGTTTCATGCGCTTAGGCAGATTGCCCGCGTAGGCCAAATCAACCGACAGTCCCTGGCGGCGCAGGTCGTCGGCAATCGCACCCGCTTTCGCTTCGGCGTCGGGCCCAAGCGGCACCAATGCTGTCAACATTGGCTTCGTTGGCTCTTCACTCAATAATAAGGCCATACGATCAATGCCCGCTGCCCAGCCAACGCCGGGGGTCACAGGGCCACCCATTTGGCCAACCAGTCCATCATAGCGACCACCGGCAAGAACCGCAGACTGAGCACCGAGCTCGGTCGTCGTAAATTCAAATGCCGTGTGGCAATAGTAATCCAGACCACGCACGAGGCGATCATTGAGTTGATAGGCGATGTCCAAGCGGTCCAGGCCATCTTTGACGGCACCAAAGAAATCTTGAGAGGCTTGGTTCAAATAGTCTTTATAGCTGGGTGCGCCAGCGACCAGGACACGGTCTCCCGCATCTTTTGAATCGAGGATCCGTAAGGGATTTTTCAATAGGCGATTTTTGCTATCATCCGAAAGCTTGTCATAGTGTCCCTGGAAGTATTCAATGAGGACCGAGCGAAAGACGTCCCGACTTTCATTGTCGCCCAATGTATTCAGCTCGAGCGTAACCCGATCTTTCAAACCAAGCTCTTCCAGAACCATGGCTCCTGCAGCCAAAACTTCAACGTCACCCGTTGGCTGTGGTACACCAATCAGCTCCAAGCCAATCTGGTGCAACTGACGATAGCGACCCTTTTGCGGTCTCTCATAGCGGAACATCGGACCGGCATAGAAAAATTTACAAGGAACCGACTGGGTTAGGCCGTTGGAAATGAACGCCCTGGCGACGCCGGCAGTGTTTTCCGGACGTAACGTAACCGACTCACCATCACGAGCTTCAAACGTGTACATTTCTTTGGTGACAACATCTGATGTATCACCCAATGTTCTGGCAAACACAGAGGTCAGCTCAAAGATTGGCGTTGCCATTTGGTCGTAGCCGTAACGCTCCGCCACTTGGCGCGCTGTTTCTGTCACAAAATGATGACGCCTGAACTCCGTTGGCAGAAGGTCTCTGGTTCCACGGATTGGCTGTAACTTGGCCACGTTCAAACTCCAATTTTATTTGTTTAACACGACAAAAAGCCCTTCTCACAGAAAGGGCTTTTTTCAGGGCATTCATAAAAGGCTTTAGTAAACCCGTATTTAAGGAGCTTAGTCAAAGAATGCAATGGCATAGCCAATCGCATTCCAAACAGCTGCGAAAACGGGAGTTTAGTTAGCGGAAGCCAGCAACTCTTCTGGATTCAGGGAAATATCAACCGAGTATCCATCGTTAAGACCAGCGGGCGAAACCGCCTTGCCGTCTACAGAGATACTTAAGCCGTCGAAACTACCCGTCAGCAAACGAAGGTCTGTTTGATCAGGTATTTCCTGAGTTTCACCCGGCTGCATAACCTTTGAGAGCAAAATCTCATCACCTGGCTTGCGAATTTGCAACCAAGCGAGTTGCTTAGCGTGGATAACAACACGGGAAGGAACAACGCCGTTAATTTCAGCAGCAGTCGGCAATGGTGTCACAGCAGCAACCTCACTGCCCGGCTTGGGTTCCGGCAAAGGCGCCAATCCGTCAGGTGCCGCCAAACGCTCGGAAGAAATGTCACCTTCGTCAACTTCCAACGCTTCTGCCTCAGTACCAAGAGAAGCAACAGCTTCAACCGCATTAACCTCGGCTGGGTCGTTCAGGCTGCTTTGCTCACCGTTTGTAGCATCTATGACGATCGGACCGTCGCTAAAGAGATCTTCTTCTGCTTCAGCCGATGTAACAGCATCATCGTTCACACCTTCGGCACTTACGTCCGCGCCAGTGGGCTGGTCTTCTGTCTCATTATACATGTTCAAAAGATTTTCAGAAATGTTAGCGACTGGTGTTGTTTGCTGACCTTCACGACCAATAACAAAATACCATCCAACGAAGAACACGGCTGCTAACGCCACGGCACCGACGAGAATAGGGAGTTTAGGAATGTGAAAGGATGAAGCAGCGGACTCACCGCCTAAAGAAGAATTCGGCACTGGCTGAGAAACTGGCGCAGCCCCAGATGACTCCTCTTTGTACAGAGCCACCATTTTATCTACCGGTAACCCCAGATAGGTCGAATAGGTGCGAATGAAGCCAGTTGCGTAGGTATCCCCTGGCAACTCATTGTATTGGCCACTTTCGAGATATTGAATGTAGACCGCACGGATTCTCAAAGTTTCCGCGACTTGGTAAACCGTTTGACCATAGGCTTCACGGTAAGCAGTCAAAATCACCGGGAGAGGCTGTCCCGCCCACTGCTGTTCATCAAAATCAAATTGCTCAGGCGCAGCCACATTTCGAAACGTTGTTCGAACTTGCTCACTGCCTAGATTAACGGACTCATCACCCTTATTTTCACTAATCATCTTCGAAAACTTCCACTCACTAAAAATAGATGTGAGAAAACTGTAAATATGATTTTGAATATAATAAGCGATTACAGAATTATCAAGTAATTATAATAACTTAGGGAGTTTTTTTAACATTTTTGAAGAGAATCGGGGCGTAACTGGATTCGACCATTACGCACTTGACAACATGCGTCCGAGTCTCTTGCCTCCCACTAAATGAACATGCAAATGTGGCACTTCTTGGTTCGCATCTTGTCCTATATTTGAAAGAATCCTGTAACCACAAGAACTCAGTCCAAGATCGCGTCCGATTTTGCCAATCGCTCGAATGTAAGAAGCAATTTCCTCAGCCGAAGCTTTTGCACTGAAATCATCGAAAGAACAGTAGGCACCTTTCGGAATGACCAAAACGTGGTTTGGCGCCTGAGGTTCAATATCATTGAACGCCAAGACGTGATCGTCCTCATAGACCTTATCACAAGGGATTTCGCCCCGGAGGATTTTGGCAAAAATATTGTTCGGATCGTAGGACATTAGATTTCCCTTCTTATCATTTAGCCCTTGCGAGAGGCTCTTTCTTCGGCTTCGGAGATCTTTTGGCGACGGTCGAGTTCTTGCCAAACATCTGAGGCCAGGACTCCACTCGCGCTCCATAGCACGCTAAGGTGGAACAATAAATCTGCGCTTTCATCAATCAAAAGCTTCTTGTCGCCGCGCATGGCTTCGATAATCGCCTCGACAGCTTCTTCTCCTACTTTTTGGCTGATTTTTGGGACTCCAGCTTGAAACAGACGGTGAGTTCTGGACGATTTATCCCCGCCCCCTGCTTCAAAATCCTCTCGCCTTTGCTCAACAGTGGCAAAAAGCTGGTCAAGTACATGCTGTTCAGACATATCAATTCCCTTCTATCGGTCGGACAGGAATACCAGCCTTGGCCATGAAGGCTTTCGCTTCTGGAATCGAATAGGTGCCAAAATGAAAAATTGAAGCCGCCAAAACGGCGGTTGCGCCACCATCCCTGATGCCTTCAACCAAATGGTCCAGTGTTCCAACGCCACCACTTGCGATGACGGGAACGCTTGTTGCGTCTGAGATCGCTTTGGTTAGTGCAATGTTGTAGCCGGATTTCGTTCCGTCCTTGTCCATTGAAGTGACCAACAATTCACCCGCGCCATAGTCAGCCATTCGCAGTGCCCATTCAACGGCGTCAATACCTGTCTCTTTACGTCCGCCGTGGGTGAAAATCTCAAACTTATTCGGTCCAGTTCTTTTAGCATCAATCGAAACAACAATGCATTGGCTGCCAAATTTGTTTGCGGCTTCTTTTACCAGTTCTGGCTCAAACACTGCGGCTGTATTGATCGAAACCTTATCAGCACCAGACAGTAACAATTTGCGGATATCTTCCGTCTTGCGCACACCGCCACCGACGGTCAAAGGCATAAAACACTGTTCAGCAGTTCGTCGGACGACGTCATAAATAGTGTCACGGTTATCGCTCGAGGCTGTAATATCGAGAAAACAAAGCTCATCCGCGCCTTGTTGATCATAGAGTTTCGCCTGCTCTACCGGATCGCCAGCGTCAATGAGGTCGACAAAATTTACACCCTTGACCACCCGGCCGTCTTTGACGTCAAGGCAAGGGATGATCCGTGCTTTTAACATCCCAGGAACTCCAACGCTTCTTTCGGATCCAAACGCCCATCATAGAGAGCCCGGCCCGAAATCACGCCTTCGAGTTTTCCATCGCTGGCTGCATGCAAAGCCTTGAGGTCATCCATGCCGTTTAGGCCGCCACTGGCCACAACCGGAATGTTAACCGCCGCTGCTAATGCCAAGGTTTCGGTCTGGTTGACCCCTTGCATCGCGCCATCACGGGCAATGTCAGTATAAATGATAGCCGCAACACCTGCGTCTTCGAATTGTTTGGCGAGATCAACGGCTATGGTTTCACCGGTCTCGACCCAACCCTCGACCGCCACTCTGCCCTCTCTAGCGTCAATGCCGACCACAATCTGGCCAGGATAGGCACGACAGGCTTCTTTGACCAAGTCTGGATTTTTGACAGCAACGGTCCCTAGGATCACACGATCAATGCCAGCCGACAGCCAATGGTCGATCATTTTGCGGTCTCTGATTCCGCCGCCAAGTTGCGTTTTCATCGACACTGAGGCCAGAATAGCATTGACCGCCTCTGCATTTCTGGGCGCGCCATCAATCGCGCCGTTCAGGTCAACCATGTGTAACCAAGAAAAACCCAAGTCTTCGAACGATTTTGCTTGGTCACCTGGACTATTACTGAAAACCGTTTCCTTATCCATGTCACCATGAAGCAAGCGAACCACGTTGCCGTCTTTTAGATCAATCGCGGGGAAGAGGATCATTTTGTTAAATCTTTGTTGTAGTACATGCCGCCGACCCACTCGCCGTCGATAAAGGCATAGCGGGAGTTCACACCCCAACATTTGTAACCGAGGTTATCGTAGAGTTTTATCGCGGCCTCTTGTGTGTTTCGAACATCGAGCGTCAGAACTTTGAGACCAAGCTCCTTGGCTGTGGCTTCCGCCTGCACGATCAGTCCAGTCGCAATGCCATGACCACGCGCCCAAGGTGCCACGAAGTTAGTCGTGAATGTACCAACGGTAGCTTGGGCCTCATTGTTGCCAGGTCTGCGGCTAAGCTGGAGCGATCCGCCAATCACGCCATCCAACCGCCCAACAAACAGGTGTTTTTGAGGGATCATCATGATGCCGCGCCAGTAGGCCTCAAGCGTGTCTCGTGATGGTGGTTCTAACCAACCAAAACCGCCGCCAGCGAGGATTGCTGCTTCTGTTGCGTCACAAAGATTCTCGAGGTCGCCCTCACGGAATTCTGTTAGTTCCTCAATCTCTACAGAGATTGGCATTTCATGATCTAAGGGCGCCATGATAAAAAATTCTCCAACAGCCTCAATCCTACAGCCTGGCTCTTTTCTGGATGGAACTGCGTTCCAATCAAGTTGTCTCTGCCAATCACCGCCGAAATAGGCGTGCTGTAATTCGTCTCGGCCAAAATATGTGTTTCATCTTCGGGAAAACAAGCGAAAGAATGAACGAAATAGGCGTGGTCTTCGGCTTCAATATCCGACGTGACCGGGTGAGCTGTACCCGAAGGTTTTAAGCTCAATGTATTCCAACCCATGTGCGGAATTTTGAGCGTCGGGTCTGTGAGATTAATCTCTTTAACCACACCCTTGATCCAACCAAGTCCCTTATGCTCACCAAACTCAATACCCAGGCTGGCCATCAATTGCATACCAACACAAATCCCGAGGAAAGGCTTGCCTTGTTTGATGACCGTTTCTTCCATAGCATCGACCATACCGTCCACGGCATAAAGGCCAGCCCGGCAATCACCAAAAGCACCGACACCTGGTAAAACAATGTGATCAGCTTTTGCGACGGTGTCAGGATCGGAGGTCACGACAACAGAACGCTCGCCAGCTACCCTTTCAAAGGCTTTGGCAGCCGAACGAAGATTGCCAGAACCATAGTCAACAATGGCAACAGTCATGGATTACAAAGCGCCCTTGGTACTTGGCAGCGCGGAAGAGGATCGAGCATCGGTTTCAATCGCCATCCTCAGCGCCCGGGCAACAGCTTTAAAAATCGACTCAACAATATGATGGCTATTGGTGCCGTACAAATTTTCGATATGAAGTGTAATCCCAGCGTTCTGCGCCAAGGCTTGGAAAAACTCCTGCGCAAGCTCAGTATCCATATCGCCTAACATCGGAGAAGGAATGTTCACTTTCCAAACCAAGAATGGTCGGTTTGAAAGATCAAGCGCTGCGCGGGACAAGGTTTCATCCATCGGCAAATAACAATGGCCGTAGCGATTGATACCGCGTTTATCACCCAAGACTTGAGAGATCGCCTGGCCCAGTGCAATGCCGGTGTCTTCGACCGTGTGGTGAGCATCGATATGGAGATCACCCTCAGTCCTGACTTTCATGTCTATCAAACTGTGCCGAGACAGTTGATCCAACATGTGGTCAAAGAAGCCCACACCGGTTTCGTTGTCATATCGACCAGTGCCATCCAAGTTGATTTCGACTGATATTGACGTCTCGTTCGTCTGACGTTCCAGACTAGCCTGCCGCATTGCGGACCTCCAATGGTGAATGAGATGCTAGAATTCGAGCGCGTTTTAACAGCTTGAGGCCCTGTAGGCCAGCCCAGAAAGAATCAATCTCTTTTGCCCCTTGAAACCTTTTGTCAACTAGACCATTTATGCCCCTATGTCAGAGCAATCCAATTTACCAATTATGCATGGCACCACCATTGTTACCGTTCGCAAGAACGGCAAAGTGGTTGTTGCTGGAGATGGCCAGGTTAGCCTTGGTCCAACCATCCTAAAAGCCACGGCACAGAAAGTGCGCCGCATCGGCAAGGGAGACGTCATTGCGGGCTTCGCCGGAGCCACCGCTGACGCTTTCACTTTGTTCGAGCGGTTAGAGGCCAAACTGGAAACCCATCCAGGTCAGTTGACACGCGCTTGTGTCGAGCTGGCTAAGGATTGGCGGACAGATCGCTACCTTCGCCGATTAGAGGCCATGATGATCGTGGTCGACAAGAACACCTCGTTGGTTTTGACCGGCACCGGTGATGTCTTGGAACCAGAAGACGGTGTGATCGCTATCGGTTCCGGTGGCAACTATGCCCTCGCCGCCGCTCGCGCCCTTCTCGATCAGGACAATCTCGACGCTCTCGCGATCGCTGAAAAGTCTATGAAAATTGCCGGCGACATCTGCGTTTATACCAATAACAACCTTACGATTGATTCTATATGACCACCCCTTCTGCTAGTTCATTCAGTCCACGGGAAATCGTTTCCGAATTGGACCGCTTTATTGTGGGCCAAAATGATGCCAAACGCGCGGTTGCTATCGCGCTTAGAAATCGTTGGCGTCGTCAGCAGATCGAGGAAGGTTTGCGCGAAGAGATCCTGCCAAAGAACATCCTCATGGTCGGTCCAACGGGTGTCGGTAAAACAGAAATCGCCCGCCGCTTGGCCAAACTGGCACAGGCTCCATTCATCAAGGTTGAAGCGACCAAATTCACAGAAGTCGGCTACGTCGGACGTGATGTTGAGTCCATCATTCGCGACCTCGTAGAACTCGCCATCTCCATGACCCGCGAACGCCTTTCAACCGAAGTCCGAGCCAAAGCCGAAATCATGGCTGAAGAACGTTTGATCGACACACTCGTCGGTGAAAACGCCTCCGGTGACACCCGCCAGAAATTCCGCAAGATGTTGCGTGAAGGCGCTTTGGACGACAAAGAAGTCGACATCGAAGTGACCGACAAAGCTGGCTCTCAAATGCCCACCATGGACATCCCTGGCATGCCAGGTGCTCAAATGGGCATGCTGAACATTGGCGATATGCTGGGCGATGCCTTCGGTAAGAAGAAAAAGAAGCGTAAGCTCAAAGTCACGGAAGCCATGGAGCTGTTGATCGACGAAGAAGCCGAGAGCATGCTGGATCAAGAAAGCCTGGTCGCGGAATCAATCGAAGCGGTCGAGCAAAACGGCATCGTCTTCCTAGACGAGATCGACAAAATCTCTGTCCGTTCCGACCGCAGCGGCGGTGACGTCAGCCGCGAGGGGGTTCAGCGCGATCTCTTACCCTTGATCGAAGGCACCTCCGTTGCCACGAAACATGGCACGGTCAAGACCGACCACATTCTCTTCATCTCTTCTGGTGCATTCCACCTGTCCAAGCCTTCGGACTTGCTGCCAGAACTGCAAGGCCGCCTGCCGATCCGTGTCGAACTGGATGCACTCAGCCGTGATGACATGAAACGCATTCTGGTCGAGCCAGAAAACTCCCTGATCCGTCAGTACAAAGCCCTGATGGGGACAGAGAAGGTAACTCTGGAGTTTGAAGACGCCGCCATCGACAAGCTTGCTGATCTCTCCACGGAAATTAACTCATCCGTAGAAAACATCGGCGCCCGCCGCCTGCACACCGTCCTGGAACGCTTACTGGAGGAAGTCTCATTCAAAGCCTCCGACATGGGCGGCGAAACCGTCACAGTAACCGAAGATATGGTCACCGAACGCGTCGGCGTATTGGCCACGAACACGGATCTGAGTAAGTTTATTTTGTAGATTGAGAAAAATTCTAAAACCCCAAAAAAATCTTGCTCAACAGGTTAACGATAAAACCTTTAAGAATTTCGAAGGCCGCTTTGACAGTTCCTTTCAAAACCAGTTTTGAATTGGCCACTGTCATCGCGGCTTTGAGGTTCGCCAACTTATCACGTACACGAACAATCCAGTTGCGACGCTGACGTTCATTCAGCATCCAATAAGGTACATCCTGATCAATCACGCGCAGGTCACGGATGGAGCTATCAATGATTTCAGATTTCTCTAGTTCATCTTCTGCTGCAACCAGGTCTTCGAAGACTGACTGGTCGTTAACAATAGCATCCGGCAAAGCGGCTTCTTTTGCCGCCTGTTTTGCGCGGTAGGCTTCAATATGCTCGTAGGCCGTCAGAATTATGCGAGCGTTTTTAACAATCGATTGAATGAAAATTTTCTCATCCGAATTGAGTGAGTTCTCATCATCGTTGTTTAAAAATAGCTCGAGAATTTCAGCGCGTTGCTCAACGGCAATGGCGTTTAGTTCGTTTGACGCAAAAGCTACAAAGTCCTGCATTTCACGAGTGGCGGAAACCAATAAAGCACCGATAGCATTCTCTCTGGAATGAGCTGCCCAACTTGCCAGGAGATTTTTCAACAACCCACGCAAACTTTGCAAGTGCTGTTCAATGGTGGCGTCGGGAACAGTCCTTGGTAAGATTCCAGGCGTCACCCGAAACTGGCTGTCGCTGAAAGTAATTGGAAAAGCATCTGTCAGATCTTGCTCTTGCGTCATCTCCCAATTCAATTGAGCTTGTTGCTCTGTCGTCAGGCTGTCGGGATCCAGTTTAGGGTTTAACTCCCTCTTCAGCTCCATAATCCGAGCATTGACGATTGAAGGGCCATTTTTCCAAAATTCAGGCTCAAAATCCGCAATCGCTTTCTCTAGCTCGAGATTAAGACTGCGGCCATGAAGACGTGCTTCGTACCAGTCAATCCAGACCTGCCAATCTTGGTTCTGGTCAATGAGAAAGTCTTCCAGTTTCCGCCAATGTAAGGTTACCCAATCGGGCCCTTCATCCTTTGGCCACAAGGCTTGCCTGATCAAATCCTTTCCAACTGAGTGAGAAACATCGCTCGTTGCCAAAAACTGGCAATCAACAGTTAAGGCTTGCCAGGCGTCGGCGGAGGCGGAGGCGGAGGCGGAGGAGGCGGAGGCGGCGGC
>Ga0055584_100001954_pt1 | contig 20229 bp, 15 predicted proteins | sample OSDHelmetaG_FD_58716 | JGI IMG/M metagenome (GOLD analysis project Ga0055584, IMG submission 58716) | Pelagic marine sediment microbial communities from the LTER site Helgoland, North Sea, for post-phytoplankton bloom and carbon turnover... | ecosystem: Environmental > Aquatic > Marine >...
TCATGTCCTGAAAATAAAGATTATAATGCAAGTACTAAAAGATGTGTGAATAAATGCAAACCGAATCAAACGAGAAACACCAAGTTTAGATGTGTAAATACAAAAAAATCTACATTATCCAAATAGATATGGTAGAATCTGTAAAGCATATACAATGAATAAACTTAAATCAAATCTCTTTTTATAATATTATGAATCAAATTTAAAAAGACATATTGAGAGATTATGACAATCTACAACTAATAAATAACATGAAATATCACTCTTTTTATTTCATATATTTGTTTCATTCTCTCAATGTTCTATTTTTAATTTGATAAATAAATATCAAAAATGCAAATGATGATTTGAAAATCATTATGATGTAATGTACACTTCACATAGAATATTATAAATCAATTCTCTTTTATAATATTATGAATCAAATTTAAAAAGACACATTGAGAGATTATGACATATTTATCTAATAAATAACATAGAATTATATAGTTTATGATAAACCAAGATAAAATAGTATCATTACATTCTAATATATATATAATATCATATGAATCAATCAAATTCACGTCTATGGCATCGTGGCATACGTCAACGTTATGCACGTGGTAATAATATCCAAGAATTTAATGAAATAATGATGGAATATCAATGTGTTATGAGAGATTACCAACAAAATATGAATACATTCTTATGTAATCCACACGGGGTGACATCTCCCCCTTCTCCTCCTCCTACTCCATTAAATATACAACCCGAAACCACTCAAAATAATCAATCATTAACCACATTATCATTAATTTCATATATGCTAAGACATGCAGGAAATGTTGATGATAATAGTAGTAATTTAAATGAATTTGCAAATTTATTTACCGATGTATTAGTGCATCCTACATTAAATGAAATTGCGAATGCAACTGAACTTGTAAGTTATTCAATTGAACAACATGGTAATGTAATAACATGTCCAATATCATTAGACAATTTTAATGAAAATGATACGGTTATACGAATCAAAACATGTGGTCATATATTTAACCATGAATCATTACATACATGGTTTAGAACAAACGTAAATTGTCCAGTATGTAGATATGACATTAGAGATCATGTAATTAGTCCGGTTAGTTCATATAATCCATATTTAGATGGATATGTAAATACATATGATGATGAGGATGAGGATGAGGATATGGTAGATGATGTGTAATAAAAAAATATATATAAATATTTACAATATATATTTTTTGTTTTTTGTTTTTTGTTTTTTTGTTTTTTGTTTTTTTGATTAAATTATATACGAATTATGATGTTATTTAAAGAATGTGGTTATTTGTTGAATGTTATTTTTTTGATTATATATTTTATTTAATGCATTATCGAATAATAATGTTTTTACTTTAGCTGAGCAGTATTTTTCTTTCTTTTTCATAAATACTTCTAAGTCGGTATATTCTTTTTCCATTTTTATTATATCTTTACGATATGTTTTAATAGCAGATGTTTTTCCTTGAGATTCCCATATAAGTTCAACTGCTAATCCAAATAATTGTTGCAATGGTTTCATAAGTTGATTTGTAATGTAATGTGTATAATCTACTTTTAATTTATTGTTTATAATAAATTCAGTAGTTTCAATTTTATCACCCATCAATGCTTTTGGTTTATCATTAACTATGAATACAAATTGCATACGGTCACCTGGTTTCGGTTTATTACCAGGGTCACGTTTACCAATTCGTTCAGCTAATACTTGATGTCCAATTTGAAGTGGGTTTTTATATCCACTACGTAATGCTTTTGTAATTGTTAATTTATCCATACTAACATTGCCGGATGCAAGTTCATTTAATGAATGATTTAATAATTCAATTGCAGATTGTATATTATTTTCTTTCATTAGTATATTTAAAATTCCACCATAAACATCTTTTAAATAATCACATGAATCACGACGTTTGATTGAAAGTCCCATAAATTTCAAATGACCTTTATTTGGGTCAGTTTCATATAACATTCCAACATAACGTTTTTTAGATAACAATATAAATGGCATCAATGTTTTTTCATATTCCAATCCCATTGGTGGCTTTAAGAATTTAGTACATAAATTAGCAGCATCTTGTGCAAGTTCAATTGTCAATTCAAGAGCAGGTTTACCTTTGATTTTTTCACCAGTTTCAGGATGTTCCAAGTTAAATGTAAAGAATACACTGTCGGTATTATGTACAATCATATTCCCAATGCCAGCTGCAAAATGATGATTAGATGTAGTTAAGTCATATACATACCCGTCATACTCAATATTTTTCATTTTTTTTACACAATTTGGATTTTTACGTTGTTTATGTTTCGTCATTGTAATTCTATATATATTATCTTTATCTTCACGAGTATTAATGGATGTTTTCCAACCTAAACTGGATGCTAACCAACATATATGTGCAGCGCTAATTTGGTTTTTTTGGTCAATTCGTGTATAACCATTAACATCTTTATCACCATCTGCATCATATAGACCAGTGAAGAAAGCTTCTCTAACCGTTTCACAACTAGACATTATTATTTGTGGAATTATTTTAGATTTTTCATAGTATAACAATTCCCTATATTTTGATACAAATTGAACAATATCTCCATATTTATTAGATTTTGGACAAATTTTATATACACCGGAACTGTTGATAGTATTCAATGCATTCCATCCTATATGTGGATAAACAGATTTACATAATGATAAATATTTTGATATAATATCAGGAGATGCATTATTTAATGCCCAAGACGATTTTTTGCCTGATGGACAATCATATAATCCACAACTGCCGTCTCCAAAGAAGAATCCCATAATTTGTGCTTCATCTTCGGTAATAAATTTGTCATCGACATTAATAGATGGGTTAGGGTTAGGATGATGCATAAGTTCAGTGCCAACAATAACATTATTAGGTGATATTTCGTTGCCATTTAATAAGAGTAACGAATGGTCATCTGTAACATCAACTAGTCCAGTATGTGTTAATACTCGAATCATTTGTTTATGAGTTGCAAGTTTATGTCGAATAATCCTATGTAATTTAGTCCATCCAGTTTCAGTCCAGGTTTCGATGTCGTTTAATTCACAATATTCTTTATCTTGTTTTCCATTTTCAGAACATAAAATCCAGTTATTATTGCCGTGTTTGGTTGATAAATTGTCAATGGTTATACATTCAATGTGTGAATAATGTACTCGAATAAACACCGGTGTATAATTAGCAACACTATCTCCATATACATATTCCGCTTTGGTTCTGACCGGTCCATGTGCAACAGTTTCATATATCATATTTCCATATATTTCTTCAATAATTCGTTTTGCATAAATAATCATCATTCTGCCCGTTGCAGTAGTTGATGCAGCCACATCTTTCTCATAAAATGTCGATGTACGTGCACCACATTGACCATATAATGAATTTGCAGTTACTTTATAACCCAATTGTCGTTTATCTAATATATTTTGTATAAATGGGTCAGGTTCAGATTTAATTAATTTACGAGTATTTTTTCTTGCCTGTAGAAGTTCTTCTAATATAGATGGCATAATGCCCTTTTTATCATCTGGAAACTGTGCCCATCTACATACCATTTTACCAACCTTTGTTTTTTCAAATCGACTAGGTGTTTTACTAATGTTTTTAAAATGGTCAAATTCGATATTGATATATTGATAACCTGGTAAATTATCGTATATGAAATTGCCATTTTTATCACGTTCTCCTGTAACATTAACAAGTTCACCTTTTAAATTATATTCTTTTGACCACACTTTACTATCATGTGAGTAATTTTGACTAATCATAGACGATGGATATAATGATGAATAATCAACACATGCAACTGGATTGTCCATATACATAGAACATTTAGGTGGCAATACGATTGCCCCTTCATATCCATCAGCTTCAAATGATTTTTCTAAATCAGGCATTAATGTATTTTTTTCTCTACATTTCTTTGCAACAAAACTTGTCAATTTAATACCTTGTCCACGGAATACTAGGAAATTAATGGGAACACTGCAAATTCTAGCCATTTCAATATATCCAGTAATTACATCTATTTTATTCATTAAATGATGCACTAGATTACAATCTTGTATACAATATTTAGCAACAATCGCACGGTCACTTGAACTACCATTTGATAATCTGAAAATATCATGAGGTGAAACGTCATCTTTAGCCATGCACCATTTAATTGTTTTAATATCATCAATTGTATGATGTCCACCAACCGTAATAATATTATATTTATTAGTACATTCTTTACCCTTTATAGTTTCTAGTTCAAAACGGTCATATTCAATGTCTAATACTTTAAATTTATAACCATTTTTATAATAATCAGAAGTAAATCCTGATAATTCAATATGAATAAAGTCACCTACATTTAATCCCATTAGATTCTTACTATATAATTCGGTAACATCACCAAATGATTCACAATTAGTATGTTTAAGTTTAACAATATTGTCACATATAAACTGTCCAGCAACATCATCAAGTTTATATGATGATAAGTTAAAATCTCTTCTAAAATATGCATACATATCGATTTGTAATCGTCCAGGTGTATTTACATATCGCAAATCATATTCCCCACTAGCAATCTTCATAGTCATATGTTCAATATTTAATATATTAGGGTATTCTCGAGTCGCACTTGCACATAATTTGTTTTTGATTCGCGATAATAATAGGAATTCGCGTTCACATTGATTCTCTTCTGCTCGTCTAAACATAAATTCATAATCAAACCCAAATATATTATATCCAATAATAATGTCTGGATTTTCAGTTTGTATTAAGTCAACCCATTTTAATAACATGTCTTTTTCAGTTGCCACACTTTCAATATGCACGCCATGTACATCATCACATGAACCCACTACTAAACAATGATTTAAATATGGAACTGTTTCGCCATTATTGATAAATGTCGAACCTATAAATGTAACTTCATCTCCTTTTAGTGATGGAAATAATTTAGTAATGACAGTGTTTGTTATTTGTATTTTAGAATCTCTATCATGTGTTTTACTTAATAATATGTCAATTAATTTAATTCCAGTTTCTACGCGTGCTTGTTTTTTTTTATAAGAACTAACATTATCTGAACAGTCATTATCTTCTGTATCACTATCATTATCTTTGCCACCATATTCATCATTATTATTCCTCATTTTATTGAATGCATCGTCAATTGTTAATGAGCGTGTACCATTGGTAGATGTAGAATTTGATTCAATCTCTTGAATTGTTTTATTTATTAATGAAATAATCATAGATTCAACGGTCAACTTAGATGGTTGTTTTTTTGGATATACAATGTCAATATCATCAAATTTATCATACCCAAATGCAGTTAGAATAATTTTAGTAATTAATTGATTGCCTTTTTTAACATCAATATATTTGGATTGTTTTATAAATACATCGACCATATTAGAAACCATTCGTTTATACGATTTAATTGGAATCGGGAAATCTCCATGACTACTATTTGCTTCAATATCAAAACTGCATATTTTATAAGGAACACGCGTTTCTTTATCAGGCATCGGAATTAAATCAACGACAGAGCAAGTGTATTCAAATTTGCATGTAGTGGTTGAAATTGGCGATTTAATTGCTCGATTTGTTTTAAATGAAACCCATCCAGATGGACTTATATTATTAACATGGAAGTAACGTAACAATGGTGGTATATTACTTTCATATAATTCAATGGCAATGCCTTTATATTTAATATTTACACGTGTTTTATATGACACGTTTTTAGTTTCTTCTGGAGAGTTGTATACATACCAGAGATTCTTATATTTATTCATTGATTCTATATTTTTAAAAGATAATTTTATAAATTTGTGTGTATTTCCACCTGCAAATCCGTACAATTTATGTTTATCTACAATTTCATATGAAACTAATGATGTTTGATATCGTCTGTTTAGGTTTTTCTTATTTTTTAATTCGTTTATAAACCCATCTACCATGCCAGATTTCCAATTATCTCCAATTTTAATATAGAAGAATGGTAAATAGTCGTTTACATACATACAAAATGTTTCACCACGTTCATTAATTCCAAACATTTGTATAATCAATTGTTTGTCGTCGGTTGATTGTGTATTATCACCTGTGTCATCATAATCGACAACTACTTCATCATAAATATGGAAATCAATTAATCGAAATGACTTAATAATTGTAGGTTTAACAGTGTGTTTATTAGCCATGTTAAAATAAATTATAAATTATTTTATATGTCAAGTGTGTTATGTTAATTATGTTAAGTATTTTAAGTAAGTTAAGTATATGTTTAAATTAATTATAAAAAATGGTTTCAATTTTTCATAATATTGTATATAATAATCGTGAAAATATTATTATATATGTAATTTATTTGGTCATTCCATGTAACCATTTCATTAAAGAGTCTACATCTCTACCTCCACCATATTGGGTATATGAACCATTATTGACACGTCCAATTGTTGGAAATCCATCGATAGCAATCTTAGTAGAATGTGGATATAATAGTTTATTCAGTTTTATCAATTCATTATTTGTATTTATTTTAGAATTAATATCTTTTATATAAATATTTCGGTTCAATTCAGGGTCATCCTGATGTTGTTTTTTCATTTTCTTCCACATAGGCATCATTGCATTACAATAACTACATGAATCACTATATGCCAAGAACACTACATTTTTATATGCGGACAAGTCGACGTTGTCATCTACATTACTTGATATATTATTATCCATATTGCTTGGTATATTATTATTATCCATATGAATTGGTACATCATTATAAATTTGCATATTGTCATTATAAATTGGTACATTGTCATTGTGCACTAATAGTTTATTCAATTCACGTTTTAATTTGTTATTTAATTTTAAGTTGGATTTGGATTTGGATTTGGATTTGGATTTGGATTTAGGTTTGGATTTAGGTTTAGGTTTATTTTTAGGTTTAGGTTTATTTTTGGTGTTATTTTTGGTGTTATTTTTAGGTTTATTTTTGATTGATTTTACCATTTATTCAATTATATAATATATATATACTAAATAGTTATTAATAAATATAATCCAAATATAATATATATATAGGTCAATGAAACTCTCTAATATACGAATTGTATTTATAATATTTTTATGTGTTACATTTATTCTTGGGTTGCATATTACTTTATATTTTGATTATCAGAATCCACAAACTATGGAACCTATGGAAAATAAAAAAAATGATTCTTGTCCGGATTTATTAGTTCAACATGGAAATTCGTTGATGTTATATAATACCACATTACCAATTGATGATAATAATCCGATTCCATTTTATAATTTAGACGAATATATAAATTATTTAGAAGTTCAGCGAGAAAAAGGCATTGATTGCCCAGTGTTATTCGTAAATAAAGAAACAAATACACAAGGTACGGCGGTATATAGGTCACGTCCAAGTCCATTTGAATTACAAGGAGGATTACAAATAGATGAAACACCTATACCATTAGAAATAATGAAACATATAGATTCTAGTCGTGATAATAAAGAATATAATCAAGAATCATATCCCGGATTTGATGCACATGGATTTGAAGTAGGTGTATATACTAACATTGATAATATTCATGCATCGACAGGTGTAAAACGTATTAGTGACAATCCAATGGATTCAAATTGGGCTGGAAATACATATACTCAACAAATGATTGAATCCGGTAAATATGAAGGAAATGAAATAACAAAACCTAAATTATTCTCAACAAATGTAAATTTTTTCCCATCAATTCCTACTGCAGGGCCATTGCCAAAAGATTTTTTATAAATATGTATATTTAAATTGGTTCAATTGGTTGTATTAAATATCGATAAATACAATCGATAGCAGATTTACTGATTTTACGAGTTTTGCCATTATTTTCAGTAGTAATATTGGCAAGGCAATCTTTGTTATTCTGCAATTCAAATATAAAATGTGAAAAATTATTAAATTTTTTCATAATAGCAATCGCGGTAACAGAACTTATGCTAGGAATTTGACATAATATAATTTCTCCAATATTATCAGGTGAAACATTGTCCTTTTTCACCTTTTTCACTACATTACAGTAATCTGTATTAGATAACATCATCGTATCATTTTGAGTAGACTCAATCACATTGTCATTACAATCAACTACATTTGGGTTAATATATTGTGTGTATGGCGTAGTAAGATAATATGGAAGTTTACCTTTTTTTAACTCTTTGTCGATTTTATTAGCGAGTGATAGTATCCATTCAGCAGATTCGAATATAGTAGATGTTCTATGCACACTAAACCCTTTGAAGAAATTTAACGAAGTCATAGATGAATATATGATTTTTTTATCAAAGCTATTATGAAGTTGTGAAAACATCCCTTCTATTAAATATATCATAGAATGTGGTCTAAATCCACTACTATTCAATAATCGATAAGATTGTTCTTCATATCGTCCATCTTTAATAGAAGCAAGTAAATCACTAAATGATTTCCGTTCAATTAATAATACATCTTTGTCATCATCGGATTTTAATAGAATATCACCAAGAATTAATGTTTCTTTTGATAAGTGTATAGATGACGATGGATGGTTTAATTCGATTGCATTACATTTATTATATAAATCATTTTCACGAATGTCAAAAATGAGTTTCATTGGATATATGATATAGTATAAATAATACTATATCATTATTTATATAAAATAATAAAAATATATAACATCTTAACGCATTGTGAATCTCATACCAATATTTCTGGATATTATAGTAGATGTTGTTTTAGGTTTTTGTAATGCCATTAAATATTGTGATGTATGACGTAATGCAATAGAAGAATTTGTCTCTCTACCAATTTGATATGGTAAACCTGCTTTTATATTTCCACCACCTTGATTTTGATTAATTAAAGATGAAATAGAACTTGTACGTTTTGTTTGACTATAAACCATTTTGTATAATATATAATAACTAAATATATTATTTGATATTTAAAAAAAACAATATAAAAATAAATATGTATTATTATTAATAGAATTCATATTATTTATTGAATAACATGAATCTAGATGATGATATTCGCATGGAAAGAAAATTAAATGGAAGTGATGTATATATATTTGACCCGTATAACCCCCTAAATAAACAAATTACGAAGGCGGACATTGAGGGAATATTAATGAAATATGGTGTTAATTATAAGATTCAAAATTATGAATTATGGAAACGTGCATTTATTAACAAATCTTATATTAGACGACCTAATATTGGAAATGAACAAAATAATATTACAATCGTAGCTAAACCTGACAATTGCATTGGATTATTTAAAAAATCGAATGAAAGATTAGAGTTTATAGGTGATGGTGTATTAGAATGTATTTGCAAATTTAATTTATATATGCGTTTTCCTAAAGAAAATGAAGGATTCATGACTGAGAAAAAAATCGCATTAGTAAAAAATGAATCGATTGGACGCATAGCATATGAAATGGGTTTACATCAATGGTTAATATTATCTAAACATGCAGAAAGTAAACAAACCCGTACAAATTTAAAGAAATTAGGATGTTTATTCGAAGCATTTTTAGGTGCTTTATTCTTAGATTTCAATAAGATTCAGGTAAATGATGAGGAAGGATGGTTTAAAAATGAATTTATTACAGGTCCTGGATTTCAAATGGCTCAATTATTTATTTCAAATGTATTTGAACAACATGTAGATTGGATTAGTTTAATAAAAAATGATGATAATTACAAAAACATATTGCAGGTTATTATACAGAAAGAGTTCAAAATAACTCCTGAATATGTGGAAATATCATCATATACAGTGGAATCTGGATATAGAATGGGTGTATATATATGTTTGGGTCAACCTATACACATGACTTCACATAGCAATTCAATTGATATAGATACATTTTCATCATTTAATGCAATACATGATTACATGTCAATTCATGGTAAAATATTCATATTTTTAGGAGAAGGTATCCATAAAATTAAAAAGAAGGCTGAACAAGTAGCTAGTGAAGCATCTATCTTAAAATTAAATAAATATGTAAATCGATGTTAATGGTATATATGTAAATATATTTTGTACTAATATAATATAATAAACTTACTATATTATATACAACATGTCGTCTAATTTAATAGAAGGTAATTTAGATGCTTTAAAACAATATAACCCACCTGAACAATTTAATAGTGGAAATGTAAAGATAAATAAGACAATTGCAATAGTGAATAAAATGAATAACAATTCAATAAATCGTGATTATATTTTAAATCGTATATCCGCAAATTTACCAACAATTGCATTTACTAAAATCAAGGTAACACAACCTACTATTATTCCTATTCCTACTGCTCGAAAACTTATTATAAAACCGAAGGACAATGTTACTAAATCGATTCAAACTAACGTAGATGGCATTGTAGACATGGACATTCCGAATGAAACAACTGAAATAATTAATTTGGATGATGACAATATAGAATATAAACCTGTAAATGATGAATTACCAGTAAAACGTGGTAGAAAAATAAAATTAAAAATAAAACCAGCATTACCGATTCGTAATGATGTTGATTTAGACACAACTATAATTAGAACACTTCCTGTAAGTAGTCGATTACCTAAGAGAAATCCAATGGTTTTAAAGGGAAACCGTGTAGATTTGAAAACGCCTGTGTATTATATGGAAAATCGTAAAAAATACTCACAACAATTATCAGAATTATTTAAACCATTTGAAGGTGATTTAAAATCTCAGATGGAAATTATTTCATGTGATAATCGTAATTCATCAAATGAGTTCGCTGCAATGTCGCATCAAAAAATAGTAGCTGAATATTTGAATTTATATTCCCCATATAGAGGATTATTATTATATCATGGTCTAGGTTCAGGTAAAACATGTACATCAATTACGATTGCAGAAGGAATGAAAACTGATAAACATGTATTTATTATGACACCAGCTTCATTAAATAAGAATTTTATGAATGAAATGAAGATATGTGGAGATGCATTGTATAAAAAGAATCAATTTTGGGAATTTATATCTACTGTTGGTAAACCTGATTATATAGATGTATTAGCAAAAGCATTATTATTACCGATTGATTATATAAATGAGAATAATGGTGCATGGTTAGTTAATATAAATGAACCATCAAATTTTGCTGAACTATCAACCCAACAAAAACAATCAGTTGATTCTCAAATTGATGAAATGATACGCATTAAGTATACTAGTCTGAATTATAATGGATTAAATGAAAAAAAAATGCAGGAAATTACTCAAAATAATACAATAAATCCATTTGATAATTCTGTTATTGTCATAGATGAAGCTCATAATTTTGTGAGTAGAATAGTAAATAAATTAAAATCACGTGATTCGATATCATATAGATTATATCATAATTTAATGAATGCAACTAATGCAAGAATCGTATTCTTATCAGGAACACCTATTATAAATAGTCCGTCTGAATTAGGTGTATTGTTTAATATATTGAGAGGATATATAACAACATGGTCAATCCCGATTAAATTAACTGGTGCATCTAAGTTAAATACAGATAAGGTATTGCAATTATTAGATAATGCTAATGTACGAACATTTGATTATGTAAATGTAAGTGGAAATATGTTAACTATTACACGTAATCCATATGGATTTGTAAATACACAGAAGAAAGGCGTAATTAAAGGCACGACTCGTAAACGAAAACCTGACATTACTAATAATACACTCAAACTTAGTATGAATGGTGGAAAATCAAAAGTATTAGATAATTATAATGGTGTAACATTAGATGAATTAGGTAATATTTCAAATGAAGACTTTTTATCAGGTGTATTAAATGTATTAACTGAAAAATCGAATAATTTGAACATTGATAAACATAAAATAACTGTTAATAATTATACTGCATTACCGGATGACCCAAATGAATTTATGAAGTTATTTATAGCAGGTGATAAACAAATTGTACTTTCCGATAAAGATGCACATTATTTTAAAAACGTAGAATTATTTCAACGTAGAATATTGGGATTAACTTCATATTTTAGAAGTGCTCTTGAACAATTATTACCACGCATCGAACTAACTGAAAATCAAGAAAATTATCATATAGAATATATAGAAATGTCTAAATTACAATTTGATTCATATGTAGAAATCCGTAAAGCAGAATTGGATAAAGAATCACAATCACGTAAAATGAAACATCATAATCCAGATGATGTATATAAGATTACATCTTCATATCGTATATTCTCACGTGCTGCATGTAATTTCGTATTTCCAATGCATATAAAACGTCCTAAAATGAATAATATAAATTTCGGCAATGCAAATAATAATGAAGAGACTGAAGCAGAAATGGATTTGAGTATTGATAATGAATTAGATAATGATGGTGTTAATAAATCAATTAAACCTATAAATGAAGTTGATAATGAACCTGAGATTGATACTAACATTCAATATTCAGATAGAGTTAATATGACAATTGACAAATTAACAAATTCACCATCAATTGAGAATCCGAGTCAAAACATCAATTATTTATTGAAAGATAATTTACGCAAGTATTGTAGTCCTAAATTTGCAAGAATTATAGATAATGTGACAAATCCAGAACATGATGGATTACATTTAATTTATAGTGCATTTAGAACACTAGAAGGAATTGGTATATTACGTAGAGTTTTAATTGAAAATGGATTTGTAGAATTTAAACTTATTTATACAAATAATGAATGGACACTTCCAGATGAAACTGAGGATGAAATTGGTAAACCTAGATTTGTATTACATACAGGAACTGAAAGTGTAGATGAGAAAGAGTTAATTCTGAATATATACAATGGAAAATGGGATTATGTACCAAGTAGTATATCATCTATACTTAAAAGTCGAGCTGAATCAAATTTAATGGGTGATATAATAAAGGTAATTATGATAACTGCATCTGGTGCTGAAGGCATTAATTTATTAAATACGAGATATGTACATTTAATTGAACCATATTGGCATATGGTAAGATTAGACCAAGTAATTGGACGTGCTCGTCGTATATGTAGTCATAGTGCATTGCCTCCTGAAATGCAGACAGTAAAAGTATTCTTGTATATATCAAATTTCAATACATATTCGAAATCCAATATAGAAATATTAAATAAAGATGTAAGTAAGATAGATGGAAATAGACAAATTGCAACAGATGAATCATTATATGAATCTGCATTGATGAAACAACATATTAATAATGAATTCTTAGATTCAATTAAACAAACCGCTGTAGATTGTAGTTTTTATAAATCAAATGGATTAACCGATACACATAAATGTTATAACTTGGGTGAAATTAGTTCAAATGATTTTTCATCATATCCAAATATTGAAGTTGATAAACGATTAAAATCTGATTTAAATGTACAATTGGTAGAAATGTCTGGTATAAAATTCAAATATACTGATAATAAGTATTATATACTAAATGATTCTAAGAATCAAAATGAAGCAAAACGTGAAGTATACGATGTAGAAAATTACAAAAATGCATCACTTAATACTGAACCTCTAAAAGTGATTGGACATTTGATTACTGATAAAAATCAAAAACAGACCATTAAATTTATTGATACTAAATAATTTCACAAATTATGATAAATTAGATAAATGTAATAATTATCTAATTTATTAGGTACATTTATTTAAAATGTGCGTTTTACTAAAGGTTTTGGTTCAAGAGAATACCAAGCATTAGTTTCATCATCAATAGCTTTAAAACTAGTACTATCGGAAAATGTAACAGTAATTGATGGTTTTACAGTTACACCAGCTTCGTTAATATAAGAATTTCCTAGAATAACACCTTTGACAATTCTATTTTGAATGGAATTGTGAATTTCAGTTTTACCTTCATTGTTAAAAATAGTCATTCCGACACCAATATATTTGCCAGTTTTTGTAAAATCAGTTATAGCAGTATTAATGTTTGCATAATTACTTGATGTTATTTTGGATGCCATTTTAATATATTATTATATATTTATTAAATATAATGTTTGGGCATATTTGTACTAATCAATTAAATTGTAGCAATAAAATATGCTAAATAATATTTATTGTAAATCAAATATAAAAACAAACGTAAATATAATATAAATTAATTACAAATGTATTCACAGAATAATAATAATAATGTGTTGACTATAAAAACGGTTCAAATACAACCGGTTCGTAATATGATTACTGCAATTAAGGATATATTAACTGATGCGACAATTACATTTACTAAGAATGGTATGAAAATAATAAATTTTGATAAAACACATACTATATTGGTAAATGTTACATTGCGTGCAAGTAACTTTGAATTTTTTGAATGCAATCCAGAAAAGATAATCGTTTGTGCAAATACACTTCATCTATTTAAAGTTATTTCCACACTCTCAAATGATGATACATTAACTATGTATATTGATAAAAATGATTATCATGATGGAATTGTCTCCCATTTAGGGTTACAATATGACAATGGTGAAATAAAACAATATTATAGTCAAAAATTAAGATTAATTGAACCTGATATGGAAGAATTAGTAGTGCCTGACGTAGAATATTCTACTATTATTAATTTACCAACTACTGATTTTCAAAAAATAATTAGAGATTTGAATGGAATCTCAGATAGAATTGAAATTAAATCAGTAGGAAATGATTTAATGTTTTCATGTGATGGAAATTTCGCAAGTTCACGCATTTATCGTTCAGAATCAGATGGAAATATGGAATTTGTACAGAAAACCGATGCATCTACTGTCATACAAGGTGAATTCTCATTAAAGAGTTTAAGCCATTTTATAAAATGTACACCATTATGTAGTAATTTAGAAATGTATTTAGGTAACGATTTACCATTAATTGTAAAGTATGATGTTGCCTCATTGGGTGAAATAAAATTATGTTTGGCTCCATTACCTCCATTTTCATAAGTATTTGAAATATAATTATAATGCGCACGAGTTTGATAATATTGAATGTTTAATATTTAATATTATTTGAGTATATTGTATAGGTTCAATATTCGGGTGATTGTTTTTTAAATAAACATCCGAGTTTTAATAAATTGTTTATTGGTACAATTATATTAGGGTCTTGTATATCAATGCAATTTAACCAAATTTTAACAATGCAAAATTGTTTTTTTGGAGAAATTGTAATGCCATTAATATGTTTATTATGTGATGGATTTACACATAGTGATTCGCCACACGTTAACAACATTAATTGTTTCCATATGTCGTATACATAACGATTACTAATTTTATATGAAAAGAATCCACCGTCACGATTTTTTATATCTTCCCACATTGGAGTAATGCCATCTCGCATTAGAAATAACATACAATGTTTGATTACATTACTATTAATGCTTTCAGATAACATTTTTATATCTTCTGCCGTATTAATTGATTTGTTTATTATGGAATAACTAGATAAATCCCAGTTATTATTTTGTGGTAAATGATAATATAGATCCCATTTATCATTTAATAAATGTAGTTTGGGTGAAATACTCACCGTATTCATTTGCATTCCCGTATATAATATAATAAAATAATCTTTATATTATTTTTTATGCAAACATTTTATATAAGAATGAAATAATTCGGTCAGGCTCTTTAATGTTAATATATTCATCATCACTATCTGATTTATAATCAATATCATCAGAAATTAATTCAGATGGATTTACTAATTCAAGTGGAGGTACATCGTCATCACATTCATTTGATAATTCATTTATAGTATCTAATTTATCATTACTGTCGTTTTGTTCTGATTTTATGTTCATAATATCATAATTATCATGGGTTAATTTTATGTATTGATTACTAGTTAATGTAAATACATTTATATTATTATCTATAATATTTAATACATAATCATAATCGAAAATAAATGAGCTTGATTGATAATGTAAATATCTATGAATAAATGTTGGTGATAATATTTCATTATTTGTATAATATTCATTTTTAGTTATTTGAATATTAATGCCACTATTCATTAATGGATGAGTATATTCAATTGATAATAAACATTGTGGACATTTAATTAAACATGACATGTTATCTATTGTTATTGCTTGAATTGATATTCCATTATTGTATATACGATATACATATTTATCATCTCGTTTATATACAACTAAATTTTCTGGTTCATACTTACATATAGTTTCTTCGTAATCATCAATGTCGCGTAAATTTATTGGGTTTGATGTTAATGCATAATCTTCATTTAATCTATATTTAAGTATAATATCATTATAATTATAACACATAACTTGTGTTAATAATGATATATTTAATATACCATTATAATTAACTGTTGTATCAAGTTTTGTATTTGAACTTACACTTATCCAATTTTGATATAATGGTTCAACTTGATGGTCTAATACTAATGATATTAATAATTTACCGGAATGTAAACAAATGTCAGTTATCGATTTAATATATATATTGTAATTGTAAACATTGGTTAACATTGTACGACTTGACTTTACAATCTTACCACATAATGCTATCGAATTCATACCCATGTTATTGACACATCGTTGAATTCTAGGTTTATTACTTATTTTTAATAAAAATAATGTACTGAAAATCGTTATGCATATATTAGAAATTTCCATAATAGTAATATATAATATATATTTTTATATTATATATATATGTTTTTATATGTCTAATTCAATTATATATCTAATGTGAGAATATTCTTATCTGATTTATTTTTACGTTTATTTGTTTTTTTTGGCATTGTATTATTTTGCATATCTTTTAATGAACTAATTGAAATTAATGAATCATTATCATCTTCATTTGATTGATGAATATCTACAGTTTTAGTTTTTAATCCAGCTAAAATGTTATCAATATCTGTATTTTGAGGTCCTCTCATTTCAGGACGTGTTTGTGTAGATTGAGGAGGGGTATACATAGGTTGTTCATTTGCATTTATATTTTGATAATTATTATTAACATCAACACCTCTACTAGCATTAATATCAGGTCTATTATTAGGTTGTTGTGTATATGTCATGCCTGGACGTTGAGGTGGAACTTGTGTTTTAGTTTCAACTGCAGATGGTGGTGGTGGTCCACGTGGACGAGATTGTTGTTCTTGCATCAAATTATTTGCAAATTCAAATCCTGGTGATTGTTGACTCATACTATTTACAGTTGCATTTGTAAATGCTTTCATTAATTCAGGACTTTGTTTAATAACGTCATTAAATGCAGGAGTTGCGGAAGATAATGCTTTATTTGAGAAATTTAATACGGCTGCACTAAATCCCAATCTTAATAACAATGATAATTCAGGTGCCATTTTACCCCCTTTATATTTATCATGTAATTCAACAAATAATTCATCATAACTCTCAATGTCTTCACTGACTTGTTCACCCCATCCATCTAAATTTAAATCAAATGGATTAAATGCGGAATTTGCATATTCAATTGAGTTTACAAATGTCATAAACCACCAACCTTGTAATTTTATACTTTCTTTTTTACGTTTATCTTCCATAACAGTTTCATATTCATCTTCGATGTCATCATATGGAGAATCGATTGTATAATGTGAATTTTGTTTTAATTGTCCTTTTTCATACCAATCCTCCAATTTCTTTATCATCATACGTTTCTTTCTACGATGTTCACGGTCATTTGTATTTGAACTACTATGTGATGATTTGGGCATTTCATTCATTTTAGAATATCCATCCCATGTTTTAGCACTTCCGGAACTTTCACGTGTAGATTGTCCTAAGCGTGAGTCATTATTCATATCAAGTGAATCGACTTGAATTTCGACTGGGTCATTTGATTTGAAAAATCCTCCTAAATTAAACAAATTAGATGCAATTCCACCATCATTTGTGGTCGATTTATTAGTTGCATTTGCAGACAAATTATTTAATTCGGTTTCTAAATCATCTAAATTGTCTAATTCGACGTTTAAATCATTTGACGATGACCGTTTCTTATCATTCATTAATAATTCAATTCCGGGTCCAAAATTTACCGATTTTCGTTGATTATTATCATCATTGATATTAATAGAATCTAAACTGTCTAATCCAATGTCAATAATTTCCATACTATTATTATGATAGTTATACAAATTTTATGTTTAAATCCTCCGCGTAATAAATTATATTATCTCGTTTTAAGTACCAAATGCCCTGTAGAAAACTATCAGCTAAATCATCCTTTTTCTTTATACTTAATGCATCTTTCCACATTGATAAACATTCATTATTATTTATTATTTTTATAGTATATTGTATTCCATCTAATTTATGTTCTTTGTATGTGGTTTTAGTTGTGGTATCACTAAATTGTTTTAATTTATTAACAGATGATATAAATTCAATGTGATTTTCATTGTTTTTCATTATAAAATATTGCGCAATCATTCCTTGTATTGTTTTCATACGTGTTGCAATAGGTGATAATTGATTTTCAATTAATATATGGGTTATTTCTTCAATTCCAATCACATTATCTAATAATATTTTCAGATTTCGACCAACTTGTATCAGATCAATGTCATTTGCGGATTTGAGTTTTGGTATCGGAATTAATTTAAAACAGGTTTGTTCATAAAATTCATTTATTTTGGTTATTATATCAATTCGGTTTATTTTGATAACATCATTATTATTAAGTTCATCGTGGGTTGTTATTATATTATGTAATTCATTTAATTTCAATTTACGTAAATGTGAAATCGTATGTAATTTGGTCGGAATTATATATTCAGATGTTAATGTTGCATGTTTATCACAATAATATTGGTCATCTTTTATATATTTGGCTTTTTTTCCACATAGTTTAAGTGGTTGATTTTTCCGTGTTTGTTTATTGTAACATGTACATGTCTTATATATAGGTTTTGATTGGTCTGAATTTATTAAGTTTAATATATTCCAATCATTGATGATTAATTTATTATTGTCAACTGATATTATGCAATATGCAAGATTTCGAATGCCAACATCAAAACTAATAATTTTCATTTGGATGCAAAATATAAACATTAATCTTTATATTTTTCATTGAATATTATATACAATTATTTATATACGTTTGGTATGGTAATTGGTATAGATTTGATTGAATTTAATTGTTCTCTACTTAAATACATATCTTTCAAATCGCTTTTTAATAAATGCTGAGATGGTTTGTTTAAATTAACATTCTCAGGTGAATCGAGTGACTCAGTATAACGTTTATAATATCCCATATCATTTGATGATTCTGTAAAATTATATTTAATTATATCAACACCATTATTCGTTAAATATTGTCTATATTGCCAATTTGATTTAATGCCATTTTTTTTGATTATATCGGAATTTGCAACAGAATTCATTTGAGCTGATGCGGCAATTGACCTACCATCATGCATAATCGGTGGAACATTATCATATTTATTATTTGTATGATAACCACGTTCGGTTCTTGGTATAGTTTCTTTTACATCAGGATAAGCACATTTAATATATTCTGGGTTTATTTTTATAGCCGTAAACATTATAATATGTAAGTTTTAAAATATATATTATATGTTTATTTTTTATTATTGTAAATAAAATGCATCTAATATGATTTATTCTAATAATAGTTTGATTAATTCTGGTTTCTTAACCTTTGATGGGTCACTTATTAATCCCTTTTCAATTACAAGTTGACGTAGTTGTTGAATTGTCATTTTTTTATAAACATCACCATCATATAGCGTTTTGTCTAAATCATTATCTAAATTGATACTTTCATTTGGTAATTGTTGAATTGTTATATTATTATCTAAATTTATTACATCGGAGTGTGATACATTGTCGAGATGTACTAGTTTTGTAGACATGTCCTCAGTTATAACATCACATTCAATCTCAATATCATCTTCATTATCAATATCAATGTCAAGTTCATCATCATCATCATCTTCATCTTCATCTTCATCTTCATCTTCATCTTCATCATCATCATCATCTTCATCATCATCTTCATCTTCACTATATTCAATAATAC
>Ga0055584_100001955_pt1 | contig 20223 bp, 23 predicted proteins | sample OSDHelmetaG_FD_58716 | JGI IMG/M metagenome (GOLD analysis project Ga0055584, IMG submission 58716) | Pelagic marine sediment microbial communities from the LTER site Helgoland, North Sea, for post-phytoplankton bloom and carbon turnover... | ecosystem: Environmental > Aquatic > Marine >...
ATTTCTGCTAGCGGGTCATCAGTCATTTTTTTAAGTTGGTCATTTGAAATGTTCATCTATTGGCTCCTAAAACTTTTGATCCATTATACTATCTGCTAAAGCATCAATATCTACTTTATAAGTACCGTTGGCGATTTGTTGCTTTAAAGATTCTATTTTCTCAGTATTATCTAAACTTGGTGCAGAATTAGCGTAGCGCTTAATTTTTGAAAAATCTTTAATACCATCATTAATGGTGACGTTAGTGTCTCTTTGGATAAGACTTTCTTTTCTTAACTGCTTTGGAGAATCAAATTTTTTGTTATCATTTTCGAGTCTATTTCTTGTACCAGTTGTAGTTTCTCTTTTCTTAGGAAAGAAAAAACTTCTTTCTTTTGGTTTGCTTATCTTACTCATCTTGTACCTCTAATTCGATTTTGTTTTTATTGAAACGTTCGATTAAGTCTTTTTGATTTTTTAGGTAATGGTCATATGTTATTTTATTACGATAACGATGAGGGTAAATCTGATCAAGAATAAGCTCTTGTACACCACTACCATTGTTTTGCATGGCCATGGCCTTAGAATATTCATCACTGAGATAGCCTTCATAGATTTGGTTGGCCGTGCTCTGTTCTTCATTACGTGATATTGTTGCCTTCATTTTCTGAATCATTAATTTGGCAAATTGTGAGTCCATATCACGTGCTATTTTCTTTATTTCTTCGGGTACATATTGGAGGTTAGAAGTCGTTGATTTCTTATGGACATCAATAGGGGCGTTGCGCTTATTTAAAGCTACTCCTTTATTAATGAAGTTTTTAATATCCATAGTCCTTCCATAGTCTAAAAAGGGTCATCATGTCCCTTTTCTATATTTTATCATTACTCCCTATATTTTTACATATGATGTAAAAATTATAGTAGCTCTATATCACCAACAAGAGATCCATTCCTCTTAAGGGTCTGAAAAATGGATATTAAATCCTCTGGTGTGGCCCCTAAAGCGTTTAGGGCCTTTACAACGTCATTTAACTTGGCCTTATTTTCCATAAAGTATAGCCTCTTGGGTTGCCCCTCGGCCCCTTCTTGTTCGCCTTCATTTCCAATTTGTATACTTAAGTCTCCATGACTGATGGCCGCAGGCCTCAGCATGACATTACCGCCCGCTACAATAGTGCCGGTTCTTTCATTTATTACGATTTTGGCCTTTACATCCTGAACAATATTAAAGTTTTCGATGATCGCCATGAGTTGAACAACTTTACGTTGGTAGTGCATTGGGATGATAAGATCCACAGTTGTTGCATCTCTTGAAATAGCATACTTTCCGCCAAGTTCTTCGTTAAGAGTTCTTTCAACCCTTGCAGCTGTTGTAAAATCGGGATTTTTTAGGCTTAGGCGTAGAGATTTTTTTCTATCAAAATTAAGCTCAACTTCTTTTTCTACGATGGCCCCATTAGGTATTGTGGCGCTCGTAGCAAACTTGGCCCCATTTTTAAGGCCACCTATTGAAAGTTGTCCAGAAGCGACAGCATATATATTTCCATCTCCACCTTTTAGAGGAGTAACTAAAAGTGTACCCCCGGCCAGTGAAGCAGCATCACCAATGGAAGAAATATTAATATCTAGTTTTTGTCCTATTCTTGCAAAGGCGCCCATTTTAGAAGTGACAATAACCGCCGCAACATTTTTTGAGCTAACTTCATTTTGAGGGTTAAGACCAAGCTTCTGAAACATACGTTTTAAGGAGTTGTTGGTTATTTCACCACCACTATCACCTGTACCATTAAGTCCAATAACTAATCCATATCCTATGATGGGGTTTTCTCTTACACCTTTGACAGTAACTAAGTCTTTAAGTTTGGCCGGACTTGCAAAAGAGTTTAGTGAGAATAATGTTAATGCTATTGCTATTAATTTCATATTTACCTCAATACATGGACACTAGATTCAAGAATTTTATTGGAAGAAACACTGTCATCATCAGAGATGTCTTTTCTTGCAACTAAGGCCTGTATTTCAACAAGTCTTTTTCTTCGTTTATATAAAAGAGACTTCCTACCTCGTAATAATAAATGATCCTGGTTAATTTCTTCAATAATTACAGCGGAAACTCGGTCTACTGATTTTGAATTATCTTTCTCGCCAGCTCCTGATTCTGTAGGGGCAGGTTGGGCGGGCTTATCATCTTTAGATTTATCCTTTGCTGCCATGGCCGGGTCAGGGAAAGCTCTTTTTAATTCAAGTACGATCTCATCTTTAAATTTTTTAAAGACATCAATAATGATGATGTCACCTAATTGTTTTTCAGTATTTTTGGTAAAGAGATAGCTATCATTGCCCGCGCCTGACCATAAACTACCTACATTCTGGTTATCATATAAATCTTCTGCTTTGGCCCTTGATTTAGGTACATATTTTCTTTTTACAGAAGGACGTAAGTTTTTAACGTATTTAGAGGTAAGGCTTGTTTTTCCTGAAGCCTTATTATCACGACGGTATTGATCAAAAGTATTTATGTTTGGTCTTGGCCTCTGTAGATTTTCTTGACGGTCTAAATCTCTATGCATTTCATTTATGTAAGATGCACAGCCATATAAAGACATCAGTAAAATGGTAAGAATTAGATTTTTCATAAATTTATTTTTACCTTATTAAAGTCAACAACTTCAGCTGTAACTATTTTATTCGTTTTAGTATTTCTTAATCTTACGTTCTCATGTAGTTTAGCGTTGCCCATTGGTATTCCAATTGAAGAAATTGAAAACCCACTACCACTTAGAATTATGGACGTTGGTTTACCTATTTGAACAAGGTCTAGTTTGGTAACATCATTTTTTTTAATTGCGCTTCCGGTTGAAATAGGTCTTGAAGATTTATAGAACTTCATGAGCTTGAGGTCTGTGAAAAAGCTATCGGGACGATCAGAAAAAATACTTTTCATCTTGAACTGATTATCAGTTAAAGGCCTTATTGATGGCGATATGTTTTTAGTGGCGACTATCGCATTAATTTTGAATTTTAAAGTTGTGCTTAACCATAAAGGCTGTTCACCCTCGATATTAATAGAGATATTTTTTAACCCAGGACGATCACAATTGTTACAATTAATATTATGTCCTTGGGAATAATCAATACCAAAACCAATGCTACGGTCTAAGATTTTGATATTATCAAAAGAAATGAGTTGATTTGGAATTTTTATATTATTTCGTAAGAATTGAGATAAGGGAATGATTCTTACTTTTAAAGGCCTGATTGTTATTTTTTTATTGAGACCGTCTTCTTTAAGTAGGTGATTAATTTTTCGCTGATCTATAGTTCCGCTTACTTCACGGATAAGGTGAATGAATTTTTGTGAAACTTTTTTTGAGCAAGTCGTCTTTTTTATAAATGAATGTTTGTTTGAGTTAAGTTGATTACTATCAGAAATTAATTGATCGTAGGTTTCAATCAAACATGCTTTAGATGCAAAACTAAAGGAAGAGAAAATAGTAAGTAAAACTAAACTTTTTTTCATTTTAAACTGTTTACCGTTTGGAGCATTTTATCTGCAACTCCCATTACTTTTGAGTTCATTTCATATGCCCTTTGAGCACGAATAAGATCTGTCATTTCAACCATAATATTTACATTGGAAGATTCCAGGGCGCCTTGTTGAATACTACCTGCATTACTTTGTCCTGCTATATTTTGTATGGGAACACCACTTGCTGTTGAGGGGCGATAAAGGTTTCCTCCCTCTCCTTGAAGACCCGGTGGATTTATAAATGTAAAGACTGGCACTTGACCTAAATTCTGAGGCTCCACCTGATTAGTAAAAAAGACTTCGACAGTTCCATCATCAGTAATATTTACGGACTTGGTGCCAGGGGGAATATTAAAGCCAGGCGCCAGAGGATAGCCATTTCTGTTAACAATAATACCATTTGAGTTAACGCTAAATGCTCCGTCTCTAGTGTATCTTAATTGTCCGTTGGGAAGAGTAATAGCAAAAAAGCCTGGGCCATTTATCATGAGGTCAAATGGATTATTTGTCATCTTAGGATCACCTTGCGCAAAATTTCTTTTGACAGCACTAACTCGTGAGCCTGTTCCAATTTGAACACCAACATTTTTGACTGTGTCCGCACTCGTTCTGCCACCTGCTTCTTCTATCGTTTGATAGAGAAGATCCTCAGTCTCTGCTCTTCCTTTTTTAAAACCATTCGTATTAAGGTTTGCAATATTATTGGAAATTGTATTGACCTCAGTTTCCTGAGAGGCCATTCCATTCGCTGCCGTATTAAGAGCTCTAATCATCGACGATGCATCATTCATGACCCACAAACCGAGAGGTAATACAAAATAAAGAATTTTCATAAGATCCCTCCTGGATCTAAAATTTAGATAGTTCTGTTAAAGATCTACCTGCCATTGAGTCATAAGTCTTAATCGCTTTTTGTATTGATTCAAAGTGCCTGTTTGCTCGAATGAGGTTTGTCATCTCTTGAACAGCATTGACATTACTTTGTTCGACGTGACCTTGATAAACTAAAGAGTTTGTTTGGGCCGCTATATTTTTGTTGTCATCATTTATAAAAAATGAATTCCCTTCTTTTTTAAGTGCCTGGATATCTTTAAATTCTCTAACCGAGATTTCTGAAACTTTTTGTCCATTATTAAAAATTTCACCCTGATGATTAATTATAAGCTTTCCATTTTGACCAATATTAATCCCTCTTTCTTCAGGACGAGCTACATTTGGTGCTTGTTGACCTTCAATACTCTCTGGTATTTCAAGTTTAGATAATACTAAGTGTCCATCACTAGTTCTTAGAAATCCCTCTGCGCCAAGACTAAAAGTTCCTCTACGTGTGTATCTAATTCCGTTAGGAGTTAATACCTCAAAAAATCCTTTACCATTAATGGCCAAGTCTAAAGGAGCTCCTGTTGGTGTGAGTTGCCCTTGTTCAAAATTTGTATAACTTCCATCAACTTTTACGAAACCGTGCTCGGCCCCATAACTTTTATAAAAATCCTCAGGCGCCCATTCCTTATGGGGTAAATTGATGTCTTCCGAATAGCCTTTTTCGAACTGAGTAAGATGCTCCTTAAATGTAAGAAGATCTTTCTTAAATCCGGCCGTATTGGCATTGGCCACGTTGTTTGCGATCGTTTCCACATTTCTTTGCTGGGCCAAGGCCCCGGAAAGTGGTACCCATAATTCTTTCAAAAACCCTCCTGAGTGAGTTCCCTAGGTAAAATATATCAAGCGATGTGCCAAAAACTCTACACGAGGAAAATTTATCCATGGAAACAAGGGGCTACTTAATGTAATCTAGCCCATACTTTTGGGATAATCAGGTACTTGACCATTATAAAGGGTCAAAATTATGACGTTTTTGGGGGAATTTTGAATAAAAGCGATATAGATTTTGAAAAGTCTCTTGAGAAATTAGAGGGAATTGTAGAAAAGCTTGAGTCAGGAGAGCTCTCATTAGAAAAGAGCCTTAAAGAGTTTGAACAGGGGATGGACCTCTATAAAAAATGTAAAAAAGTCTTAGATCAAGCTGAGAAAAAAATCACCAAATTAAGTAAAGATTTGAAAGAAGAAGATCTAGGTTAAGAGTTTGAAGTATATATTGATTATTTTTATATTCTTTGGTTGCTCTCGATTTTATTCAAAAAATGAAATTGTTCAAAAAGACACTTTAGAGACAGAATATAATACAGTCAATTTAGGATCTCCCAAGGTTTGGGCCAATCCTCAAATTAAAAGTACTGAATTCGTGGAGAGCTCTATTGGACCTTACCCAAGTATAGGGCAAGAATCACAGGTCGCTTTACGAAAAAAAAATGGCCCAATTGTTGGTATGATTTTTGGCCCCGGCTTGCATAAGGCAGTTGCCCATATCGTTTTAATTAAACATCTTAGAAAGAAAAATATTAAGATTCACCTTTTGTCGGGGCATGGGTTAGGTGCTGTTATAGCGGCCATGTATGCGAGCGGAATGACAACTCAAAAGATGGAGTGGCTATTTTTTAAATTTTTTAATGAGGCCAAAGGGGAAGCTGTTTTCTCTACAAAATGGTTAAAGCTTTTAGATGAAATAGTGATTTCACGTATAAAAAGTAAAACATTGCAAGAGTTGGAGACAACAACTTATTTACCTTCTTCTCGTAAGATTAACGGTCTGTATGGTAGCGGAAATTTAAGAAATATTTTAAGAAGCCACTTAAAGAGATTTAGCGACAAAATAATGGCCTATAACATGATTGAGAAAACTAACTTTTTTAGTCATAAATTTTTTAAAAAGTTAGGTGTTAATTTACTCCTTGGTATTGATGTCATTAATGGAGATGTTAGCTTTCAAAGCACTAATGAACACCTGGGTACCATTTTTTCAGAAATATCTTCAAAGATAGAAAGTGAAAAAATATTAAAAAAGGAATTAATTATTGGTCTAAGTAGTAAGGGTTTTGATATGGATTCTTATGATGACCCTATGCCGTATATGAAAGAAGCTGAGAAGCAAAGCGCCCTATTTGTTAATGATATCGCTGATATGGTAAAACATTGGGATAAGAACCCAAGAAAAGAATAACTTTATGAAAAAAATATTTTCAAAGATTTTTTATACACTTTTTATTTCTATAATATTGGGTTCTCTAACTGTTGGTGCTGTTATTGGTTACTTTTCATTGGATCTTCCAAAGATTCAAACTCTTGCTGATTATAGACCGGCCATCCCTAGTCAAATCTTAGCAAAAGATGGAACGGTTTTAGCAGAGTTAGGTATTGAGAGAAGAGAGATCGTTGCTTTTGAAGATATTCCTAAAATAATTATAGATGCATTTTTGTCAGCTGAAGATGATTCATTCTATGAACATAAAGGAGTCGATTATCTAGGTGTATTAAGGGCCTTGATAAAAAATATTAAAGCAGGCCGAGTTGTTCAAGGTGGTAGTACCATTACTCAGCAAGTAGCAAAGTCGTTACTATTGAGTCGTGAACGTTCTATTTCGAGAAAGATTAAAGACTTTTTGTTGGCACAGAGAATTGAAAAGAAATTTACAAAAAATGAAATTTTATTTCTCTATCTTAACCAAGTCTATTTAGGAGGAGGTTATTATGGAGTTAAAACTGCATTTAGAGGGTACTTTGAAAAAGAGTTAGAAGAGACGAGTATCGCAGAAGCAGCATTGATAGCGGGACTTTTGGTAGCACCAGGACGATATAGTCCCTATAAGAACCCTGAGTACTCTAAAAAAAGACAAATGTATGTACTAGGAAGAATGCTTGCAACAGGTAAGATTACCAATACTGAATATGAGCAGGCGGTAAAAGAGAAAATTAAAATCTCTTTAAGGAAATCTTCTTTTTTTAAAGCTGGCTATTTTACTGATTGGGTACTTCAAAGGGTCGTTAATGAAGTTTCAAAAGAGAAATTTCTATCAGAAGGTTTTAGGGTTCAAACAACCATAGATTATGAGCTTCAAAAGGTAGCAGAAAAAGAAGTTTTAATAGGTGCTAAGAAGATCGATAAAAGGCAAGGCTTTAAAGGTCCGATAAGAAAAGTTGAACCCCTTTTTAATATTACTGAGGAAGAGAAACAAGACAGGTTTTCTAAGATCTCAAATGAGTCTACGTATTTTTTACTGACTGAGGAAGGTACCAAAGAGTTTCAATACAAGCCTAGTGAAGAGGACTTCAAGTCGATAATAGATAAGAGAATGGAGTTTGAAAGTGAAGTTGACTTGAGAAACTTTTTTTCTGGTAACCTAGAAAAAGATCAACTCTTTAATATCTTAAAAATAGATGAAACTTATGAAGCTATTGTTACTGAGGTTAATGACAAGGCCAGGCTTATCTTTTTTAGCATCGGTGGGCTAAGTGGAATTATAAATTACGATGGTTTTAAATGGGCCCATGAAAGAGTGATTAGTGAGAAAAAAAACCTTCTGCCTTATGTAACACAACCTTCCACAATAGTTTCCCCCGGTGATGTCATCCTAGTAAAAATTAAGAACAAGAATACAGGAGTCTGGAAGCACATATATAGTAGCTATAAAGAAAGGCTGAATACAACTAAGTCAAAACGCCTACAAAAAAAGGTAGAGCTTCTTAAAAAAGAGCGCTACCTCCAAGGGCTACTAGATCAAAACCCAGATGCCCAAGCAGCTTTGATTTCACTATCGCCTGATAGTGGTGAGATTCTCTCTTTAGTTGGAGGGACTAATTATATTGATTCTAAATTCAACAGGGCGATTCAATCTAAAAGACAACCGGGATCATCTTTTAAACCTATTCTTTTCGCCGCAGGCCTAGAGCATGGTTTTAATCCTGCCTCAATCCTCTTGGATGCACCAGAAGCACTTGCAGGAGTCGATGAGAGGTTGAATTGGAAACCAAGAAATTATGACGGTGTTTTTAAAGGCCCAATAACCTTTAGAAATGCACTTGAGCAAAGTAGGAATGTACCTACAATTAAGCTTGCTGATAAAATGGGCGTTGAAAATATTTTGAATTTTACCAAAAGAATTGGGTTCAATGCTAAACTTGACGAAGACCTTAGCCTTGCTCTTGGCTCCTTTGGTGTTTCATTGCTCGATATTGTCTCTACATATGCCATTTTCCCTTCCGGAGGTAAAAAAATTAAACCACGAGCAATTATTTCAATCGTAGACAGAGATGGAAAAAGCTATAGCATAAATAATTCTTTAGAAAATGAAGAGCAAGATCCTGCTTTAGAAAAAGTTGTGGTTGAAGCTGAGTCAATCGAAACAGTAGAAACAGAAGAGCTTGAAAAAGAAAAAGAAATTGAAGTAAATCCTTTTCATTTGGGCCTAGATGAAAATCAAGTTTATGACTCACGCCTTTCTTATATTATGTGTGATCTTCTAAAAGGGATTGTACAAAATGGTACTGGGAGAGGGGCAAGGCAAGTAAGTAATTTTATTGGTGGTAAAACGGGAACCACAAATAGCTACGTAGATGCTTGGTTTATTGGTTTTTCAGCAAATGTTGTAACGGGCGTTTGGACAGGCTTTGATGATAACAAAACCTTAGGTTGGGGAGAGACGGGTGCGAAATCGGCACTCCCTATATGGAAAGAGTATATGAGAAATGCTCTTGATAGTTATGGCGAGCAAGATTTTTCGATGCCCTCAGGTATTATTAATATTCAAATTAATAAAGAGACAGGGAAAACAGCTTCACAGGGCGAGAGAAGGCTGAACTTCACAGAGTCCTTTGTAGAAGGATTTGAGCCAGGAGCTCAAGTTACTGAAACTACAGAAGAGCCTGTCCCTTCTGATCAAATACTAGAAGATGACGATTACTATAGCGAAAGATAACGGTTAAAATAGCTCTTTTGCTTTTTTAAGAAGAGCACTTTTTAGTCTTATTATAATCAGCCGATACCTCATTAATGAGGGCAACGCGTGAACTGGCTGACTAAAACTATCAACTATCTTCGATCTTATTTTTATCAAAAAGATATAAAGTCTTATCTGCCTTTTCTCTTATCTTTGCTTCTACATTTAATTTTTCTATTTGTTCAATTCGAAAAAGCGGGCCTAGATAAAGTTGTTAAAAAGAATAAAACAGAAAAAATAAGGTTAATTCTTAAAGATTCTAAGAAAAAACAAATCGTAAATAGTGAGAAAAGTAAGCTTAAAGCTATCCCTAAGGAAAATATATTTTTAGGGAAAAAGACTCAGGTCCATGATCGTCAAACGAAGGCAAAGATAGTTAAAAGTTTCAATGAAGGTGGTAAAGGCGTTAAAAATGGTCTCAAGGGAGTCCAAGGAAAAAAAGCACTTAAAAAACCCAAAAAAGTTTCAAAGTCTAAAACAAAGCTTCCTACACTTTCCGATCTTAATGCTATTCAGGATATAGAGATAGAAAAATATATTAAGCCTTCCAAGGCTGCTGCCAAAGGACATAAGGCCGGCAATGAAAATAAGAAAGGGCTCTCTAGTAATAATGATTATTTGGAAAATGTTCCTCTTGGTGATTTTACAAAGCTAAATACAACAGAATTTAAGTTTTATGGATTTTACTTTAGGATTCGTCAACAGTTAGAGCAACACTGGGGTAGTCTCCTTCAAGAAAAAGCTAAAGTCCTTTATAAAAAAAGAAGAAGAATAGCTAGTGATGCAAAAATAACATCTCTTAAAGTTACAATCGACTCTAAAGGGAATATCATAGGTGTTATTCTTAAAAGTACTAGTGGTATTCAAGAGTTAGATGATGCTGCAATAGAGTCTTTTAATAAGGCCGGTCCATTTCCTAACCCCCCTAAAGGAATGCTTGTTGATGGTAAGGCCATTATTGAATGGGGATTTGTTGTAAAAGGCTAATCTGTCTCTTTAAGGCTTTCTTTGACTTTATGAATACCTTCCATAAGAAGATAATCATGCCAGCTCTCATCGAGTCCTCTAATAGTACTAACAATTTCCATTGCTGCTCGATCTCTTGAGATATTTTCAGTTTCACTTAAGTGAGAGATAGCAAGAGATATTGCTTTTATCGCTGGTCGGTCACAAAGAGCTGATAGCTTCTCGTCAAAAGAGCTATCAATCTTTTTTTCCTTACTTTTAATAATAGCAGTATTTAAAATTTGTATAGATGTCTGATTTGTTGTCATTAGTTATCATCACAAAACGTTGAGTACTGCTCAGCGCTCATAAGACCTTCATAATCATTTACATTTGCCGGCTTAATTTTAATCATCCAGTTATCATATGCATTTTCATTGATGCTTTCAGGCGAATCAACAAGGTCTGAGTTAACTTCAGTAACTTCACCGGCCAAAGGACTAAATAAATCACTAACAGATTTAATAGACTCAACAACTCCAAAAGCAGAGTTTTTATCAAGTGTAGTACCAACTTCTGGTAATTCAAGGAATACTATGTCTCCAAGAGAAGATTGAGCAAAGTCAGTAATACCAATAGAGATTACTTCTCCCTCTAGCTTTGCCCATTCATGTTCTTGAGTATATTTTAGTTCTGATGGTGTATTGCTCATTTTTTATTTCCTCCAACCACGAAAGGTTTTTTTAAATATATAGCAGGGTAATTATTTTTTCTTATTTTGATAAGATAATTTTCGTCATTTGGCACTTTTTGAGAATCAATGAGGGCCAAAGCAATTCCTTTATTTAAGGTAACGGACATTGTCCCTGAGGTAACTTTTCCAATAATATCCCCGTTAGAGTTAAGGACATCATAACCTTCTCTTGGTATCCCTTTATCAAGGGCCAATTTGATAAGCTTAAACTTTGGATTATAAGTTTCAAGCGTCTTTTTACCAATAAAGTCTTGTTTATTCATTTTGGTCGTCCACTTTAGACCTGTATCAAAGGGAGTAAGCTCGTCATTAAGTTCATGACCATATAGTGGATAACAAACTTCCAGACGTAGAACATCACGAGCAGCAAGACCACAAGGAATAACACCATTGCTAAGAAGATTAGACCAAAGCTCTTTTACTTTTTCATTAGGACAAAATACCTCAAACCCATCTTCTCCTGTGTACCCTGTTCTGGCCAAAATGATTCCATTTTCAAAAGACTTAACACCAAAAGTAGGAACATCGCTTACTTCGAGACCAAGAGAGTTAAGGGACTGCTCAGCTTTAGGTCCTTGTACGGCAAGCAATGATATCTCATCGGAATGATTTGTTAGCTTTATATTAAAGTTAGAAGCTTGAGCACTTATCCAGTTCCAATCTTTTTCAATATTGGCAGCATTAACACAGATCATGGCCTTATTTTCAGACAGTTTATAAGTAATAAGATCATCGATAATGGTAGCATCTTCTCTAAGTAGAGGAGAATAAATCGCCTTTCCAATGGAAAGGTTTTTATAATCGTTAGGAATGAGATGATCTATAAAATCGATTGTTTGCTCACCCTCGACGAAGAACTCCCCCATATGACTAACGTCAAATACACCAACGTTATTTCTCACAGCTAATGTTTCTTCTTTTACCGATGAATACTGAATGGGCATATTGTATCCAGCAAAAGGCGCCATTTTAGCTTTCAACTCAAGATGATCATTAGTTAAAATAGTTGTTTTTAATTCATTCATTTTAAAGTCCGTCTAGTGGCCTTAATCAAGTTTTGACCTAAGGTAAGAATGGTCATTGGGCCGACACCACCAGGCACTGGAGTGATGCTAGCAACTTTTTCAACTATATTATCAAAATCAACGTCTCCGCAGAGTTTACCATCTTCATCTTGGTTCATTCCTACGTCTATGATGACTTGATTTTTATCATTAGAAATATAGCTCTCATCTAAAAATTTGGCCTTACCAATTGCGACGATTATAATGTCAGCTTCTTTTGTAAACTTGCGCAAATCTTTAGTTCTTGAATGTGTAAGAGTAACTGTTGCGTTATAATTGGTAAGAAGCATAGACATTGGTTTACCAACAATCTCTGAGCGTCCAATTACGACACAGTCCTTACCACTTAATTCAACACCATAATGGTGCATCAAGGTTATGATTCCCTTAGGAGTACAAGGGGCCAGTGAAGTATCTCCACAGTCACCCTTAAAAATGGCAGTTATATTTTCAGAGTGAAAACCATCCACATCTTTGTCTGGTGGAATAAGTTGGCCTACATCAATATGTTTAAGTTGTTCTGGAAGTGGTAATTGAACAAAGCAACCATGGACATCAGGATTTTCTGAGATTTTTTCAACTTGCTCTAAAAACTCTTTTTCCGAGATGGACTCAGCAAGCTTGATAATTTCACAACTTCCTCCAAAGTTTTCTACAAATTTTTTCTTATTATTAGTGTAGATAACACTGGCCGGATTATTGCCCACAAGAATGACCTTTAGACAGGGAGTCAAACCTTGTTCGACAAGCTCTTGTGTTTGATCTTTTAGGACCTGGATTTCTTTTTCCCTAGCGGGTTTTGCTTTTAGTAACTGCGTCATACCACTTTCATCTTATTATTGGTAAAGAAGTCAGCATAGTAGTAAAAAGGGCCAGAAATGCAAGGGCTTTATTAAGGTTGGGTGAAAAATGTTTTTCTATATAGGCTTGGGGCTTCAATTGATTGGGTTTGCTTCCGTTGGCCTATGCTTATTCTCTGGAATTGATAAAGGAAACTACGGACAAATAGAGTTTCTACAATTAATTGGTGGGTCTTTAATGTTCTATTTAGGCACATACATTAAAGGTAGGCTGCCTAAGTGAGCCAACTTATTCTAGGGATTGATCCAGGCTCTATTAAAACCGGCTTCGCCTTAATAAAAAAAGAAGGGAAACGATTCCATTATATCGAATCTGGCGTAATTAAATTCGATGCAAAAAAAGACTTTATCTATAGAATTTCAAATATATACGCCGATCTAAGAGAACTTATTTTAAGAATAGATCCCGATGAAGTCGCCTTTGAGTCCTTAATTTATGTTAAAAACGTAAGCTCATTGGCCAAGCTCGCTCAAGCAAGAGGGGCCATGATTGCTGCCTGCTCTAAATATAAGATGTACGAATACCCCCCAACTCTTGTCAAAAATACAGTGACTCAAGATGGTCATGCGTCAAAGCAAGGCGTTAGTAAGGTTTTAGAAATGGTTTTTGGAAAAATTGCCTTCAAGACCCATGACGAGTCAGATGCCCTTGCGATAGCTTTATGTCACGGACTTTTAGGAGGAAGACAAAATGATAGGCCACTTAACAGGTGAAGTTCTTTTTTGCGACGGAAATGACCTTATAATCCATACAGCTAACGGAGTTGGCTACCAAGTTTATTTTAATCAGCTCGTTGCTGAAGGTTCAGAAATCAATATTTATATCTCCCATATTGTAAGAGAAAATGCACAGGATCTTTATGGCTTTGTCGGTCTCAAAGAGAAAAAGCTTTTTGAGCTGCTAACAACAGTCAAAGGAATTGGGCCGAAGTCAGCCTATATGCTCCTTTCCTCTTTAGGTGTTGAAAAAATCCAAACGGCCATTACCTTTGAACAACCTGATGTTTTGGCCAAGGCCCCAGGAATAGGAAAAAAAGCTGCTTCACAAATTATTCTAGATCTGAAGAAAAAAGTGGATAAAGTGAATATTTATTTCAACTCTGGAACAGTTCAATCATCGAGTTTACAAAATGAAGTGATTACAGAAAATAACTCAGATATTCTTCAAGAGGCCCTTCTTGCTTGTAAGGAGCTTGGATTTAAGGAGGATGAGGTTATTCCTTCACTACAAAAACTCATGGTAGAGAATAAACTTTCTCGAGCAGAACAACTTGTTCATTTAGTATTAAAGGAATTCTAAGCGATGGAAGAGAATATTCTCGATGCTCAATTAAAAGATGAAGAAATTACTCATGAAAATCGACTGAGACCTCAAAACTTTGAGGAGTATGTTGGACAGAAAAAAATTATAGAAAATATTTCTCTTATGGTGGATTCGGCCAATATGAGAAAGCAGGCAATGGATCACACACTCTTAAGTGGCCCTCCCGGATTAGGGAAAACTTCCTTGGCCATGATTATTGCAGAAAAACTAGATTCAAATCTTCATGTGATTTCCGGGCCCGCCATTGAAAAAAAAGGTGATTTGGCGGCCCTTCTTACAAACCTTGAGCCTAGAGATGTCCTTTTTATTGATGAGATTCACAGATTACCAATTACTGTTGAAGAGATTTTGTACTCGGCCATGGAAGACTTTAGACTTGATATTATGCTTGGGCAGGGACCCTCAGCAAGGACTATGCAAATTGATATACGTCCTTTCACCTTATTAGGGGCAACGACGAGAAGTGGTTTATTATCAAACCCATTACGAGATAGATTTATAGCTCATATGCATTTCGACTTTTACAATCCTCAAGAGCTTGCTCAAATTATTTCTAATAATGCCGCTAAAATACAGCTGGATATATCTGAAGATGCCAAACTTAAAATGGCCACATGCTCAAGAGGGACACCACGTATCGCCAATAGAGTACTTAGAAGAGTTAGAGATTACTCTTTAGTAAATAATAAACCACAAGTGGGTATGGAGGAGGTTAATAGCTCTTTATCCTTAATGGAAATTGATGATAATGGCTTGAATCGGATGGATCGTAAAATTCTCGAAGTAATACACGAGTTTTATTCTGGGGGGCCAGTAGGCATAGATGCTCTATGTGCCACTCTAGGTGAAGATAAAAATAATATTGAAGATGTTTATGAACCCTTTCTTTTAAAAGAGGGGTTTCTCATTAGAACACCGAGAGGAAGAGAGCTTGGTGAAAAATCACGAAAAATATTTGGTGATGAACTTCCTCTATTTCGTTAATCTTTTAGCTTATGTCGAGGTAGAATTGTCGTTGTGAGAGTTGACTTTGATATAAGTTGTTTTTGTTCATTATAAAGTTCTATATCCCATATATGTGTTTTTTTACCAAGATGGTTAGGTTTACAAACTCCCTCAAGCATTTCACCTTTAACACCTTTTTTAATATGTGAGACAAAGAGATTAAGTCCTACTGCTACATATTCGTTATTATCGATACAAAGGTTACTAGCAATACTTCCTAAAGTTTCAGCAAAAACACCACTAGCTCCACCATGGAGGATACCGTAGGGTTGTATTGTTCTTTTATCGACATTTAGAGTCCCCTTAATATAGTCATCACCAATTTCTGTAACAATAATTCCAAGGTGTGAGGTTAGAGTATCATTTCCTCTTTTATTAATTTCTTCTAAATTTGCCTTAGAAAACCAAATCATTAGTCCCACCCCAGTAAACGATAACCTTTCTTTTGAAGGCAGGAGTTAACATATCTTTTTTTAATCGTATCTGGAGTTAATGCTCCGGCAGCACCACCACCAGCACCTCCAATGGCCGCACCTCTAACTGCTCCACCAACTATATCCCCTCGAAAGATGCCGCTAACAGCCCCCATTGCACCACCAATAAGAGATCCACCACCTGCACCTTTTAATATATTTTTACCAGTTGGAGAGTCTAAGTAAGCCTCTGCCTCTTCCATGCAGATATTAATGTCTTGGTTGGCCTGTTCTTTACCAACATTTTTGAGTTTATTATTGGGATACAACACAGGCCTTGATGCGCAACTTGTTAATATAATAAGACTAAGTAAAGTTATAAGTCTCACAAAACACTCCTAAAACGTTTTGATCAATTATCTCATAAATTTTAAATAAATGGGTAATAAGAAATTTGATTTAATATTTTGCTCATTAAAGTATAATTGTTTATTAATAAGCCTTTTTTAGTTTATCAAAAAGAAGCAGAGCATAAAGGAAGTGGATAAAGTGCTTTATCAAAGAACCTTGGCAAAAGAAGTAAGCATCACCGGAATTGGAATACACTCCGGAAAAAAAGTGACGCTAAAGCTCTTTCCTGCTCCAGAAGATAGTGGAATCCAATTTAGAAGAACTGATTTAAAAAATGCTCCAATATTAAAGGCCTGCGCACATAACGTTGGCGCTACTGAAAATAATACAACCATTGGAGAAGGACAAAATAGTGTTCATACTATAGAACACTTACTTTCTGTCTTTTATGGACTTGGCCTTAATAATGTTTATTGTGAAATCTCTGGACCCGAAGTACCTATTATGGACGGATCGGGTGCATCTTTTGTTTTTCTTTTAAAAGAGACAGGACTGATTTCTCAAACGAAACCTAAGAAGTTTTTAGTTGTTTTAAAACCAGTAGAGGTTAAAGTTGGAGACAAATGGGCACGTTTTGAACCTAGTTCTAAACTTGTTATAGAGTCTGTCATTAATTTTACTCATCCTCTCATTAAAACCCAAAGAAAAGTTTTTGATTTTTCCTGTATAAACTTTATCGATCAAATTTCTAGGGCCAGAACTTTTGGCCTTCTTAGAGATGTAGATAATTTAAAAAGAAAAGGCCTAATAAAAGGCGGCTCTTTAGATAATGCTATTGTCTTAGATGATTATCGAGTAGTGAATAAAGATGGTCTTCGCTTTAACGACGAATTTGTACGTCATAAGATTCTTGATACTCTTGGTGATGTTGCCTTATTAGGGTATGAAATTGCTGGAAAAGTTACGACTTATAAATCAGGTCACAATCTTCATAATTTGCTTTGTCGGAAGCTACTTGAAACAACTGATGCATATGAGATTGTATCGGCCCCATCGCTTGAAAAAGAGGCCATTGAGGCCTTTGATTTACCAGTCGCTCTAGGACCACTTTTTTAATAGACTTTCCGCAAAAAATAGTGAATTTTCATCAAAAAGAGGATTTCATATGAGACTTTCACGAGGTTTTTGGCAAACTTTTAAAGAGGCACCGGCCGATGCAACGATTCCGTCCCACCAACTCATGGTTCGGGCAGGACTGATTCATAAGTCAGGAGCAGGTATTTATAATTATTTGCCAATTGGACTTCGCGCCATTCAAAAAGTTGAAAACATCATTAGAGAAGAGCTCAATAAAGATGAAGGTTATGAAGTTACTATGTCTGTAGTGACCCCAGGTGAATTATGGCAAGAGTCTGGTAGATGGGATGCTATGGGTGCACTTATGCTTAAGACAAAAGACCGAGCAGGTCGTGACCTGTGCATAAGCCCAACAAATGAAGAGGCGGTTGTAGATATATTTAAAAAATCGATTCAGTCTTATAAGCAATTACCGGTAACCCTCTACCAAATTAATACTAAATTTAGAGATGAAATTAGACCTCGCTTTGGTGTAATGAGGGGTAGAGAATTTACTATGAAAGATGCCTATAGTTTTCATGCTGATTGGGAGTGCTTGGAAGAAGGCTATAAGAAAATGTATAAGGCCTATGAGAGAATTTTTTCTCGTATAGGTTTAAATTTTATAGCAGTTGAAGCAGATGCAGGTGCTATGGCCGATGGTAAGCAAAAGACTCACGAATTCCAGGTCTTAGCAAACTCAGGCGAAGATAAAGTTATTAAGTGTGAGGCCACAGGATATGCCGCAAATATAGAAAGGGCCGAAACCCAGAGACCTAAACTTGATTTTGATATGAGTTCTCCGGAAATTAAGGAAGTAAGTACTCCAGGAACTCAAACTATTGAAGAAGTATGTGAATTGCTAAAATATCCCCAGCATAGGAGCTTAAAATCATTGGTTTATTCTGTCATTAGAGATGATCAGGAGGAGTTTGTTCTGGCCGTACTCTTAGGGGATGATGAACTTAATGAAATTAAATTAAATCTTTGGGCCAAAGCAGATCATATTAAACCGGCCACCGACAATCAAATTGTCCAACTAGGTCTTGAAAAGGGATATATTGGGCCTCATCAAATAAAAACTAATAATATTAAAATATTAATTGATAGAGAAATAGACTTGGATGCTGCTTATTGTACTGGGGCCAATAAAAAAGATTTTCATATCACTGGCTTCATCCCTAGTAGAGATTTAAGTGAAATAGAAACCGTTGATCTTAGGTTATCTAAGGCCGGTGACATACATAGTATCAATGGAAAAGAGGGTGAAGTTGAGCAAATAAGTGGAGTAGAGGTTGGCCATGTATTTCAGTTAGGCGATAAGTACTCTAAGGCCATGAATGCCACGATTCTTGATAAGAATGGAAAAGCAGTTCACCCATTTATGGGTTGCTATGGTATCGGGACGACCAGAACTGTCGCTGCGGCCATTGAGCAATCTCATGATGAAGATGGTATTATTTGGCCTTTATCTATAGCTCCTTATCATGTTCATTTTTGTACTATCGTAAAATCCGAAGAAATGAATGAGCTAGGAGATGAAATTTATAAGGAAATGCTTTCTAAAAATATAGAAGTTCTTTATGATGATCGACCAAAATTAGGCCCAGGGTTCAAATTTAAAGATGCTGACCTTTTAGGACTACCTGTTAGGGTTGTTTTAGGTGAGAGAGATTATAAGAAAGATCAATTACTTGAAATAAAACTAAGAAAGTCTAAAGAAGTTATTAAAGTTAGCAAAGAAGATTTAATTCCAACTTTAATAAAAACCCTAGGAGAATTAAAGTAATGGAATTTAACTATATAGTAGGCCCTCATAGTATTATTGAGGCCATAAAAAACCCTAAAAGAATCGTTGAAAAAGTCGTGGCCACTCAAAAGGGATGGAGTGAGATTAAAAAAAAGCTTAATAGGGATGATTTTTTAAAAGTTGAAACCAAACTTGAAGTCATGGGACCTCATGATTTTCAGGAGTTTGGCAAAAAGACTTATAAAGAGAATAATTTTAATTATTCAAGAATTCCTGGAGGGGTACTTTTAATTTGTGAAAAACTTCCATTATTAAAAGCTGAAGAAATTTATAAACTTGTTGAGACTAAGAGAAAAATCGTTATTTTAGATCAGGTTACAGATATTCAAAATGCCGCCGCAATTTTAAGAACGGCTTCTTTTTATAATGTAGATGCCGTAATTTTTCCTCTTAAGGGGAGTGTGACTTTAAATCCAAGCTTTTTTAGAATTGCTTCTGGAGCAACGGAACAGGTTCCAATTCACTTTTGTTCGAATTTAGCAAAAATGATCAAAAAGCTTCAGCAAAAGGATGTGGCCTGTATTGGACTATCTGAACATGCTAAAGAAACACTTGAGCAGACATTAGAAGGAACTCAAGAAAAAACTATCTGTTTGGTTTTAGGGGCCGAAGATATAGGTCTTTCTAATGCGGTTGAGTTTTGTATCAGCAAGAAGGGTAAATTAAGTCCGTTAGGAAAAATGAAGTCACTTAATGTTTCCGTAGCTAGTGCTGTATCCATGGAAAAAGTTTTTGGTCTTTGAAATACTTACGCTGTCTACACGTAGCATTATTATCAGGGTAGTCATAGCTTTATGAACGATAATTTCATAAAAATAAATCGATCGATAATTGAAGCATCAATTCAGCAGAATTTTCTTTACACAATAATTTAATGCCATTATAAGTACGGTCTGATTCTTTGAAGATTTGTGCTGGCTTAGCTCAGTTGGTAGAGCATCGGTTTTGTAAACCGACGGTCGTAGGTTCAAGTCCTATAGCCAGCTCCATCTTCAAGAATTAAAGGCGAGTTTGCCGAGTGGTCAAAGGCAACAGACTGTAAATCTGTCGGTGTACACCTTCGATGGTTCGAATCCATCACTCGCCACCATAATTAATGCCAAAAGAAATCTTGCCAAAGCCGGATCTCGAAGTGTAGAAACTTAAATGGTATTTTTTTTGGGCGTGCGTAACTCAGTTGGTAGAGTGCAACCCTTCCAAGGTTGATGTCGCAGGTTCGATCCCTGTCGCACGCTCCAT
>Ga0055584_100001956_pt1 | contig 20219 bp, 19 predicted proteins | sample OSDHelmetaG_FD_58716 | JGI IMG/M metagenome (GOLD analysis project Ga0055584, IMG submission 58716) | Pelagic marine sediment microbial communities from the LTER site Helgoland, North Sea, for post-phytoplankton bloom and carbon turnover... | ecosystem: Environmental > Aquatic > Marine >...
GTTTCCTGGGCGAGGTGCTGGCCTGTTGAGAACCGGTCGTGAGACTGGTGCTCCCATGCCAGGTCGAGGAGTCGGTCGATTCAGGCGGGGACGTGAAGCTGGTGCTCCAGTTCCCGGACGAGGTGCCGGCCGATTCATCGTAGGTCGAGGAGTCGGAGCACCATTGCCGGGCCGCGGACGATTTGACTGAGTCATTCGTGGTGCGGGTTGGCTTCTTACGGTTCGAGTACGTGGCTTGGACTGAGATCGAGACGAAGGTCTCACGGATCTCGACGAACTTTGTCGGTTGCTGAACGATGTCTTCCCTCGATTCTGGGAGGATTGAGCAGATGCCGAACTCTGGAATCCGGCGAATACTGTTGTCAACATCGCTGCAATAACGACCATTCTTAAATTCTTCATAGCTTTCTCCTGTGGTAAAAATGAGTGTGAAATCTTTTTTCTGGACCAAACTCGGATGTCTGTGTCCAGAATTGCCAGCGCGGAGAATTCTGAAGTGTTACAGGATTATTTTCAGCAATCGCAAAAAGAGCGTTTATTCTGCGAAAACAGCGAACTTCAGCGCAATCTGAGAGCGTGTCTTCAGATTCGTTTTAGAAGGGGGGAGTGCACGAACTGTTGGTTTAGCATGTTTCAGATCTGGCGCCATACGAGCGAGATCTGGAAATCTCAATCACACCAATTCGTTAATCACATTTCCCGGGCAGATCACAAAAGGTCGGCCCAGGTGGTCGTGAAGTTCCAGGTCGCTTGGCACGCCGAGTTGGTGATAAATGGTTGCCGCCAGATCGACGGGGTTCACAGGATTGGAAGCGGGCCACGCGGCGTGTCTGTCGGACGAGCCGTAAACTTGTCCCCCTTTGATTCCACCGCCGGCAAGAACGGACGTAAAACAGTTGGGCCAATGATCGCGACCATCGGCTCCTGCACCGGCATCACTATTCCGCTGACCGATTTTTGGTGTCCTGCCGAATTCGCCTGTCCAGAGAATCAATGTTTCGTCGAGCATGCCGCGATCTTCGAGGTCGTCGAGCAAAGCGGAAAACGCTTGATCGGCAGGTGGCATAAGCCGTTCGCGGTGGTCGATGAAGTTTCGGCTGTGAGTGTCCCAATAGACGCTGACATTTTTAATGCCTTCGTTGGGCCAGAAGCATGTGACCAAAGGGACTCCTCTTTCGACCAGTCGTCGTGCCTGCAAGACCGATTGGCCGTGCGGATTTCGTCCGTAACGGTCGCGGATGTCATCGGGTTCCTGGGTGAGATCAAACGCAGACTGTCCGGCTCCAGTTGCCAGAAGTTCGAACGCCCGGTTGTAATGTTGACTCATCGTGCCGAGCGATCCGCCAGAATCCGCGCGACTGAGTTTATTTTCGAGTTGGGAGAGCAGGCTTTGGCGTTTTCCGAGTCTTGATTGCGAGAGTTGATCTTGCAGAGTGAAGTCACCGACGCGGTATCCCGGTTTGGAAGGGTCGGCATCGATGGTGAGAGGATCCCAGGTTGGTCCCAACCAGCCGGCAAATTGCCCGTGAGATTGTTCGACAAAACGGGGGACGGTGTTCTCGATTTTCGGGCGCATCGAAACGAATGGAGGTAACGGACCTGTTCCACGCTTGAGATGAGAAAGAACTGAGCCGATGGATGGCCAGTCTTTCCGAAGATCATTGACGGGAGGAGGTGCTTTTCCGGTCAACAGATAGTGTGTGGCCGTTGTATGATTGACGTCGCTGTGAGTCATCGAGCGAATGATGGCAAGCTTGTCGGTACGCTGTGCGAGTTGCGGAAAATGTTCGCAGATCTGGATGCCGGGCACATTGGTCGAGATCGGTTTGAATTCGCCTCGCACTTCGGCGGGAGCATCCGGTTTGAGATCCCAAGTGTCTTGATGTCCGGGACCACCCCACATGAACAGCAGGATCACCGCTTTTGCTTTATGGGGCAGGGGGGCAGTTGTTGAAGCGGCCGCTTGTGATTGGAGCAGGCGAGGAAGCGACATGCCGAGCAGCCCCAAGCTTCCGGCTTGGATGATCTCGCGTCGTCCTACTTGTTTGAATGGGAAATGACTCATTGATTTGGAATGTTAAGTGAGACGCCGGGATGTATGGATCATAGCAGAAAATGAGTAAGACTCGCATCAATATTTACTGATGACAATTCAGTGTCGGCTCGTTGGATTCACTCGTTATATGCTCGTAAGTGTATTTGATGAAATGAGATAGGGGCGGTTGGGTTCTGTGGGAAGTCATCTTGGAGAATTGCGATGAATCTTCTACACTTCGCGTCCCACCTTGGAGAATTCCCCGCATTATCCTTCGGGAGCCCTCCAGAATATCCCTCCTGACGATACATCTTCGAGACCTGGATACCGAGTATTCAGTCGTTCGTAAACTCAATGACTCATTTCCACAAACAAAGCTCACTAAGATCGGCCAATCGATGCGCATCGATTGTATGTGCGTTGTTACTTTGCGCTCTGGTCGGCTGTGGAAATTCGATCCAGATTGAGGGAACTCAGCAGTTGCTGGCCTCTGACGCGATCGATAAATCTGTCGCCAAGATCGACTTTTCACCTTTGATGAATCAGAAGGTTTATTTTGATGCCGAGTACATAAAAACGGTCAAAGGGATCGGTTTCGTCAACGCAGATTACATCATCTCGGCGTTACGACAACAATTAGTCGGCCAAGGCTGCATGATGGTAGAAGACAAGAAAGAGGCGAGATTTATTGTGGAAGCTCGGGTGGGTGCATTGGGCGGCAATCAACACGATATTATTTATGGTGTCCCTGAGAACAATGCACTCTCCTCTGCCGCATCGATTTTACCCAATGCTCCTCCGATTCCAACGATCCCCGAACTCTCATTGGCTCGACGCAGTCACATGTCGGCCTCTGCAAAAGTGGCTGTCTTTGCCTATGAGAAAGATTCTGGCGAATCGGTTTGGCAATCTGGGACATCTATGGCCGAGAGCGATGCTCGCAATACCTGGTTGTTGGGAGCCGGGCCTTTTCAGAAAGGCTCGATTTACAAAGGGACCATCTTGGCGGGCGAGAAGATTCGCCTGCCCTGGAAGAAAAGGATTGATCCTCGACAAGAGGAGATCGCCAGCTTCCATAAGTCTAAAACGTTTCGAAATCTGATGCTCGAACAATATGAAGCCGATACGGCCATCGTTGAGAAAGAAGCAGAGACGGCGAAGGATGCCGAGATCCAGCCAGCCTCTCATGAAACCCCCGCCGAAGCCGAGAAAAAGACCGAATCTGCACCGGGTAAAGCGAGCGTCGGGCCTTAATTCATGAGATGAGAAGCTTTTCACGCCTCTGATCGTGCGTTGACAGGCTTTTCCCGTTGTTCGATAATTGCCGCAGGTTGACGGCTGTCATTGTGATGCCGAGCGAACCTCTCTGTGTCCCAGACTCTCCATTTCTCCATGAGCACCACGACCGAAGTTCCTCAGGATCTGAAACAATACACTCTCAAAACGGCTCAACGCGCCAAAGAAGCTTCTCGTCAATTGGGAGCAATTTCGGGAGCGGTGAAGAATCAATGGTTGAAATCAGCCGCTGCTCGCCTTCGTGAGCAGACGACATTCCTGCTGGAAGCCAATCAGAAAGACATTGCCGCGGCACCTCAGTATGGATTGAGCGAGGCACAAGTGGATCGACTTCGGTTGAGTCCCGAACGATTGGAAGGGATTGCCGGCGCCCTCGAAGAGCTCGTGATGCTGTCCGATCCAATTGGCGAAGTTCTCGAAAGCACTCGTCGTCCCAACGGATTGCAGGTGAGTAAGGTTCGAGTCCCTTTGGGAGTTGTCTTCTTTATCTATGAGTCTCGTCCGAATGTGACTGTGGATGCGGCAGCGATTTGTGTGAAGAGTGGCAATGCGGTCATATTGCGTGGAGGGAAAGAAGCCTTTCACAGTAATCAGGCTTTTCATCAGATATTAAGTCAAACTCTTGTCGAATGTGGATTGCCCGAACATGCCGTTCAAATGGTGACAACAACCGATCGCTCTGCCGTCGGACACTTTCTCGAATTGAGTGAGCTGATTGATGTGACGATTCCGCGAGGCGGGAAGTCTTTGATCGAAAGAGTGGCCGCCGAAGCGAAAATGCCCGTGATCAAACACTTTGACGGGAACTGTCATGTTTATGTCGATCTGTCGGCTGATTTGAAGATGGCTGCAGAAATTATCGTGAACAGCAAATGTCAGAGGCCGGGCGTATGTAACGCCGCGGAGACATTGTTGGTTCACAGTAATGTGGCTGCGGAGTTTCTTCCACGGGCAGCAGAAATCTTACAAGAAAACGGGGTCGAATTACGCTGTTGCGAACGATCACTTCCTTTTGTTCCAGGTGGAGTTGCCGCGACCGATGCAGACTTTCATGACGAATTTCTCGACCTCATTCTGGCAGTGAAAGTCGTGGATTCGGTCGAGGAAGCGGTCGCTCATATCAATCATTACGGCTCCCATCATACCGATGCCATTGTCACGCGGATGATCGAACCTGCCGAAATCTTTCTGAATCAAGTTGATTCCTCAGCCGTCGTACAAAATGCCGCGACCCGGTTTAACGATGGTGGAGAATTGGGTCTGGGTGCCGAGATTGGAATTAGTACTGACAAGTTTCATGCCCGTGGGCCATGTGGTCTGCGAGAACTCACAAGTTACAAATACATTATTCAAGGACAGGGGCAAGTCCGCTCTTGAACGGGATGATGGGGAGTTCTGCCAAGGATGGCCGAAGCACTTAATCGCAGCGAAGTCGAATCTCTGTTAACCGCATTGAATCCGGTCCGCGCTTCGTTCGTGGAGACGCAAGAGACGACTGTACCGAATGTGGCGTCTCCGGGTAGCAGTTCACAACTGGCAAAACGGGTTGTGGGGATCTTTGAAAAAATTCGGCGTCAGATGTCTGCCGTGGCGGAACAGTGCCTGCAAGAGTCATTGAGATTCAAACGCTACATGCCAGAGCGATTGCCGTTCTCCGACATGATTCAACAGTCCGGGGAAGGCACGATCTACCTGATGGTGGAGTCCGAACAAAATGGTGGAGACATATTGGTCTGTCTGGAGAAGAGATTTGCCAGACAGTTTGCGAGCCGGATGGTGGGGCAAATTTCGGACGCTGATAATCGGGTGACCGATTTGAGCCATATTGAAAAGCGACTCTTGATCAGATGGGTGCGGGAAAGTCTCACGGGAGTGATGCCTCCTTCACAATGGAGAATCGTGGAAGTCGAGATGATGACCGAAGAGAGAGACTTCGCGACTTACAATCCGCAGTCTCCCTGGTGGTGTGAAAAATGGGAGTTGAAAAGTGACAAGCTGCGAGGGGCGATTCAGGTCAGTGGACAGTGGGAGTTCTTCTCTTCGCTGGCCCAAGAGACTGCGCCGCAGGATGTCACTCCCACGTTCAGGGAGGCTCCAATTCCCCCTGATCAGTTAGAAGTGACGGCTATTTGGGGAGAGGCAGAGCTTTTGGCGACCGAAAAGGACGAATTGATCGTGGGAAGCATCCTGCGAGCAAAGAGCTCGGTCGGAAAAGAGCTTCCCATTGTGAGTCTGGAGGTGGCTGGACGAACAGTGGCGACAGGGCAGGCCGGGGAGTCCGAGGGGGTCAAAGCGGTCGAAATTCACTCTGTCAAGAAGGTAAATTTTCCCGATCAGGTGTGAAATGAGGGAAAAATCCGTCCAAAAAACCGCAGAAAAGGCTTCTCTGTTCGGTAGCAAACTGTCCCTCGCCTTTGTTATACTCCTCGATTCTTCTGCCTGACACAGGAGTGTCAGTCGAGGATCTGATTTCTCAAAACATGCCGCTGGAGCCAGTTTTGTCCAGCGGATGACTGTTTTCAGTTTCCTACTTAAATCGTGTAATAGACCTGGTTTGAAGTCATGCCAAAACAAAAAACCCACAAAGGGATGAAGAAGCGGTTCAAGATTACTGCTTCCGGTAAAGCCGTCCATCGTCGTGCATTTCGTGGCCACATCATGAGCCACAAATCGGGCAAGAAAGTTCGACAATTACGGAATGACGGTATTGTGACCGGTGCATTCGCAAAACATATTCGCGAATGTCTCGCATCCGGTAGCTAATCGTCGCCCGCTTCCCTTAACAGTTTTACATTTTTCATAACAAGAGTCGTCATCATGCGTGTAACTATCGGAGCGGCCCGGCGTCGCAAGAAAAAACGTCTGTTCAAAGAGGCCAAAGGGAATTTTCTTGGCCGGAGCAAGTTGCTGCGAACAGTCAAAGAAACGATTCTTAAATCACGTATGTATGCGTTCCGAGATCGTCGTGCGTTCAAACGCGAGATGCGTCGTCTCTGGATAACACGTATTACAGCCGCCTGCAAAATGCGGGGCTTGAATTATTCCGAGTTCATTCACGGAATGAAAAAGGCCAATCTGGATCTCAATCGCAAATCGCTTTCCGAGCTTGCGATTCACGAGCCTGCTGTGTTCGACGAAGTGTTTGAACTGGCGAAAGCGGCTCGCAACTGATTTCCGGTAACCACGCTCCTGCAAATATCGGCTCCTGCAAACATTGGCTTTGACAAATTGTCGAGCACAGGATTCATCGACCGCTTTTGAAAACCCTGCCCCTTGGGAAGGTTTTTGAAAGCGGTTGTTTTTTCATGATCACCTCATTCCGAGCGGAGACGCACGATGGACGTGCTCGAAGCCTTCCAATCTTACGAACAAGACGCCTTGGCGGCGATTGCCGCCGCTGGATCTTCCGAAGAAATCGAAGCGGTTCGTATCGAATTTCTGGGGAAGAAGAAAGGGCGTCTTAAGAACCTGCAATCAGAGGTTGGGAAAGCCAGTCCTGAAGAGCGACCCGTTGTCGGCAAGAAGTTCAACGAAGTCAAAACGGGTGTCGAGCAGGCTCTCAACGAGAAGAAACAAACACTCGACAAGCCCAAAGCCGCACTCTCGGCAATCGATATCTCGCTTCCCGGTGTGGCTCCTCGTCTGGGAAAAATTCATCCTCTGATTCAGACCATCGAAGATTTCAAAGAGTTGATGGGACGTTTGGGCTTCGAGGTGATGGATGGACCGGAAATTGAAGACGAGCATCATAACTTCGTCGCTTTGAACATTCCTGAAGACCATCCTGCCCGCGATCCGCTCGAAAACTTTTACCTGGCAACGGCCAATGTGGCCAATGGATCAGACGGTCCCTTACTCTTGCGCAGTCAGACATCGACCGTTCAAATTCGGGTGATGACCGATCGGGAGCCTCCCGTCAGGATTGTTTCCGTAGGACGTGTTTATCGTCCCGATACAATCGACGCGACTCACTCCTGCATGTTCCATCAGATGGAAGGGTTGATGATTGGTGATGATGTCACCATGGCACAACTGAAATCAGTGTTGAGTATTTTTGCTCGTTCATATCTGGGAGACGGAGTCGAAATTCGTTTTCGTCCGTCCTTCTTCCCCTTCACAGAACCCTCCGTTGAAGTTGATATGCGGTGGGGAGACGATTGGCTCGAAGTGGGAGGAGCCGGAATGGTTGACCCGAACGTCCTGCGAGCGGTCGGCTACGATCCCGAAAAAGTCTCGGGGTTTGCCTTCGGCTTGGGGATCGAACGGTTTTGTATGCAACGCCATCAGATTACCGATATTCGTCGTTTCTACGAAAATGACGTGCGGTTTCTGGATCAGTTTTGAGAGTCTCCTGGACTCTTAGAAGTCGCCGATAATTTCTTTTCCGGAGGCTGTGTTCAGAGGGTGATAGACGGTCCAGTAGTCGACTGTCTCACTAATGAATTTCACAGAGCCGTCTGCCATTACAAAATTTGCGCCTCCGATGTGATAGCTGGAAGCGCCTGGCCAATCGGTATTGATTCCATATTTGGAAATGAAAGTTGGCTTGTAGGTATGCGGACCCGTTCGAAACCAGACCCCGGGAATTGACGGAGAGCCATCGGGTTGAGGATAGGCCGTCATGATGGGTGCTCTTGGTTCGGTTTGGTCGCCCTCTTTCGTGGGGGAGATCATCGACGTGCGAAACACAAAGTTTTCATCCCGGAGATGCCCGCCTCCGTTGGTGTAAGGAGTTCCCCCCTCGAAGCCGTTGGAGGAGACTTCCCCCACCGCAATGGTGTTGGAAAGTCCGTCTTGAACATGGCGAATGCGGCAAGCATGTTCGAAGGCAAAAAGTCCCGCTTGACTCGTGTTGAGTTGGGAAATATTGGGGTCATAGCCCGGCATCGGAAAACTTTGTGGGCCCTGTCGTCTAATCCGAGTCGGAGACCACCAGTCCAAACCCTCGGCACCGGCATAGTTGGTGATTGCCAGGTCGTGTGCTTCACCAGGTCCCGACAATGCGGCATCAGACGGGCAGCGAAGAACATCGAGCTGGACCGACGTAATCAGTTGTCCGTTGGGAAGAGTCTGGTTCCAGATTGGGCGATCAAAATTAATGGCATTTTTCAAACTGCCTTGATCGAGCATGGGCAAAATCAGCTCGATCCAAGTGAAGTTTCGCGGTCCCCAGCCAGAACCTTCTGGGGCTGCCCAGATACTCTCAGGTGGGAAAATTTGAAACTGATCGTGATAATTGTGAAGTGCCAACCCGATCTGTTTGAGATTATTTTGGCATCGAGTTCGACGAGCCGCCTCGCGAGCCTGTTGAACTGCTGGCATCAATAAGCCCATCAGTGTGACGATGACGGCGATGACGACCAGTAGTTCCACTACCGTAAATCCACGTCGTCTTCTCTTTTTTGAGGACCGGACAGTCATGCGTTGCAATTTCCAGAAGTGAGAGGAGTAAGGGTGGCTTACGAGCAAGAGAGAGGCAGGGAACTAGAAGTTTCCCGGAACGATGTCTCCAGCGTCGCGAGTGTTGAGCGCGTTATAGACGGCTTCGTAATCAATCGATTGATTCAAAAATCGAACTGATCCGTCAACCAACAAAAAATGTGCCCCTCCCTGGTGAAAACTGGATGGTCCTTGCCAGTCAGTATTGATGCCGTGAGTAAAGATGTAAGTCGGCTTATAGGTTTTCGGACCTTCCCGAAACCACTGACTCGGTGTCGTCACGGTTCCGTCCGGTTGCGGAAACTTTTTCCAAACTGGTGGTTGTGGATCGCTGTGTTGATATCCATAAATCGGTGAAGTCAACGCAGCACGGACCACAAAGTCTTCTTGACGAGGTTGTCCTTGTCCTGCTCCAAACGCTTTCCCACCTTCAAACCCGTTGGAAGTGACTTCTCCCAGCATGATTGTCTGCGAAGTGCCATCGGTGATTTGCCGGATACGACACGGCTCGTTGAACTCGAAGATGGCTTTTTGACGTACAAATCCATAATACGTATTCTCAGGTACACTGCCCCCAATGCCAACGACTGGTTGACTGGCAGAAGGACTAAAAGGCGAAAAAGGAGAACTCGTCACCCTAAGATAACCTTCCGCTCCTGCGTAGTTGGTGATGGCGATGCCGTGAGCAGCACCGGAGGAATCCACTCCTGAATCCGATGGGCACCGCAACAAGTTGTAATCGAAGCCGACAATACGTTTTCCGTCACTTGTTTTCTGGTTCCATATCGGCTGACTGAAATCGATTTCGTTGTACAAGTTGTTCTGATCGAGCATTGGTAAGACCATGTCGATCCACGTGAAATTGCGAGGTTGCCAATCGTTTTGAGAGGAGAGAGCCCAGATGCTTTCGGGAGGGAAAGTTCCATGCACGTCATGATAGTTGTGCAAAGCGATCCCGAGTTGCTTCAACGAGTTTTTGCAGCCAGTTCGGCGAGCGGCTTCTCGAGCTTGCTGAACGGCGGGTGCGAGTAATCCAACCAATGTGACGATAATCGCCATCACGACAAGAAGCTCCACAATCGTGAAGCCACGCGATTTATGATGATTCGTTGGAATCCTGTTTTTCATTTGAAATCCGTGGGTGTGTAGAAACTGAAGTCGCCTCTGACAGACCACGGGAGAAATACTCGGCAGCTCCCCTCTGCGACACCTAATCTAAATCCCCATGTAGCCATGCGGAATACCCGTTTTCTCCATTTATTGCGATTTTCTCAGACTTATTTCCGCGTTTCGATATTGATGAGAACGTGGTTCATGCGCGTGGTGATCAAGCGACAAAAAGAGTGGGATTGTAGGGGGCTGTTGCGAATAAAACCCGCATGTTGAATAAAAGAAACATCAAAATGCGGCTGATTTATTTGCAAAATGACACCCCGAATTTCAATTAGAGGTTTTCGACTTCACTCCACGATCACCATAGCAGGTAAAACAATGCGATTGCGATGACGCCTCCAATGGAGACAAAGTGCATGGCTCGAAAGTAGCTTAATCGTCCAATTTGTGGGAACTCGGCCATCAGGCCGTTCCAGGTTCCCTGGAAAACGAATGCTGTTCCAAGTAACAGGATCATTGCCAGAAGCAGTTGTTCCATCCAGTGAGAGGCATGAGTTGTTACCGCAGCGTCAGCCATGACGGGAGAGACCAACAAACTTATTTCATTCACGAATGTGTTCATGACAGTCTCCTTTCTTGTCCTGACTCGTAAACCTTTCTGAGGTTCATTCTTGGTTGTTGTTTCATCTCCATTGTGAACGATTTTGGTCAAGAAGAGGATCAAAAAATTTGAATAGCTCTAAGTGGCACTATGGAAGAGGTTTAGCGTTCTGGGATGGTTGTCGGCGAGTGTGGATTTCCATCATTTTGGGAGAGTCGGGTCTGGGGAGAGTGAGCGTATCTGGTTAGAGTGTTTAACAAAGAGAGAGAACTGAGGAAGTTTACTATTGAGACTCGAACAGCCGGAGGATGATCTCATGATACGATTGCTGGTTGCTTTTTTTGCCTCGGTGATATTTTGTGCTGTCTTCACCACATCTTCTCAGGCTGAGGACAAGCCGCAAGAATTGTCGGTCGAGTTTCGACGCGCCTCTTTCGAGCCGGTTGAAGGCTGGGAAACCTCGAAATTGAAAGCAAATGAGAAGAAAATTTATCTTCATCCTCAAGCTGAAATAGATGCCACCGACATCGAGAAAATGTCACTTAAAAAGAATCAACAATTTGATGAACTGATGGTTCAGATCGCTTTGTCGGAGGAAGGTGGAAAGAAAATGCGGATCCTCACTGAGTCTCATCTCAACAAGCCCATGGCCATTCTCGTCAATGGCGAAGTCATCATGGCTCCCGTCATTCGTTCGCAGATTGCTGGTGCAATAGAGATTTCTGGATTGAGCGAGAAACAAGCCAAGTCGCTTGTCGAACAGTTCGAACAATTCAAAAAGGAACCTGAATAAGGCGACCCTTCAGTTAAGCAGTCTCGTGTGGTGACGGTTAGACCAATACCCTGTTACCCGTATCTGCGAGAGCGCCATGAAGACCGCACGCTGGAAGTCACGCTTGCTGATCGCCGCTGCGATTCACTGCTGTTTGTGGGGCCTGTTCATCATGGCGTGGCCCGAGCTGTCATTCCGCGTTTATGGCTACGCCGACCCGCTCGTGAACACGCTTGTCTGGCAGGGGTGTGGATTTGTGATCTTTCTGTTCGGTGCGGGTTACGCCTTTGCGTCATTCGATCCCGCACGGCATTACAGCGTGATTTTAATGGGAGCCATCGCGAAGTTAGTGGGGACAACGGGGGTAGTCTACGGCTATTGGACAGAAGTCTTGCTACCCCAAACCTTGCTTTGGATTTTTGTGAATGATGTGGTGTGGATCGTGCCATTCACGATGATCGTCAAAGATGCCATCCGTCTTGAACGGCCACTGCGAATAACTCCTGCCAAATCTGTGCACGACGATTCTGTCTGGTTTGACTGGATGGGAACGTGATAAATCAGATTGAATCGAGGCTTGTCAGGATATGCGGTATCAAATTTCCTCTTGAGCTGACGCTCTCTTTGCGGCACAATACATCAATCGATGTTGATGTTTTGCGCCCGCCCGAATAACCTCCTCCGACGAGTGAATCAATCATGGATTCCTTCTTCTCACGTCGCGATGCGCTGAAAGTCGGAGCGCTCACCGTCTCTGGCCAGCTACTTCCCGAGTTCACTGATGAATTGACGGCTGCTGCCATCGATAGCGGGAAGGCTGATTCTGTGATTTATCTGTGGATGGGAGGGGGCGTTCCACATCTCGATTCTTTCGATCCCAAGCCCGATGCGCCGGAACTGATTCGCGGAACTTTAACCGACATCGCGACTAACACGCCCGGCATTCGTTTCAGTGAGACCTGTCCTGAGTTGGCAAAAATCACCGACGAGTTGGCTGTCTTGCGGACTTTTTCACACGACAGTAACGATCATTTGTTGAGTCAGGTTTATACGCTCTCCGGTCGGAAAGTGACGAAAGCTCAGCTCTTCACCGAGCCAAACATCGGGACGATTGTCAATGCGTTGCATGGTCCGAGAAATGGTCTTCCCGGTTATATCGCAGTTCCCGGCATCACTCGTCCCGGTCCACCACCTCACAATCTGTTCGTAGGTGGCTGGTTGGGAAATCAATACGCACCGTTTTGCCTCGGCGGACAACCCGATAACCCCGACTTCACGACGGGCAAAGTTGTCGAGAATCCCTCGCCGTTAGCAGAAGAAGACCTCAATCCCAAAGAACTCAGCTTTCTCGAAGATCTCTCCGAGACACGGCTGACACGCCGTGCGAAACTTCGCGACCGTTTGGAAGACTCACTCCGAGATGCCGAAAAGCGGCAGGAGTTTGAAACGCTCGAAGGGAATTATTCTTCCGCTTTGAATCTGCTGCTGTCGGATCAAGTCCGGTCGGCCTTCGACATCAGTGCCGAGACGGAAGCTGTCCGCGAGCGCTACGGCAAGACGAAGCTTGGTGGTCGGTGTCTGATGGCACGACGTTTAGTCGAAGCGGGTTCCCGATTTGTGATGGTCGATTATGGATACGATCACGATTACGGCAACTTATGGGACAATCACAACGCAGCCAGTCAAAACTTCCCTCACACATCGGAACTTGCCAAACGTGGTTACCACGTGGCCGGGATGGACAAAGCGTTCGCGGCCCTAATCGGAGATCTTCGCGAACGCAGTATGCTGGAGCGGACTCTCGTTGTTTTTCTGACGGAGTTCGGTCGGACTCCCAAAATCAATGGTAACGGTGGCCGTGATCATTGGGGGATGTGTGGCTCGTTGTTCTTTGCCGGAGCGGGAATCAAAGGGGGGCAAGTCATCGGGCAGTCCGATAAAGAAGGCGCGTACCCCGTGACGCGCGGATATTCTCCTGCCGATGTTGCCGCGACCATCTATCACTCGCTCGGCATTTCTTTAGAGACCCGCTTGCCGGATATGTTCGGTCGGCCTCACCCGCTCCTCGACCATGGCCAACCGATCATGGAAGCATTTGCTTGACGTGCCAACATTTCGCTTCTGATTCAATAAGCGTGTAGGGCAGGGGCCTCCCTGCCGAGATTGGCATTCTGAGTTTCATGTCGTTCTTGAGCAGTTTTGCATGTCCGGTTCCACTGGGGAGTTAGATCGACGCGATCTCAGCCGATGGCTGCATGAACTCTCCGTATCAGTTCTCTGACTCATTTGCAGATTTCGTCTATTCGCCGCGAACTTCTTTCAAGTCTTCAGCCAATTCAGCTTTTGAATCGGGTTCCAATTCTCTGGCCTTGGTGAGAGCAGATGCGAAGAGTCCCGAGGGGATCGCCACCACACCGAGTCCGATGAGCAGGACTACAAATGTAAAAATTCGACCACCCACGGTGATCGGATAAGAATCGCCGTATCCGACAGTCGTGAGTGTGACGACAGCCCACCAGAGACTGACTGGAACAGATGAAAACTTTTCTGGTTGAGCTTCGTTCTCAAAGTGATAAATTCCGACAGCAGAGAGATAGACGACAATACCGGCGACCGTCATGAAGAGGATCAATTCCTCTTTGACTAACAGAAATGCGAGATGAATACGTCTTATTGCCCTGCTGTAGCGAACTAGCTTGAGGATCCGGAATAGTCTCAAGAGCCTCAATACTCGTAGTGATCGCAAATCGAATGAAACTTGGAGAAAGCTCGGTAGTATCGCCAGCAAGTCAATAAGCCCATAAAAACTGAAAATGAATTTCAGTTTTTTATCTGCGACAAGAATTCTCAATAGATATTCAGTGGTAAATACAGCGATACAAAACAGTTCAATTCCAGTGAGAATCGCATAGGTAGACTCTGAGAAATCAGGGACTGTTTCCAATGAAAAAGAAATGATCGAAATCACGATCAATGTTTGAATACATAAGTCAAAAATCTTTCCAGAAACGGTGTCTTGCTTCTCGATGATTGCTTTTAGCTTGTTGATGTTCATAAAAGCGATCAAAGCTTTCTATTGAATCCGGAAGTCTCTTCAACAGCGCTCATACCAATACAGAGTGTCGGGCTATGGTAGATGTTTCTCACGCAAACCGAACCACATAAATCGGCGGCAGGGTTGTTGACAGGCATTCCCACGATTCGCCGCCGTTTTCGCTGACGAACAGATTCCCGGTCGTTGTACCGAAGATCAGCAATTCCCCAGAGTCATCGACTTCAAGTGCATGTCGATAAACGATGTCATAACTGTGAGATTGTGGAAGACCGGCTGAAAGACTTTCGAAAGTCCCACCACCATCTTCTGTTTTGGTCACGATCAGTTTTCCGTCGACGGGAACACGGACTTCATCTTTGACTCCCGGCACAAACCACGCGGTCTTCGGGTCGTTCGGATGGACGGCCACACCAAATCCAAATGAAGAGGGTTCGGCGGTCAGTTCTTCCCACTTCTCGCAATTGTTGGTTGATTTGAAGATCCCGTTGTGGTGTTGCACCCAAAAGTTATCGGGAGCTGCCGGGCAGCGGACGAGTCTGTGTGGATCCTGAATCACGGGATCGAATTGGCGGTCGGGGGGCATGTATTCGGCCCGCATTCCGTCACTACGGCATGACCAGGTGACGCCGAGGTCTGTCGTTTGCCAGACGCCACCACAAGAAATGGCAATTGTGATGTGTTTGCTGTCGCGAGGATCGACAGAAATGGAATGCACGCCTGACTCATCTTTTCCACCACCAAACCATTGTTGTCGTTCGGGGAGATTCCACAGACTATCGTTAAGTTCCCAAGAGTCTCCACGGTCTTTAGAACTAAAGAGTGCTGCGGGAATCGTCCCTGCCCAAAGCAATCCCAGTTGATCGTCGCTTCCCGCTTCGAGAGACCAGATTTCGGACAAAGAAGCCGGTTTTTGTTTGGCCTCCGAGCCATCAAATTGCGGAATGGGGACCGTTTCACCTTCGGGAAAAGAGGGAGGCGTCAATTCGTCCCAGTTCTTTCCGGCATCCGACGAACGGCGTAACTTCGCTCCGAAATGACCGAGATTCAGTCCGGCGTAAAGAGTTTCGTCACGTCGGTCGTGCAGTAGCATCGAGACATTATCACCCAGAAAATCGACGTGCGTGATCTCCCAGCCTTGCGAGTTCTTCTCGTACGTGAAGAGCCCTTTGCGAGTGCCGACGTGGAATTGCATGTGAGGTTCCTTGCTGTTATCCGCCCGAAAGGGCTTGCATGATGTAAATTTCGCATTCCTCGGTGACCGGGTCGCTCAGATGAATGCGGTCGTTGATCGGTTGACCATTCAAAAAAATCATGACATGTTTTCGCACGGCTTGTTGATCGTCGAGAACGTAAGTGCGTAGTTGCGGGTTTGCGGCGAAGACTTCTTCCATCGATTCGCGCAGTGTTGCGCCGCCCACATTTGTCGGCGGACAATCGAGATGACGTTTCAGGTGAGAAGTAAATTCAATGTGTGGCATGTGATTCAGGATGTTTGGAGAGAATCGACATATGTTAACCTGACTCATGCTTAGGAGAAATCAAAATCTGCCCTGTTGCATGAAAGATTCATTGACGCCAGGAATTTGTCTCTGAATGATGAATAAATAGGTCCATACAACTCCAGTGAATGAGAAATCATGATTCGACAATCTGTTTGCGGCGTTCTCGCGGGAGTATGGCTACTCCTTTTGGTAATGCCAGTCTTTGCCGCCAAGCCATTCAATCTGCTCATCATTCAAACCGACGAACATCATTTCAGCACGCTCGGCTGTTACGGCGGTACTATCGTCGAGACACCTCACATCGATTCGATTGCCAAACAGGGAGCGCTTTGCACCAGCTTCTATGCGACGACACCCGTCTGCTCTCCGTCACGTGGATCGTTAGTTTCGGGTTTGTATCCGCAGAAGACGCCCGTCGTCACCAATAATATTCCGCTCGACGATTCGATTGTCACTTTTGCAGAGATTCTTAAACGAAACGGTTATGCCACCGGCTTTGCCGGAAAATGGCATCTTGACGGAAACGGAAAGCCACAGTGGGCACCGGAGCGAAAGTTCGGATTTGAAGATAACCGATTCATGTTCAATCGCGGGCACTGGAAAAAATTTGTTGATACCGACGATGGACCGGCTGTCGGTGCGAAGAACAAGCAAGGTCAACCAAGTTACGATCTCGACGGGGCCGACGAAGAAACTTTCTCGACAGATTGGCTCTCGGACAAAGCGATTGACTTTATCAACACCAACAAAAAGAAACCGTTCTGTTACTTTCTGAGTCTTCCCGACCCACACGGCCCGAATACCGTTCGGGCTCCCTACGACACCATGTATGCCGATGTGAATGTCCCGATTCCGGTGTCACTCAATCGCAAACCGTCACAGATTCCTGCGTGGGGAAAGTCTGCCGGCGTGAAGCCCGCACAACTTCAAAATCTGATGCGCCAATATTACGGCATGGTGAAATGTATCGACGACAACGTCGGTCAAATTATCGCAACCTTGAAGAAACAAGGCATTTACGAGAACACCATCATCGTCTTTACGTCCGATCACGGCGACCTTTGCGGAGAACACGGACGACTCAATAAAGGTGTGCCGTACGAAGGGTCGGCACGCATTCCGTTTCTGATCACCTGTCCCGGCAAGATCAAAGCGGGAACAGTCGTGCCGCAGGCACTGGGTTGTGTTGATTTTCTCCCGACAGTGCTCAGTCTGATGGATGTCAACGTCCCTCACAAAGTCGATGGTCGCGATGCGTCCGGTTTATTCACGGGTGATGGCAAAGAGTGGGACGACATCGCTTTTGTACGGAGTACGCCGGGAAGCAACTGGCTCTCCGCAATCACGGCCCGTTGGAAACTGGTCTATTCCATCAATGAAGAACCGTGGTTGATTGATGTCAAAAACGATCCCAATGAATTGACCAATCTCGCCGGTCGCTCCGAATACGTCGATGTGATGAAAGAGCTGACAACAGAACTGCTCGCTTATGGAAAAGAATACAACGACCCGTATATTGATAATCCACGGATTCAATCGTGGATCAATCAGGTGTTGGAGCGGTAACTATTTTCAGAAAGTATTTGACGCAAAGACGCGAAGGGGCAGAGAAACGCAAAGTTTTAGAATGTTTTTCATTCTATAAAACTAATCAAGGTCGATGTTCATAAGTTGATAGTGAATCACATCGTATTCGCTGCATGTAACTGCTAGTTGCATCCCTGTTCGCAGAAGAAAATCAGCAACCTCTCCATCTCTCTCATTAACGGGCTTGATTTCAGTATTGTTGTAATCAATTTCAATTACAAATTCTAAATACTCTCCCTCTGCGGGCGTGCCGAACTTTTCCACGACCGCAGGATTCGCGGGAGATTCAGATTTTATGACGATACAGTTTGTCGCGTCAAAAGTTTCAAGAGACGAATGCTGAGCCATCGCTGCCGCAAATTTTAGAGCTCGATCCCTAATGGCATGCAATAGCATTGTTATCGCTCCACTGATAATTTCTTTGCGATTCTTGGCGTCTCAGCGGCTTTGCGTCAAAACAAGAACACGATGACTTCACTCTTCTTCCAGCGACTCAATCGGCACATCTTCGATGGCATCGTCGAACTGTTTTTCGATCGCTTCGGTCCGTGGTCGCCAATACAGTCGCATCGGAACTTCGTCGAATGGCAGGTCGTCGCGGATACAGCTCTCCAGATACCGCTTCCACGATTCATCGAACAGAATCGGATCGTTGCATTTGATGATGATCGTGGGCGGCTGTACGGCCACTTGAGTGGCGTAATAGATTTTGGGACGGCGATTGCGTCGGTGCGGTGGGTTATTGGCTTCAACGGCCTTACGAATGCTCTTATTGATTTTGGAAGTAGAGACCCGAATGCGTGCCTGCTTGAAGATCGTTTGAGCGAGGTTCACCACCTTTTTGATGTTGGTGCTCTCTTTCGCCGTGATAAATGCGACCGGGACATACCGTGTGGACGGGAATGTCTTCAGCAGGTATTCGGCCCACTTTTCGGTCGTCATCGATTCGTCGAGACCCAGGTCCCATTTGTTGACGACAAAGATGCAAGGCTTGGCGTGATCGAGAATGTCGGTCACCAGTTTTTTATCGACGCGAGAAATTCGTTCGGACGCATCAAAGAACATCAACACCACATCGGCCCGGCGAATACTTTTCTGAGCTCGGACCAGACCGTAAAACTCGATGTCGTTGGCGAGACTCTTCCGCTTACGAACTCCCGGCGTATCGATGGCAATGAACGATTTGCCGTCAACTTCAAAGCGGATATCGATGCTGTCACGAGTTGTGCCGGCAATCGGGCTGACGATCACTCGCTCTTCTTCCGCCAACGCATTGATAAACGTGCTTTTGCCAACATTACGTCGTCCGACGATGGCAATTTTCAGCTCGGGGTCGTGAATCTTCTGCTCGCCCTCGGCAGCTTCCGTTTCATCGGCGGGGGGAAGATGTTCCACAATCGCTTCGAGGAGTTCCTTACGATTCCGTTCTCCCTTGACGCTGACGACGACTGGATCGGTATCGACCAACGCGCGGAAACCGTCGGCTTCGGCGTCGAGCTTCGACGAGTCACATTTATTGACGACCAGCATCGTCGGCTTGCCGATTTTTTGTAGCTTACGGGCAACGTTCTGATCGAGAGGCGTGATTCCTGCTTGGCCATCGACCACCAGAACCAGAAGATCAGCCTGTTCGAGACCGAAACGAATTTGTTGCTCGATCTGTTCGGAAAGATCGTCGCTGTCGACGATGCCGATACCGCCTGTGTCAACCAGCTCGAAATAGCGGTCGTATTCGTTCATCGTGTACGTGACGCGATCCCGGGTGACGCCGGCCGTCGGATCAACGACCGAGACCAGTTTTCGGGCCAACCAGTTGAGGATGGAACTTTTGCCGACATTGGGTCGGCCAACAATGGCAACGCGTGGAATAGACATGGAGGGTCGCAATTAGGCAACGGGAAACTAGAAAATGTAGGGCAGGGGCCTCCCTGCCGCGCTAGACAAATAGTGGGGTCGGTTTCATCGGCCTGAAATCTCGTCGTCCTGACAAACCCACAACAACAACTAGGAACATTATATTGTATCCAAATTGGCCGAGACATACAGCCGACGGAAGGCCCAATCGTCGGGGATCGAAGAACTTCTGCCCGTTCCCGACTCTTTGGGTGTGTCTGCGCAGCGAAATTCGTAAGATGGGACGCGGACCTGAAATTGAAGGCGTTCTCTGTGATATGGGATTTCTCACAACAACTCGCCGACTGGGGGCCGGACTCTGAGTACGAGCCGGTCTCAATCTCCGCTGCGCGCGACTATTGCCGAGAAGTGACCACCGAGCATTATGAAAACTTCTCGGTCGTCAGCCGTTTGTTGCCGAAAGATTTGCACCCGCATTTTCAAAGCGTCTATGCATTCTGTCGCTGGTCGGATGATTTGGGAGATGAGATTCTCGATGCGGACCGATCTTTGGAATTACTTTCGTGGTGGCGAAGTGAATTGGCTGCTTGTGAACAGCGGAAGTCCTCGCATCCGGTCTTCGTCGCTTTAAGTGAAACAATTCGGAAGTTCCAGATTCCCATCGAGCCGTTTGAAAACCTGATCTCGGCATTCGAACAGGATCAGGTCAAGAATGAGTACAAAAATCTGGAAGAGTTGAAGGACTATTGTCGCCGGTCGGCGGACCCCGTCGGTCGCATTGTGTTACATCTCTTTCGAGAAGCGACACCGGAAAACGTCGAACTCTCGGATAGAATCTGCACCGGCTTACAACTCGCCAACTTCTGGCAGGATGTGGCGAGAGATCATGAGATCGGTCGTTTGTATCTTCCCAAACATGACCGCGAAAAGTTTGGCTACATCGACGAGATGATTGAGGAACAAAC
>Ga0055584_100001957_pt1 | contig 20219 bp, 14 predicted proteins | sample OSDHelmetaG_FD_58716 | JGI IMG/M metagenome (GOLD analysis project Ga0055584, IMG submission 58716) | Pelagic marine sediment microbial communities from the LTER site Helgoland, North Sea, for post-phytoplankton bloom and carbon turnover... | ecosystem: Environmental > Aquatic > Marine >...
GGACTTGCACTGATTCGCTCTATTGGCAGTGCAGTTGGCGCAGTCGTCGGCGCTAGTGGCGTTATCGTCACGCCCGTGGCAGTGGTACGAACTATTGGCCCTGGTGAGTTCGCTACCGCCTTCGCTGCGGCCTTCGCTGCGGCCTTCGGAGTAAGCTCCGCCGCCGCCGCGCGATCGAGTACGGTGGATATTTTTTCTAATGTTTGCGGATCGATTTCTTGCAGTGCGTCGTTCGGCATTTGCGCGAGTGTTTGCGCGAGTGTTTGCGCGAGCAAGCTCGCTGGCGTTTGCTCCAGCACCGCCGGCGGTGCGTCGGCCATTTGTTGCGCACCAGACAGCAGCTGTTTCTCAGCCTTGGTTGGCGCAGGAACCTGCAAAGTAGCTGGTGGCACCGTAGTTGCCGATTGAGCGGGCGCTTTGGCGCTAGGCCTTGTCGGCACCGCGGGTGTAGCGGCTACAAAGTTACGTGGCGGCGAAGGTGTCGCTGACACCGTGCTTGCCGGCGCCGCTAGCGGTGGTGCTGAGGCTTGTTGTTGGCTGCTTGTTGCTGGTGGCGTCTGTGAATCAAAATACGAGCGCAGTTGCGCCCAATTGAGCGCAACTAAGGCGGCGAGGATGCCGCAAATGCACAAGAGCCAAGCCGCCCGCATAGTATTTCTTCGCAACGCCAAAACGGCGATACCCCATTATACCTGGACCGCGCGCTAAGCGAAGCGTGCAGATCGTAATGTTGGTACGCCGCGGTAATCCGGTGTTTGCAAATACCGACGCTGCTCAACGCGCACCTGCTGGAGCGCGTGCCAGCTTGCTGGGATGTTCTATTTCTTGCGCCGTTGACGCCTTGTAGAGACTGGAACGGAGGCGTCGTCTTCGGAGTAAAACAGCTCCGTCAGCTTCTCCATCATGGTCCCGCCGAGTTGCTCTGCATCAACCAGAGTCACCGCACGTTTGTAATAGCGGGTGACGTCATGACCGATGCCAATGGCGATGAGCTGTACTGGGCTACGCGTCTCGATGTACTCGATGACTTCGCGCAGGTGCCGCTCGAGATAGTTGCCAGCATTGACTGACAAAGTTGAATCGTCAACCGGCGCGCCGTCGCTAATCACCATCAGGATGCGGCGATGTTCATTGCGTGCGAGTAGACGCTCGTGTGCCCACATCAACGCTTCGCCATCGATATTCTCTTTCAATATGCCTTCGCGCAGCATCAAGCCAAGGCTACGGCGAGCGCGCCGCCACGGCGCATCCGCAGATTTGTAGATGATGTGGCGCAAGTCATTCAAGCGGCCTGCATTCGGCGGTTTGCCGGCCATTAGCCAGCGTTCACGAGACTGGCCGCCTTTCCACGCACGGGTGGTGAAGCCAAGAATTTCGACCTTAACGCCGCAGCGTTCCAGTGTTCGGGCAAGGATATCTGCGCTGATTGCCGCTACCGTAATCGGGCGTCCGCGCATGGAGCCTGAATTGTCTATCAGCAAGGACACCACGGTATCGCGAAACGGTGCTTCTTTTTCCCACTTAAACGACAGTGACTGCGTCGGGTTTACGACCACGCGGGCAAGGCGCGCGGCATCTAGGATGCCTTCTTCAAGATCGAAATCCCACGAGCGTGACTGCTGCGCCATCAATCGCCGCTGCAAGCGGTTGGCGAGGCGCCCTACAACGCTTTGTAGTACTGACAGTTGGTCATCTAACTGTGCCCGCAGGCGGGTCAGCTCATCTGCATCGCAAAGGTCTTCTGCCTTTACGACTTCGTCGAACTCATTGCTAAAGGCGTGATAGCGGCTTTCGTCGTTAGAGTTGCGACCACTATTATCCGGCGGCCATTGCTCGCCGGCAGGTGCGGCGTCCATGTCCATGTCCGGGCGGTCATCCATCTCTGAATCAGAGGCAGACTCTTCGCCCTCCATTTGTTCGGAGTCGGCACCATCCGCGCCTTCCAGCGCTTCCGGGCTCATGTCTGCTTGCTCGTCGCCCTCGGTTTCACCGCTGTCTTGGTCTTCGCCGCTGGAGTCGTCGGAGTCGCTGTTTTCGTTCTGGTCCGGATCGTCCACCTCTACTTCAAAGCCGAGCGCGCGCAAAAGATCGCGTGCCGTGCTGGCGAAGGTTTCTTGGTTGTCGACGTGTTCAGCGAGTTGGTCGAGTGAGTCCAGCACTGATTGGTCAAGGCTCGGACGCCACAGATCGACCAGCTTATGGGCTGCCTGTGGCGCTGGCGCGCCGGTCATGGCTTCTCGTGCCAACACGCGAATTGCCTCAGTCAGCGGGGCGTCCGTGCGCTCGGCCACATGCTCATAGCCGGCCTCACGGAAACGCTGATTCAAGGCTGCATCTAGATTATCGGCGACGCCCGCCATGCGCCGAGCACCAAGCGACTCGCAGCGCGTTTGTTCGAGTACATCGAACACTTCGCGCGCTGCTGAGACCATCGGCGACAGGCGTGAATGCAATCCGGTTTGGTGGTGACGCAAACGCAACGCGAGCGCATCGGCTTCGCCGCGAACGCGTGCAACTGCTTCATACTCAAGCCCGGCGCCGGGCTTGGGTAGATGCAGCGTCCCGTCTTGCATAACTGGAGTACCGGGCCCGAACTGGACATCCAGTAGCTCGCGCTTCGCGATCGCCCGTGATGTTGCCGCCGTATGTTGACGGAACGACTCTAGGCGGTCCTCGTTGCGTTGACTCATGCGCTGTTGCCTCTACTTCTCACACATCCATACCGAGCTTAACGATAGCTCTGCTGTCTGGTCGGGACTGGCTCAAATCAGTACAGCTTCAACGCCAGTCTCCGGCAGTTCTGTACCGAAGCAACGCTGGTAGTACTCAGCAATGATGGGGCGCTCGACCTCGTCACACTTGTTCAAGAAGGTAAGACGGAAAGCGAAGCCTAGATCGCTAAACAAGGTGGCGTTTTCGGCCCACGTGATCACTGTGCGTGGGCTCATGACGGTTGATACATCTCCAGCCATAAAACCTGAACGAGTGAGATCTGCCAGCGACACCATCGCACTGACGGTTTTGCGGCCTGCTTCGTTGTCGAATTCTGGCGCTTTGGCAATGACGATTTCCACTTCGGCATCGTGCTCAAGGTAGTTTAGCGTCGCGACAATGTTCCAGCGATCCATCTGGCCTTGGTTAATTTGCTGTGTGCCATGGTAAAGCCCAGTGGTGTCACCAAGCCCGACTGTGTTGGCAGTAGCGAACAAACGGAAGGAGCGATGCGGGCGCAGTACCCGTGATTGGTCGAGCAAAGTCAGCCGACCTTCCGCCTCAAGTACGCGCTGGATCACGAACATTACGTCGGGGCGGCCGGCGTCGTATTCGTCAAACACGATTGCGGTAGGCGTTTGATAGGCGTACGGCAAAATGCCTTCCTTGAATTCCGTCACCTGCATGCCATCGCGCACTACGATCGCATCTTTACCGACCAGGTCAATACGACTGATGTGACTGTCGAGGTTGACACGAATGCACGGCCAATTGAGGCGTGAGGCCACCTGCTCAATGTGTGTTGACTTACCAGTACCGTGGTAACCCTGCACCATCACGCGGCGGTCGTACGCAAACCCCGCCAAGATGGCGAGGGTGGTGTCGCGATCGAAGCGATACGCGGCATCAGCGGTAGGGACGTGCTCGGAGGGCGTGGAAAACGCCGGCACTTCGAGATCGAGATCGATGCCAAACGTGTCGCGAACGGACACCTTAATGTCTGGAATACCTTCGGATTGCATTTCGGGGGCTTGAGCCTGCGACATGATTGATATGTTTCCTCGAACGGCGCGCCGACGATGGCCAAGGCCATCAGCGCATAATTTTACTGAGTGTGCAAACCGCACATCATAGCGTGACAAAACTGGCGGCGACAGACTGTAACCGCAACTCGTAGTGAGAAAGTAGCATCCTGGTTTACTGGCGGGCCTCTATTGCGGCCGTCTCAAGGATTGCGGGGACATGATCTTCCCAGCCAATTGCCATCACGTGAACGCCGCTGCATAAGCCTTTTAGGGCTTTTATCGTGTCGGCTGCGATCTCAATTGCAGTGGCAGTCGCATCGCTTGCGTTGTCAACACGCGCCATGATGTTATCTGGAATCGTGATGCCGGGCACCTTGTCATGTAAGAAGCGCGCCATGGTAGGCGACTTCAGCGGGATGATCCCTGCGAGCAAGAAAGCGCCCATAGCGCTCGCTCGCTCGTTGAAGCGCATGAATGACTCCGGTTCATATACTGCTTGAGTTTGAAAAAAGCGCGCGCCACCCGCTAGCTTATCGCCGAGCTTGGCGAGCTCGGCCTCCATATCGTCAGCGCCTGGATTGGCCACCGCCCCCACTAAGAAATCAGTGTTGCCTTTGAGCGCATTACCAGCAAGATCGGTGCCGGTGTTGAGGCCATGGACCGCGGTTAGCATCTCGTGCGAGAGCAAATCGAACACCGGCTTGGCGTCTGGGTGGTCGCCATTCGTAGGCGGGTCACCGCCCATCATCACGACGTTGCGAATACCCAATGCATGCGCACCAAGCAGGTCTGCCTGCAGGCCCAGGCGATTGCGGTCGCGTGCGGTCATTTGCATGATTGGCTCGATGCCACGATCCATCAGCAAATGCGAGACCGCCATCGGCGACATCGACATCTTGGCGCCGTGGCAGTCCGTCACATTGAAGGCATCCACGCGTGCTGCGAGCATGTCCGCTTTACTGAACAGCAAGCCAAGATCGGTGCCCTTGGGAGGTGTTAGTTCGCTTGTAACAATGAACTTGCCTTGCTCTAGGCGCGCAGCCATTCGGCTTGACATCGGCATCACTCTCTAAGCTATGTGCGCGGAATTTAGGCCTGACTAGTAAGGTCGGACAGCCGTAATCGCGGCGACAATGCGTCCGGATCGACGCGCAACTCAATCAGAGCTGGCACGCCAGCGGCTTGTGCACGTTGAAATGCTGCCGGAAAGTGAGCGCTATCGTCGATCTGTTCGCCATGCGCACCAAAGCTGCGCGCAAACGCGGCAAAATCAGGATTCTTAAGCGTCGTGGCACTCAGGCGGCCAGGATAATTGCGCTCCTGGTGCATGCGAATGGTGCCGAACATACCGTTGTTAACAACGATGTAGATGATTGGCAGGTCATACTGTACGGCTGTCGCTAGTTCTTGTGATGTCATCATAAAACAACCGTCACCGGCTAAGCACACCACGGTGGCATCTGGGCTCGCGATCTTGGCGGCGACCGCCGCCGGCACACCGTATCCCATGGAGCCCGACGTTGGCGCGAGCTGCGTCCGATAACCACGAAATCGGTAATAACGATGCAGCCAGCCGGAGTAGTTGCCGGCGCCGTTGGCCATGACCGCGTTATCGTCGAGGTTGTCACTGAGCCAAGTGATGACGTCCTCCAGCTTCACACCGCCGGGCGTTTCTTCTGGGATTAGGTCTTGTTCGTAAGCTGCGTGGGCATTCGTGCACCATGCTTTCCAGCTGGGTTGTGCGGTCAATTGCAATTGCTTGAGTGCGTGGGCAAACGAGGCCGATGCGGCATTAATGGCCAAGTCAGGGCGATACACACGCCCGAGTTCCTCGGCTCCTGGATGCACATGAATGAAGCGTTGCGCGGGATTGGGAATATTGACGAGTTCGTAGCCGCGCGTTGTGAGTTCACCTAGGCGCGCGCCTACACTTATCAACAGATCTGTGGTCTTAACCGCCTCGGCGAGCGCCGCGCTGATGGCAATGCCGGTGTGGCCAGCGTAGGCAGGATTGCGGTTGTCAACGTAGTCCTGACAGCGAAACGACGAGCACACCGGGATGTTGTATCGCTGCGCAAATTCACCGATGTCACTGGCTGTCTGTGCTGACCAGCCACCACCGCCAACCATCATCAATGGTCGCTCCGCAGACTCCAACAGCGCCTGGAAGCGCGCCATGTCATCTGCACTGGCGCGCGCCGCGACGCTAACCGCTGGGCGCGCATCTTCAACTTGCGCAATCTCTGTCAGCATGTCTTCGGGCAACGCCAGCACCACCGGGCCGGGACGACCAGCCATGGCACGATGATAAGCGTGGCTGATGTATTCGGGAATGCGTCGCACATCGTCAATCTGGCCGACCCACTTTGCCATTTGTTCGAACATGCGACGGAAGTCGATCTCTTGGAATGCTTCGCGCTCCATTGCGGCACGTTCAACTTGGCCGATGAACAGGATCATCGGGGTCGAGTCCTGGAATGCCACATGCACCCCAGACGCAGCGTTGGTAGCGCCGGGGCCACGGGTGACAAAGGCAACGCCAACCTTGCCAGTCATTTTGGCGTAGGCGTCAGCCATCATCGTAGCGCCACCTTCTTGCCTGCATACCACGGTCTGGATGGCGTTGTGCGCGTGTAAGCCGTCGAGCGCAGCTAGATAAGACTCGCCGGGCACACAGAATACTGTGTCGCAACCTTGGATTCCGAGTTGGTCAACCAGGATTTGGCCGCCGTGACGCGGGCGTAGAGTGTCGGACATTTAGTGTTGTTTCCCATTAGGTCTGTGGCTCATTTGAGGTGAACTGTAACAAGCTCACGCCTGCACGGCGCGGCGGGTTAGCAAAATGCGCGCGCAGCGTGTGGTGTGCGCAGGCACGCGCCGGAAAAAACTAAGCGGCTGCATGCCTATTGAGCGATGACTCGCGACGCAGTTTACGTCACTGGGATCTGTTCGCGAATGGGGGCAGGTGGCTTCGTGGCGCGCGCTGCAAACACACCGACGGTCAGAGATAAGAGTGGCGGGATAATGACAAGCGTTAACAGCGCTGACAACGACAAACCACCCACCACCACTGAGCCGAGGCCGCGGTAAAGCTCCGAACCGGCCCCCGGTACCAGTACCAACGGCAACATGCCAAATACTGATGTAAGGGTTGACATGAAGATCGGGCGAATTCGATTGCGCGTCGCTTCGACGATCGCATCGGCTGATGTCATGCCTTCTTCGCGCAAGTGAAACAAGGTCTGGTGCACAAGCAGGATGGCGTTGTTTACGACGATGCCTATCAAGATCACGAAGCCCAGCACGGTCAGCATGTCTAGCGCCTGAAACTGGTACAGGTTCAGTACTGCTAGCCCCATCACTGCACCGGCTGTTGCGAGCGGCACCGATAGCACGATCACTGCTGGATACACAAAGCTCTCGAACAGCACAGCCATTACTAGGTAGACAATAACCAGCGCCATGATTAGCTGCAGCACCATTGCTTGCCAGGTCTCTGTGAGCTTGTCGGCAGTGCCACTGAGACGCAATCGAACGCCTGCCGGCAGGCCTTGAGCTTCAAGCGGAGCAATGACTTTGTCTTGCAGAATTTCCATCGCTGATTCGAGCACAAGAGTTGGCGACGGGCGAATCTCTATGGTGACTGTGCGGCGGCGCTCCAGGTGGCGAATCTCTGTCGGGCCGGATGTGAGCACCACCTCCGCTAGTGAGCCGGTCGGCAAAATAGAGCCGCTGCGTGTCACCACCGGTAGTGCCGCAATCGTTTGTGTCTGTTCCTCTGCGGAGCGAGGGCCAGCAAGCATTAAATCGAGGCGCTCGCCGCCAATCGTGACTTCAGCGACGCGCAAACCATCGTTGAAGGTATCCACAGTGTCACCCAGCTCGCGCACCGTGACGCCCGCATCCGCAAGCCGGGTCCGGTCAGGGAGAACGCGCACCTCGGGTGCACCGAGCTCAAGTCCAGGGTTGGGTCGAAGTTGGTTGCCTTGGTCGCGCGGCATCTCTTTCGCGACCATGCCCATGACCCGCCCAGCAACCCCGAGAATTGTTTCCAGGTCATTTCCGGAAACATCCAGATCGATACGCCGACCACCACCGATCGAGCGCCCGAAAATTGATGGCTGGCTTACGAATCCGAAAGTTCCAGGCTCGCGAAACATCGGTCCGCGGATGATCGGGATCAATTCAGCCGCGCGCGACGCATCGGCTGAAACCGCGCCCATGAATGTGCGTGAGCGCAAGGCGACAAAAAAGAAGTTTTCAATCTTAGGTGGCGCCGCGGGATCGGCGAGATCGGCATTGTATATTTCGCCCGGGTCGAGCCACAGTGGCCGCACTGCGCTTTCTAGCTGCTCGGCGATGCCGGTAGTGGTATCAAGGTTATAGCCAGGCGGGGGCAGCATCATGCCGAAGATGAGATTGCGATTACCTTCTGGTAGATATTCAAGTTTGGGGAGATAGGTATAAGTTGCAAAGCTGGCGACGCTTGATACCACTAGTACCACGAGCAGCGACAACAGCTTTGAACGAGTCATCAACCGTGCAAAACCGGTTACTACTGCAACGAAGCAACGTGCCAGATGATCTAGGCCCGGAATTGCCAGAGGCTTGGCGGATATTTCGCCGGCCAGTAAGCTCTTCGACAAAGCCGGAACAACTGTTACGGCAACGAGTAACGACAGCAACACGGCCACCGAGATGGCCACAGCGATGTCACGGAAAAGCTGCCCAACTTCCAATTCCAAAATCAAAATTGGGATAAACACCATCACCGTAGTAAGCGCGGAGACAAACACAGCGCCCCACACTTGGCGTGCGCCTTCGTAGGCCGCATCGGGCGCGGATAGTCCTTGCTGGCGCAGGCGATAGGTGTTCTCTAACACCACGATCGCCGCGTCTACGACCATCCCTACCGCGAATGCAATGCCGGCAAGCGATATTACGTTGAGAGATCGCCCGAGCGCGGCCATGGCTACGAATGAACCGATAACCGATACCGGGATGGCCAGTGCGACGACCAGGGTTGCGCGACCGCTGCGCAAGAACAACAACAAGATCATGGCTGCTAAAGCGCCACCAATGTAGATGTTTTGCTTTACCAGATCGATCGCCGAGTCGATGTAGACGGTCTCGTCGTAGGCTTGTTTGATCGATAGTCCGGCCGCCTTGGCAGGACCTTTGCTCAGCTCGTCGATCGCCTCGCGTATACCTTGCATTGTTTCAATGACGTTGGCGCCGACTTCACGGGTTGCGTTCATCGCGAGCGCTGGCTCGCCAAGATTGCGAATCCGCGCGACCGGGTCTTTGTGGGTGAACTCAACTTTAGCGATATCACCAACGGTGACTCGGGCCATGCGTTTACTGACCAGTCCGCGCTCAGAGCGCAATACCACCGCTTGTACGCGCTTGACTGTATCTAGATCGCCTTGGGTGCGGACCACATAGCGGCGTTTGCCCTCAGTGATGTCGCCCGCAGTCACCGATGCGTTGGAGTTGCGCATGGCAGTGACGATATCGCTTACCGTCAAACGAAAACGGGCGAGTTTTGTAGGATCAATTTCGACGCGTATTTCGCGTTCAGAGCCGCCAAAAACGTTGACACTGCCGACACCTGCAACGCGCTCAATGCGGTCTTCAAAAACGTCTTTCGCGAGTTCTCCGAAGTTATGAATTGGCGTGGTGTTTCCGGGATCACGCTTGATGATGAACCAGGCGATGGCTTGGTCTTCAGAGCCTGCGGTTTTTAAGGTGGGCTCGTCCGCTTCGTCCGGATATCCGCTGACGCGGTCTAAACGGTTTGACACCAACAACAGCGCCTTGTCCATGTTGGTGGCAACAGAGAACTCGAGGGTGATGGTACCGCTACCGTCTTCCGATTTACTGGTCATCTGCGCGAGACCTTCAATGCCGCGCAAAACTTCCTCTTGGCGGTTGACGATCTCGCGTTCCACCTCTGTCGGGGACGCGCCATACCAGTTCGTATCGACCGTAATAACCGGTCGATTAACATCCGGAATCAACTGAATTGGTATTGTCTTGAAGGCAACAAGACCAAACATCACGACCATCAACACGGCGGCAATCACCGCGATTGGGCGCGCGATCGCAAGTTGGATCAAGTTCATGCCGAAATCACTCCGAGAGGGCTCTCGCTAACTCTTTTTGAACGACACAGCTTGGCCTGGACGCAGGCGCTCGTTGCCACGTACCACCGCCATATCGCCGACCGCCAATCCATCTACAACTTCGAGTCGCGGTCCAACCGCCTCACCGAGTTTCACGGTCCGCATGGTGGCTTTGTCATCCACTACAACGTAGACCATAGAAGTGCCACGTTTGTTGATGATAGCGTCTTTATGGACCGATACGACATCACGGCTTGGTCCTATCGGAACAAACACTGTAACGGTTTGGTTGACTGCGGTTGGCCAATCGCCAAGCTGCGCGCGCAAGCGCACTGGGCGCGTGCGCGTGGTCGGGTTCTCATCCGGAATGACGGTGCGCACAGTGGCAGAAAATATGCGCCCATCCTCAAGTGTCATACGTACTTCAGTCCCGCTCAACAGCCCGGCGATCCGATTTGACGGCACATCAGCTTCGATCTCAAGGTCGGTGTCATTGATCATGGTCACCAGGGCATCGCCGAGGCGCACGTAGGCGCCTTGGGAAACATGCCGGCGGGTAACCACACCGGCGTACGGTGCAAGCACGCGGGTGCGGCCGAGGTCAATGGTAGCGGCGCTCATCTCTGCTTCAGTGCGACGCAAACCTGACTGCGCTTCGCTCAATTCGCTGGTGTAGCGCACCACTTGGTGGCGCTGATCTTCATATTGCTTACGTGGAAATGCGGCTGAACCGCGCAAGCGCTCGAGCCGCTTCATCTCATCGGTGGTAATTTCTAACAATGCTTTGGCGGCGGCCAAGCGCGCCTTGTGCATACTTTGCTCGGCGCGGCGTTGCTCTAACATCGCTCGACGCAATTCTCCACTGATTTCCGCCAGCAGTTGCCCGGCTTGCACGCGATCACCTACATGCACGTGGATCGCTTTGAGCGGGCCACCGACAGCCGCCGCAACCGCGCCTTGTTCGCGTGCAACAAAGCGTCCAATTATAGGTACAGTTTGGGATAACGGTTCCGAACGTACGGCGTCAACCTGCACGTTTGCGGCTCGTTGGGCGAGTGCGTTTGGCGCACTCACAGCGACTAACGCGACCGCAGCCACTGCGGTCAGCGCGAAACGCGTCAAAGTGTTGCCGCTATCGGCATTGATGAAATCGGACGATGCCATGATGAGTTACCTCAGATGAATTCGAGTCTTGGGCAACCCGGTGCAAACGCGTGAGCGTATTGCTTAGATGCAACCCCAGGAATCGCAGCATGGGTGAGAAAACGCTATCCTTTCAGCCGCTTACCTTGAAGTAAAGTACTGATTCGGGTGCGGTGCACGATGTTCTAGATCACGATCATCGCAGCGCATGCCAAATAGGCCCGTGACCTTGGCGCCCGCTGCGCAGCTTGTCAGCGTCTTAGCATTCACCCGCACGCGAGCTGGAATGGCGCTTGATTGGACAGATATTTATTGGCTAGGTTCGACGCATCGTAAGATCAGATGTATGGTCCGCATGATGTTCTGCGCGATCCCGAAACTGTTTGCTCTGACGCTGTGTTACAACGCCTCCTAATCATAGCACCATCACTGTTATTGCTGATTGGACTGCAAGCCTATCTGTGGGTGCCGACGTATGAATCGCAGTTGCGCGGCAACGCGGCGCGCGCGCAGATTTATCTGGAGGGTTCGATTGGCGATGCCAAGTTTTTGAACCCGATTCTCAACACCGATGCTTCGAGTTCGCGCATCACCGATTTGGTCTTCGAAGGCTTGCTGACTCTTGATGAAGATCAACGCCTGGCACCGGAGCTTGCGCGCAGCTGGACCCTAAACGAGCACATTTACCTCGGCATTCCACCTGGTGTGAACTTAGACGAGGTGCTAGCGAAGCTGCACAGCGCGCGCGCCGCCGAGCCATGGGGAGCGAGCGTGGTGGCACTTAGTACGCAACCCGCGCAGCTACGCCGGATCGAAGTCGTGACCGCTAACGCGGATCGCACATCGGAGACAGTTACGGTCGAGGTGCAGGTACCGCCACGCATACGCATCGAACTAAACCGCGTAGATCAGGATTTTGGCGAGTACGTCAACGCGCTGCTGGGAGCAGACTTTGCCGAGGCATGGCGCCCAACTGAGTTCAGTGGTTGGCCTGCGGATATGGGTACGAAGCTGCGTGCGACTGCAGCGAAAGCGCAGTTGCCGTGGCTAGAACACAATCCGGTGCTCACCTTTACCTTGCGCGACGACGTCGTATTTCATGACGGGCACGCATTCGATGCCGATGATGTGCGCTTTACCTACGATGCCATCATGGACCCACGCAATCTGTCGCCACGGCGTGCAGACTTTGAGCCGATCCAATCGTTGGAGGTTCTCGACGCTACGCAGGTACGCGTTGTCTACAAGCGCTTGTACGCGCCTGCGCTGTACAGCTGGACCATGGGCATCTTGCCGGAACATTTGCTCAACCGCGCGCAACTCGATGCGCAGATGGTCGCGCGCAAGGTAACTGGCGATGCTGTGGCCGCATTCGGGATGCGTGATATGCCGTTCAATCGCGCGCCGGTTGGCACCGGGCAAATGGCATTTGTGCAATGGCTTGGTGACGAGCTAATTGAGTTGCGTGGGGTCGAGCAGCATTGGCGCCGGGCACCGGAACTGAAACGGTTTATTTTTCGAGTGCTGCCCGATCTGTTGACGCAAGAGTTGGAGTTTGCCGCCGGCGCGCTGGATTCGTATGTACCGCAACCGCATCAGGTTGAACGCTACCGTAACGACGAGCGCTTTTTGACGTTCTCATCGGTGCAGTCGCAATACTCCTACATTGGCTACAACACGCGCCGGCCTCCATTTGACGACGCGCGCGTGCGGCGCGCGCTGGGTATGGCTATTGATGTTGACTTGATCGTCAAATACGTACTGCACGGCGAGGGCGATCGCGTCACTGGTCCATATCCCGCCGGTACGCCATGGGCCGACGCGAGTCTCGCGCCCTTACCCTACGATCCCGCGGCCGCCACCAAGTTACTCGCTGAAGCAGGTTTTGTGCGGGGTGCCGATGGTTGGTTACAGCGTGATGGGAAAAGGCTCGAATTTAACCTGATCACCAACAACGGCAACCCAGTGCGTAAGGCCATAATCACGATCGCGCAAGCAAGCTGGCAACGCATCGGAGTGAAGTGCAATACCCAAGTATTTGAATGGGCAGTGTTCCTGCAGGACTTCGTAAATCCGGGGTCATTTGATGCATTAGTACTCGGATGGAATCTCGGCATCGATCCTGACATGTACCAACTTTGGCATTCATCGCAAACCGATTTCGCCGAACTCAATTTCACCGGTTATACGAGCTCCAAAGTCGATGCAATGCTTGACCGCATCCGGCGTGAATACGACACCGCTCAGTTGCAAAAATTGACGCACGCGCTGCACCGCGAAATTGCGGCTGATCAGCCCTATACGTTCTTGTTCGCGCGCCGCGTGAGTTATGCGCTGGATCGCAAATGGCACATGCGTGCTAACGACGGCAAACTAGTTCCAGTAGCACCTGCTCGTAGCGGCGAATTGTTCTACCATCTGGCGCGCTGGCGCAAACGCGCTGCGTTCACTGCGCGGCTCTGATTATGCTCAGTTGGCTTCTTCGTAATGTGTTTGAGCGGCTGATCTTGCTAGTCATCGTTTCGATCATGGCGCACGCCGTGGTGCATCTCGCACCGGGTGAACCGAGTGAGGTTGATCCCACTAATCCGCGTATGAAAGCAGAAGATGTGGCACGCATCCGTGCAGCATTCCATCTCGATGATCCGGTACACGTGCAATACGCCTATTGGATCCGTGATTTGGCTACCGGTGAACTGCGGTCTTTTAAAGACGGGCAACCGGTTTTGGCGAAGATCTTCGATCGCTTCTTGAACTCGCTACCACTATTCGCAGTTGCTACATTATTGGTCTGGACCTTGTCATTTCCAACTGGGATTCATGCAGCGATCCGGCGTGGCTCGGTTTTTGATCGCGGTTCTACCTTTGTTGCATATGCGCTTATATCTGTGCCCGGATTTTTCCTGGCGTATTTGATCATTATGTTTGTGGTAAACCAACTCGGTGCGCCAGTTATTGGCATGCGCACTTTTGGCACAGAGCAGGCGAGCGTGTGGTTTCAAATCATGGATCGGATTTGGCACCTGACCATTCCAGCCTGTTTGTCGGCACTTGGTGGCATAGCAATTTTGTCGCGCTATGTTCGTGCGCAAATGCTTGAAGTGATTGGGCAGGATTATGTGCGTACTGCACGCGCTAAGGGGCTAGGCGAAGAACAAGTGGTGTACAAACACGCTTTGCGCAATGCCTTGCTACCGTTCGTGACAATGTTTGGTTTGTTGCTGCCCGGCATGATCGGCGGTTCGGTTATTTTCGAACAGATCTTCGCATGGCCAGGAATTGGTCGATTGGGTTACGACGCGATCTTGGCGCGCGATTTCCCAGTTATTTTGACCGTTAACTTAATCGCAGCGGTGCTGACCTTGGCCGGAACGTTCTTGTCAGATTTGCTCTACGCGTGGGCCGACCCACGCATTCGGCTCGCATGAGCGCGCATACCTCGCCTGCTTTTGGTAGCCCTGCTGCACTCGCCTGGCGCGCGCTACGCCAAGACCGGCTTGCGGTCTGCGGGCTTGCATTCTTAGCACTGTTAACGATCATCGCGTTACTGGGCGCAGCTTGTACGAACTTCGTGCCGGCTTTTGACCCAACAACGGTTCGCCTCACAGACAAGCTACTGCCACCATTCGCGTATGCCAGTGATTTAGTTGCCAGCGACGATTTGCCGGCGCTCGGGCAATACTTCCTGGGAACGGATGAACTCGGACGTGACGTCTTTTCACGCATGCTGCAAGGCGCAGTTGTGTCTCTTTCGATTGGCTTCGTGGCAGTAGGAATATCAATGATTGTTGGTATTTTTTTTGGCGCTGTTGCGGGCTATTTTGGTGAGTTGAGCTGGCTCGGCTTGAGCCTGGATACGGTGCTGATGCGGTTTACCGATGCGATGCTTTGTTTTCCGACGTTCTTCCTTATTTTGACAGTAGTGGCTTTATTGCCGGCTAGCATTTACAACATCATGATCGTGATCGGTTTGACCAGTTGGATGGGTACTGCGCGGTTTGTGCGCGCAGAAGTGCTGTCACTCAAAGATCGCGACTTCGTTATCGCGGCGCACGCAACCGGCCTAAGCTCTTGGCGTATCGTTACCGCGCATTTGCTGCCAAATGCGATGGCGCCGGTTTTAGTGTCGGCAACGGTTGGCGTTGCGAGTGCGATTTTGACTGAGTCTGCACTGAGCTTTCTGGGTTTTGGCGTACAGCCCCCGGATGCGACCTGGGGCAATATTCTGGCCGACGGAAAAACTTTTATTTTTGACGCGCCGTGGCTGTTCTTCGTTCCTGGGGTGGCAATATTGCTGGTTGTACTGGCATTCAATTTAGTCGGGGAAGGGCTTAGAGAGGCGCTTGACCCACGCCGTGCCGAACGTTGATGAATGCAACTGATAGCGGCTTTGATTTGGCCGGCCTGTGCGTCGATGTTGCGCCGCAGCGGCCGCGCGGCGCTACCTCAGTGAACATCATCGACAAGGTGTCTTTACGGCCAGTGCGTTCGCGCACTACCGCGATCGTAGGTGAATCGGGCTGCGGCAAGTCACTGATGGCGTTGGCGCTGATGGGCTTAGTCGATGCACCACTACAAGTGCGCAGCGGTACCTTGCGTGTGGGTGATCGAACCTTCGCGTTGTCAGATAAAGATGCGGTGCGCCCTTTACGTGGCGATCAATTGGCGATGGTGTTCCAAGAGCCGATGAGCGCGTTGAATCCAGTATTCACCATCGGCGAGCAGATTGTAGAGGCGATTGTCACACACGCTGAGGTCGGTGCCGCGGCTGCACGCGTCGATGCCGTAGGCTGGCTGAAACGCGTTGGTTTGCCCGACCCACAGCGCGCGTTCGATAAATTTCCACATGAACTCTCCGGCGGCATGAAACAGCGAGCGATGATTGCGATGGCACTCGCGCCGAAGCCGGATGTGTTGATCGCAGATGAGCCGACAACCGCATTGGATGTAACTGTGCAAGGCCAAGTGTTGCGGCTGCTCGGTTCATTGCAAGCTGAGATTGGCTTGACGGTGCTCTTGATTACGCATGACCTGGCGCTGGTGGCACGGCACGCACAACATGTCGCGATTATGTATGCGGGGCGTATTGTTGAGACTGCATCGGTGCGCCAATTGTTTGCGAATCCACAACACCCCTACACCCGCGCGTTATTGAAGTGCATGCCCGCGCGCGCGCGCCGCGGCGAGCCGCTTGCGACCATCAGCGGTGCAGTGCCGAACCCTAATGGCTTTGTGGCGGGTTGTCGTTTTGCACCTCGCTGCGAATTCGTTACTGAGGCTTGTGCCACTGTTCCACCAGCCTCGCAGGTCGAGGACGAGCACCTCGTGTATTGCTGGAACGTAGGACTATGACCGACGTTTCCATTACCCATGCAAATCCTGAAGTTGACCGTGCACCAGCCGCGATCTTGGAAATTGAAGACCTAGTAGTGAAATATCCGCTGCGGGTCGGTTGGTTTGGCCGCGCCAACCAGTACGTTTACGCGGTGCGTGGCGTTTCGCTGAGTGTGAATGCTGGTCAAACGGTTGCCCTGGTAGGCGAGTCAGGGTGCGGCAAGACAAGCTTGGGCCGCGCCGCGCTGGGCCTAATAAAGTCTGCGGCAGGTCGGGTGCGATTTGGCGGCGAGCTCATTTCTGCGATGCCACGCGCGGCCATGCGGCCGCTAAGACCACGCATGCAAATGGTGTTTCAAGATCCCTTCAGTTGTTTGAACCCGCGCATGCCAGTCGCTACCATCGTCGGCGAAGCGCTGCTCGCACATGGTCGTTGCGGCAAGTCGCAATTGCACCAACGCGTGAATGACGTTCTCGCTCAGGTTGGCCTCGAAGCGCAGCACAAGAGCCGCTATCCGCACGAATTTTCCGGTGGTCAACGCCAACGCATCGGAATTGCTCGGGCGCTTGCGCTGGAACCGGAACTGATTGTCTGTGATGAGCCGGTGTCAGCGCTCGATGTCTCAGTTCAAGCGCAGATTCTAAATCTCTTGCAGGAGTTGCAAGACCGTCATGGTATCGCCTACCTATTTATCTCTCATGACCTCAATGTAGTGCGATACCTAGCCGATCGCGTGGCGGTTATGTATGCCGGAGAGATTGTTGAGCACGGTGATGCACAGGCGGTACTAGAGACTCCGGCACATCCGTACACGCGGGCGCTGGTGCGGGCGAACCCTGTGCCGGACCCAGATAGCCCTGACGAGTCGGTGGTTCTAGAAGGGGAAGTGCCGTCACTCACAGATGAGGTAATCGGCTGCGCGTTTCGGACTCGCTGCGCAGATGCGCATGCCGAGTGTGCGCTCACTGCACCAGCGCGAACGCGATTGGACAGCGGAGTGGAGGTGGCGTGCCACCTATATACGCGCCCGAACGGCTTGGCGAACGCGCAAAGCTCTTGAAGCCGGCACGCCGTCGCATGGCTGCTGGGGATTCTAGACGTGAAACCCTTGGGCGCTGCGCAGCAAGCCCGTGAGCCAATAGATCTGTGCGCCCAGTGCGGCCATCGGCAATATAAGCCAGAGTAAGTTGAGCCCCGCGAGCAGCAGGATCAAAAAGCAAAAATCTGCGCGCGCAAGCTCGCGAAACAAATAAATGAACATCTCTTTGAGGTTAGCGGGGGTTTGACCAAGGATCTCGACATTGGCATGGGCTTGTCCATCTGCATGCTGGGAATCGTCAACGACGCTCGGCTCGTGCGAGGTGTCGCGCAGGTCACGCGAAATTGCGAACGCGGAGTTGATGCTGCCACCTAGCGCTGCAGCAATGCCCAACCAAAACCAGAGCGGCTCAGCAAGCGCCGTGCTGGTGCCGACCCCCAGGCCTACGAACAGCGCGCTATGGACTAGCCAGTCAACCACAGTGTCGTAGACGCGTCCGAAGTGTGTAGCCTGCGCAGTTAAACGTGCGAGCTCGCCATCGCAGTTATCGAGCACGTAAGACATTAACAGCAAGATTGCCCCACACCAGTCACCGCTTGCGCTGCCGAACGAAAACGACCAGGCGGCGACCAGACCGATAATGAGTGCCACCGAAGTGACCGCGTTCGGGTTTATGTTGAGGCGTGCCAAAACCGGAGTAATTGGTGCACTCAAATGACGTACGAGCGGCAGTAGTGGTCTGGGCTGGGTCGTCACGGATTCAAGCACGAGGTAGATACATTGAGTCAGAGTTGGCTAAAACCGGAATGGGCGGTGTGTTCGCTTGATTGATGAGCTTGTGAGCTTGGCTGGAGGCAGCTTAGCCGGTGGCCTGGTTGGTCGCTTCGAGCAGGCGCCGCAGACTCGCTACAGAGCGCGTGTCCATCGCGTCAATTTCGTCAGGCGTGGTGATCCCGCCGTCAAGCACATGCACCTTAAAACCGAATCCGCCCATCAAGAATGCACCGGCGGCACTGCGGGTTCCGTCATCACAATAAACGACGTATTCCTGGGCTCGGTCCAGCTTGGACATGCGCATTCTGAGCATGCCTAAGGGAACGTTTATAGCGTGTTCGAGTCCGTCCGCTTTGAATTCATCGGGAAAGCGCACGTCCAACCACTGTGCGCCCGCGCTTGCGAGCGTCTCAGCGGCAACCCAGTCCAGTCGATGCAGGGTTGGTTCTAGGATGAGTTCTTCGAACGCAGCCTTCGACAGGCGCATAACGCGCCCCTCGGTTAGCATACTGACGGTCGCATTGCGTGGTAGACCGGCGACCAATGCTTCCTCGCCGAAACTGACCCCTGGTGCCAGCTCAGCCAGCATTACCGGCGGCTCACCTTCGCGCGCTTGTCGAATAACGCGCGCCCTTCCACGGCTCAAGAAGTAGAAGTAGTCGCCTATCTCGCCTTGTTTGACGATCGCGTCGCCACGCTCAAGCGTGACCGACTCCATGGTCGCCATAATGCGCTGGATGTTTGTAACTGACAGCCTGCTATATAGCGGCGAGCGCAACAGCATGGTCATCCAATCGTCAGCGCTATCGTCGGAATCATCGAGTTCAGTTAAGGCAATGCCTTCGTGTACCTCGTTGGTGGGTCCGACGCTTTGCATCAGCTCACGTGGCACCGGTAATAGGCCTTCAGGGGTCAGAGTGCGAACCGATAAGGTACGTGGCTGGTGTTCCGCCAGCGGCTGGGAGGCGATATCGCTGCCCGCCACAGTTTCCTTTTCACGCTGCCCACCCGATAGTGTTTCTACGCTGCCTTTGATCAAGTAAACACAGAAACGATCGCGGTCACCCTCACGGTATACAAGCTGCCCGGTATCCATGCGTACAAGTGTCGCTGCGGCGACAATTTCCGCCTGCTTAGCATCACTACACTCTGAGATCGGGTGCAGGCGTTTGGCTAGTTGCGCCAGTACATTAGGTTGCGCCATCGAGCTACTGCTGACTTAAGGCGATATTTCGTTAGTTTCAAGGATAGGCATGTTGGGGACAAAAGCAACGCCTGAACCGGTGCGTTTTATGGAAAAGTTCGAAGCGCGCTCGAGTTAGGAGGCCAAGCGCGGCGCCGCCGAGTGTCTCGGCAGGCCTGTTTGCGCGCTGTGTTGGTGCATCACTGTGCCGGCGGATCAATGCGCGTAAGTTGGGTCCAAGGCATATCTGCCATCATCAAGACGGCCAAAGGTTTCACCTACAGACGGGTGCTCAACTGGGAGTCCAGTATCGTCTGTGAGTAAATTTTGTTCCGACACATAGGCCTCGTAATAGCCGTCATCGTTCTCAGCATAGAGGTGATAAAACGGCTGATCTTTGCGTGGCCGCATGTGCTCCGGAATAGACTGGTACCACTCTTCGGTGTTGTTAAACTCAGGGTCTACGTCATAGATCACGCCACGGAACGGGAACAGTCGATGTTTGACGACTTGCCCGATAGCAAATTTGGCAGACAAAGATTCGTAACTAGACATCATATTCTCGGACCAAGGAAGGTGAAGTGGGTGCGCGCATCCCTAAACAAGCACGTTGTGCTTATCTGCGCGGTGCGGGTTCGCTGCGGTACACGTGCGTGCTGATGCAGGCGCAGGCTACATCACAGTTTTTTGCGAACGCTAGCCAAGCTCGCTGATCGTAGCTGGCCTTGCAGTGATATCACAAGTCTTAACACGGCTTGGCAAGCGCTCGTCGCGAACGGTAAGTGTCTCCAGAACGCTGCCGAGCATAAGTTAATAGGCTGCGTCTATTATAGTGATGGATATGGTTGATTGGAGTGATTAGTTCAGCAAGCCTAGAATCCCC
>Ga0055584_100001958_pt1 | contig 20218 bp, 17 predicted proteins | sample OSDHelmetaG_FD_58716 | JGI IMG/M metagenome (GOLD analysis project Ga0055584, IMG submission 58716) | Pelagic marine sediment microbial communities from the LTER site Helgoland, North Sea, for post-phytoplankton bloom and carbon turnover... | ecosystem: Environmental > Aquatic > Marine >...
AAGCATACGGCCAACAGCGATAATAAGATTAAGGGTTTTATAGATATATTTTTCATTTTATATGTATTTAATTGTTATTTACTCCACCACACTTTTTCACCAATACCACCAGCTGGTTGAGATGGTGTATTCGTATTTCTTGAAACTTCAACGTCTGGGAATAACAATCTCTTAGGTCCCTTACCTGCTGGTAAAACAGACCCGATAGAAATAGTTAGTTCTCCTGGAGCACCAACGCCAGCAGCGTATTTTGGATAGCCAGTTCTGTTAATTTCAAAGAATGCTTCTAGGTTTTGGCTGTTACACATCGCAACCCATTTTTGAAGCATGATTTGTTCCCATTGTTGATCCATAGTTCCACCGGCATTCCATTCGTAAACACCACCAGTACCATAGTAACCTGAAGCACCTCCAACACCTAACATGTTGAAAGATGCATCGATTCCAGCTTCATATGCTTCTTTAGCACCTGCACCACCGTTAAAACGAAGATTGGCTTCAGCGATTAAGAAATTTACCTCTGCTAACGTGAAGAAATATATAGGCGTAGTGGCCTCCATATTCGGAGTTGCTAAGTCGCCAAAACTGATATCGCGATTTGCGAAATCACCTTGCTCTTTTGCAACCCATTGTCCAGTACCACCTTGAACCAATAATGCGTCAATTCTGTCGTCACTATTGTCCACTAGGTATTTAACAATTGAATTACTCGCAGCTTGATTTACACCACCAAGTCTATCTACTTGTATTTCGTAGTACGGGTTACGTTTGTTCTGCTCATCTGCAAACGTTGTCATCATGGCATCTTGCATGATGAAATTGTTGGCAGCGATCAAAGCTTTTATAGCTGCTTGATCACCTTGAGGTGTTGCAGATTGACGCATATGAATACGAAGCTTCAAAGTATTGGCGAAACCAATCCATTGAGCCATGTTTCCACCGAAAACCAAATCATCTCCTCCTGGTGTAGTTCCTGGAGAACTTGCTTGATAGGCCAAGGCATCATCAATTGAACTTAATAAACTTGTATAAACAGCGTTTCCTTTGTCCCAAGTTGGAGAGAATTTTCCATCCAACCCGCCTAAAGCGTCAGAATAAGGGATTTCATTGTATAGATCGGCGAGGAAGTGATAACCGTACGCTTGAACAAGCGTTGCAATTAAGTAATAGTTTCCTTCTCCACCTTCTTGTGCTTTTGTACGGATGGTCTCTAAATCGTTGATTCCACCTGCATAAATGTCAGTCCATTCTCTATCGAAGAAGTCAGATGTGATGTTGTACTCATCGATGTCTTCATATTGACCTGCGTCAGGACTTTGCGTATAATATTGAGACCAAAACCCACCTAGGTTGTGGTAAGAACCTCCTACCTGGATACCCACTGAGGCTATACCAACTGGAAGAATTAGATCTAACGTTGCGTCTGTCGGATTGTTCGGATCATCATTAATGTCTAGATAGTCCTTGCAACCTCCCAATAACAATAGAGCTGCTATTGCAATTGTGTTGTATTTATTTAAAAACTTTTTCATTCTATTTAACATTAAAAATTAGCTCTAAGAGCGATTGAAATTGAACGTGCCGTTGGGTTTGCACTAAATTCTCCAAAACCTGCTGCTACACCAGTACCGAAAGACGTTACTTCAGGATCAATGAACTGATTGTCTGTAGGTGTAAATAACAATAGGTTTCTACCAACAACACTAACCGTCATGTTGTATGCTTTTACTTTATCTGCATACTTCGCTGGAATGTTGTAGCTAATTACTAGATCACGAAGTTTAATGAACGACTGATCGATTACGTTTTGTCTGTCAAAAGCAACTGCTCTGTGGTAATCATCCATGTGTGCTGGATCTACTGCAGTTAAGTTTTCAGTATAGCTAAATGTTCCGTCTCCGTTGTCGATTTCATTAACAGAACCAGGAACGATGAATGGCTTACGGTTGTTGTAAGTAGTTTTTACACTGTTACCAGTAAAGTGACTGATGTCTGAAGTTCTTGAGAACATCAATCCACCTTTTCTAATGTCAAAGTTGAAGCCTAAGCCAAAACCTTTCCAAGTGAAGTTGTTAGAGAATCCCATGATGTAATCATATTGTGAGTTACCATAGTATTCTTTTTCTGTTGAGGCAACAGGTACTCCGTTTGCGTCTACAACAGTTTTTTCTTCACCATTCACCATAACAGTTTTAGCAACGCTACCTTCAAATACACCAATTGGTTCACCTTCTACTGCAAAATATCCAACAGTTGAAAGACCTCCAAGTGAGAATTTATCAACTCCATCAGCCAATGAAACTACCTTGTTTCTGTTGTTAGTGAAGTTAAATGAAGACGTCCAGTTGAAACCACTTCTCTTATCTGACTTAATGATTCTACCTGTGATTAAAAGCTCTAAACCTTTGTTTTCAACTTCCGCAACGTTGGCATATTGACTTGAATAACCAGATGCTGGAGATAATGGCACAACAAAGATTTGGTCTTTTGTATTACGCTTGTAGTAAGTTGCGTCGATGATTAACCTGTGGTTCAAGAACCTTAAATCACCACCAATTTCGATCTCAGTTGTAATCTCAGGCTGAAGACCTGGGTTACCTAATGTATTCCCAACTTCAAAACCGTTGATACCGCCTGGAATAGGGAATAGGTATTCTCTAAACGGCTGATCGATAGAACCTGCTACATAAACAGGCTTTGTAATGTACACGGGTGCGTCATTACCTGTTTGACCAATACCCACTCTTAACTTAGCAAAGTTTAATGTTTTCTGAGCTTGCTTAGATAAGAATTCAGAGAAGATCCAACTTAAGTTAGCTGATGGATACGTAAATGTATTGCTTTCTTGTGGTAGGGTAGAAGAGGCATCTCTTCGTATACCTAAGTTTAAGAACATGTAGCCTTTGTAATCAAATGTACCTTGCATGAAGGTACCAATTAAACGACGTGTTGTGTTGGATTGGTTTACAATTGGAGTAGATGAACTGTTTTTCAAGTTGTAGAATCCAGCAATGTCTAATCCTGTAACACTAGAGTATAAAGCGCTAGTGGTTCTTTCGTTTACGTTAAGTCCAACAAAGCCGTTAAAGCTTAAGTCTTCGTTCAGCTTGTTTTCGTAGCTTAACAATACATCGTGGTTGAATTGGTTTGCATTGTATTTATAATTACTTACAAATCCAGGGTCATCCACACTACCACTGTTTACACCTTCTGGTAATAAGATAGCTCTATAGATATCAGAATTTGAGAAGTTCAGATCATATCCAAAGCGATATAATAGGTTCCAGTGATTTTTAATTTTTGCCGTAGCCTGTACGTTACCAAACAACTTATCTGTATTAGACGTGTTGCTGTTTTCATTGATGCTGAAATATGGGTTGGTTACACCGTAAGCCGTAAAGTACGTTTCTACATCGTAGAACTTAGCATTGTAATCTTCCATGTCAGTGATTTTAATATCACCTGGAATTTGCATCAAGTTATTGATTACCGTTCCTCCTTGTCCTGTTGGTACGAAACTATTTTTTGTAGCAGCGTAATTCATAGAACTAGATAGGGTTAACCATCCTACTTTTCTAGACCCACGTAAGGCAATTGTATTTCTTTTGAAATTATCTACGTCTGTTGGCATGATACCATCTTGTTCGAAATTGGCAAATGACAAGTAGAAACTTGATTTGTCGTCACCTCCACTTAATGAGATGTGGTTGTTTCGCGCAACTCCTGTTTCGAAGAAGTTTTTCAAGTTGTCTTCAATTGGGTTGTAGGCTTTCAACAACTGAGAGTTGTCTACTACTCGACCCCATACTCTGTCTGAACCATCATATTCCGGTCCCCAAGATCCATTTTCATCTAACCAGTTGTTTCCGTCCCAACCTTGCCCAAACTGAGTTTGGAAGTTAGGCGCTCTCAGGATTCTTGAGAATGTGTAGTTGCCTGAGTACGATACACCAAATCTCTTCTTTTGACCTGGGGCAGCGAAACCTGATTTCTTAGTTGTAATAATGATTGCACCATTCGCCGCACGAGAACCGTAAAGAGCTGTTGCTGCTGAACCTTTCAAAATGTTCATTGATTCAACATCCTCTGGGTTTACTGCGTTGGCACTGTTACCGAAATCGTAACCAGCGTTTAACGCATCTCCTCCTCCTGATCCATCAGTAGAAGTTGAGTTGATACTCGCATTCGTCATAGGTACACCATCAATAACAAACAAAGGTTGGTTACCCTGTGTCATCGAACTGATACCACGAATAAGAATTCTAGTCGATGCTCCTGGATCCGTTGAACTCTGGGAGATGTTTACCCCAGCAACTTTTCCTTGTAAGGAGTTTAAGATGCTTCGTTCACCCGACTCAGTAAGCTCTTTGGCTTTTACTTGAGTCACGGAGAAACCAAGTGATTTTACCTCTTTCTTTACACCAATAGCTGTTACAACTGTTTCGCCTAAGTCAAGTAAGGCTTCAGTCATAGTGACGTTGACAACGTCGCTGGCTGTTAATGTTACGGTTTCAGTTTCGAAACCTACGAAAAGGAATTGGAGTTCATTTTTCCCAGCTGGCACTGTAATAGAATACTTTCCATCTGAGGTGGTTGCCGTTGCAACATCTGTGTCTGTAACCAAGACACTTACTCCTTCAAGAGGAATGTTGCCATCAAGTGTTGTTACTGTTCCGGAAACAGCTCTTTGACCATAGGAAAAGTGAGCTAAACACACAGCAGTAACAGCAAGTAGATACTTGTAAAGTTTTAATTTCATACTGTTATACTTAATTACACCGTGAATTAAACGTTAAATAAATATAAAGTCAACATTTCCATGACAATATTTCCAGATTAATATGATAAATTATAAGGCGAACAGTGCGTTTATGCAAGTATAGCGCGGCTTTTGACACTACATCCTCTTCAAAATTATTTTTTAAATAAAATTGCGTTTTTTTCTGAATAGGTAAATCTGTGCCGTTAATTGTAAAATAGGACAACACAGGAGACTTGTCGCAAGCGACTAAATCTTGCACTCATTTGTGCTAAATCGAAGATGTTTTTTGATATTTTAGAAAAATGATTCTTCCAGTCAGTAAATTCAGTTGATTGTGGAAACTACCAGTCTTTTTGATTATAGACATTAGCCATAAGAATGGATACAGTATTAACAACAGTAGAGACGTTGTTTGTCTCTTATCGTAAGAAAACGTTGCTCGCTTAAATCCACGTTTTACTGCCAAATAATCATACTGATCTAAAGTCAAAGAAGCTACGTGTTGTAGTCCATCGTAATTGGTGATTTCTAAAGGCTTAAAGCTATAAAAAAAACCGGTGAACATAAATCGAATCCGAGATTTTAGGCTCAATACATTAGGGGTAGAGATATATACAGATCCTCCTTGTTTTAGTATTCGGTTGGCTTCATTAAAGAAAACCTCATGATCTTGTATGTGCTCCATGATTTCCATGGCCACAATGGCATCGAATGAATTGTCATCATACGGAAGCTTTGCCGTAACATCTGCCTTTTTACATTCAACCTTATCATAATAGAAGATTTCTGGAAACAAGTCACACGCTGAAACGTCGTAACCATCTTCAAACAGTTTCTTGGTAAACGCGCCGTGTCCAGCACCGCAATCCAACACTTTAATCTTTTCACCCTTGGTGTTCTCAACAAAATATGGCCAAAACGCCTGGTGAATTCCTGGAATGGAAATGGGTACAACCTTGTCTTCTGACATTACAGTAAGTTTATTTGATCACCAGAGGTGAATGTTTTTCCTTTATCGTCTGTCTTTTTTTCTGACTTCTCCTCGACCTGCTCATCAGAATCTTTAGGCGTCTCAGTTACAGTTGTTGTTGTATCTTCTTTGGTCTCGGCCACTTCTTCATTTGATTCAATCACTAAGCCATTTTCTGGCTCTTCAACCTCTTCAACTGGAACCTCGACATCAGACAGTTTTACAAATTGGTCATACGTTAATTTATTACCAGTCGATTTCCAACCTTTTGTGTCAATGAAGTCTCTTAAAACAATGTCTTCTTCCTGTTTTTCCTTTTTGTCATTCTTTGTTACCAAGTGAATTGTAGCATTCGGCTTGGTTGACGCATAAACAAGATTTGAATTACGACCTTCATTAATGAAGTAGAATTTCTTCCCGACTGTACTCGTCTCTATTAGGAAACGTTTGACATAATGTGTTTTTTGCTTGGCATCATAATGCACAGCGGAAATCACCTTGTTAGGATTAAATTTCTCAATAACCATCACGTCTTTAGGGTCATAATGGTTGGTGAGTTCATGACTGGTTAACTGATAATCGCCAGAGTGATAGATTACTAGAATCAAGTCATCTGTTTGGAAACTACCCAACAATACACCTCTTTCATCCACGTTTAACCTTCCAATGGCAGATTCGTACCAAATGTCTCGCCCGCCAATAGTCGACTTTCCTTTTTGTTTTAATTCAACCTTGCGTAAACGATATTTACTAACCGTATTCCCTTGAGAACCACGGCCTTTAATCGCCAACTCAGAAAAATCGAAGTCAAATACCTTTTTACGGGCTTTTGCCAATCCGTGTAAATACACAGTGACTAACTCAGCTTCACCATTTGGGTTTGCACTAAAGTATTGCACCTTCGATTGGTCGTTTTTGCCCACATTATAGGGTTTGTCTCTAGTAATGGAGTTTACATTGAAACGTTTTGCGAATGTTTTGTTGGTCTTACCGTCGGTATAGACACAGTTGTACACCTTTCGATCATCGCCTTTTCTCCAAACGGATACATGAATGATGTTTTTACCAAAAAACGCTTTGGCAGACACCTTGCTTACGGTATAATTTCCATCAGCGGTAAATACAATGATGTCGTCGATATCTGAACAATCGCTGATATACGTGTCTTTCTTTAAGCCAGTCCCAACGAAACCTTCATCAAGGTTGGCATATAGCTTTTCGTTTGCCACGGCCACTACGGCAGCCTGGATATCCCCAAATTGTCGCTCCTCAGTTAATCGTTCTTTTCCCTTACCATATTTCTTCAGTAGGTTTTGGAAATAGGCGATGGCATAGTCTGTTAAATTCTCAAGGTGGTGATTGACTTCTGCCAATTCATCTTCAATACCTTTTAATATTTCGTCCGCCTTGAATGAATCGAACTTACTAATTCGCTTAATCTTTATCTCTGTTAAGCGAACGATGTCATCTTGAGTTACCTCTCGTTTTAATAATTTCTTAAAAGGTTCAAGCCCTTTGTCAATAGCCGAAAGAACGCCTTCCCAAGTTGTTTCTTCTTCGATGTCGCGGTAGATTCTTTCCTCAATGAATATTTTCTCTAACGAGCTAAAATGCCATTTCTCTTCTAACTCTCCACGTTTTATTTCAAGCTCCTGTCGCAACAGGTCTAGTGTGTTTTCGGTGTTTATCCTTAGAATTTCATCGACTGACAAGAAGTGTGGCTTGTTGTCGACAATCACACAGGCATTCGGACTAATAGATACCTCACAATTGGTAAAGGCATATAAGGCATCAATCGTTTTGTCTGCAGAGATACCAGGAGCCAAATGAACTTCAATCTCTAACTCCTTAGCGGTATTGTCTACCACTTTTTTGATTTTTATTTTACCCTTATCATTTGCTTTGATGATGCTGTCAATGACTGACGTAGTTGTCTGACCATAAGGGATTTCTTGAATCAGAATGGTCTTTTTATCTTGCTCTGCAATGCGGGCACGTACTTTGATTTTTCCACCACGCTGACCAGAATTGTAATCTGAGAAATCGGCCAAACCACCTGTCGGGAAATCTGGTAAAAGCTTAGTGGTTTTGCCTTTTAGTACAGCAATACTGCCGTTTATCAACTCAATAAAGTTGTGCGGCATTATTTTAGTCGACAAGCCTACAGCAATTCCTTCTACACCTTGAGCGAGTAGGAGAGGGAATTTCATTGGCAACGTAATCGGCTCATTTTTTCGACCGTCGTACGACTTCTGCCAGTTCGTTGTTTGTTTGTTAAAGGCGACTTCTAATGCAAATTTGGTAAGTCTTGCTTCTATATATCGTGGCGCCGCAGCTCGGTCGCCTGTTCGGATGTCGCCCCAGTTACCTTGGGTGTCGATGAGTAAATCTTTCTGACCTAGGTTGACTATGGCATCCCCAATTGACGCATCACCGTGAGGGTGGTATTGCATGGTGTTACCAATGATGTTCGCTACTTTGTTGTACCGACCATCATCCATTTCCTTCATGCTATGCAGAATCCGTCGCTGAACCGGCTTTAAGCCATCTTCAATGTTCGGAACTGCCCGTTCAAGTATTACATATGAGGCGTAGTCGAGGAACCAATCTTTGTACATGCCTTTAAGCGCACGTTCAGTTGCTTCCTCCTTCCCTGGTTGATTCTCTAAATTATTCTCTTCTGACATTTTCTTCTAATCGTATCACAATGCGGTTAAGCTGCCTGCATTTCGTCTTCCAACGTGTCTAATTCAATCTTTAAATTTTCGATGATAAAGTCCTGTCTTTCAGGTGTGTTCTTGCCCATAAAGTATTCTAACAACTTTGGAATAGAGGTTTCTTCATTTAAGATGATAGGTTCTAATCGAATGTTCTCACCAATGAAATTCCCAAACTCGTCTGGCGATATTTCACCCAAACCTTTAAATCGTGTTATTTCAGGATTCGACAGTTTGTTGATCGCATCCACACGCTCCTGATCACTATAACAGTAAATGGTTTCTTTTTTGTTCCGTACCCTAAACAAAGGTGTATCCAAGATGTACACATGTCCATCTCGCACTAAGTCAGGAAAGAACTGCAAAAAGAAGGTCAACATCAGCAATCGAATGTGCATGCCATCGACGTCGGCATCAGTTGCTATAACAACATTGTTGTATCGTAAGTTTTCAAGTCCTTCTTCAATATTGAGGGCGTGCTGTAACAAATTAAATTCTTCATTTTCATACACCACTTTCTTACTCAAACCATAACAGTTCAGTGGCTTTCCACGTAAACTAAAAACGGCCTGTGTGTCCACGCGCCGACTCTTAGTAATAGAACCACTGGCGGAATCTCCCTCTGTTATAAACAAGGTGGTGTCTAACCGAGCTTCTTTAGACATGTCGTCTAAATGCACCTTGCAATCTCTAAGTTTCTTGTTGTGTAAATTGGCTTTTTTAGCACGCTCTTTCGCAATTTTACGTACACCTGCCATGTCCTTGCGTTCTCTCTCAGACTGCTGAATACGCTTGAGTACTGCCTCTGCCGTTTTGGGGTTTCTGTGGAGATAGTTGTCAAGAGCTGTTTTGATAAAATCACCGATAAACGCCTTAATACTAGGGCCATTAGGTCCGATGTCAGTACTTCCTAGTTTCGTTTTTGTTTGTGATTCGAATACAGGCTCTTGCACCCGAACACTGATCGCTGTTACGATTGAAGCACGTATATCACTTGGTTCAAAGTTCTTTCCATAAAAATCACGGAGTGTGCGCACCAAGCTTTCTTTATACGCGTTTAAATGCGTTCCACCTTGAGTAGTATGCTGACCGTTAACAAAACTGTAATAGTCTTCACCGTAATGACTGTCATGAGTTAAAGCCAGTTCAATATCGTCACCTTTTAAATGTATGATTGGGTAACGTAATTGATCTTCGTTTGACTTTCTTGTCAATAAATCTAAGAGACCATTTTTTGAAAAGTATTTTTTGCCGTTGAAGAATATACTGAGACCAGCGTTTAGGTATACGTAGTTCCAGATTTGATTTTCGACAAAATCATTAATGAACTTGTAGTTCTTAAACACCCCAGAGTCTGCTGTAAACGAAGTGAATGTGCCATTAGGCTCGTCAGTCTTTATGTCTTCTTCATTGGTAAGAACACCATATTCGAAGTCCACCAATTTCGACATGCCATCACGAAACGACTGAACCCTAAAGTTTTCGGACAGTGCGTTTACTGCTTTGGTTCCCACACCGTTTAGTCCAACTGATTTTTGAAACGCTTTGGAGTCGTATTTACCACCGGTATTAATTTTTGAGACACAGTCAATCACCTTACCCAATGGAATACCACGGCCATAATCCCGGATGCGCACTTGCTTTTGATCGATTTCGATTTCAATTTTATTGCCATTTCCCATGACAAACTCATCAATTGAGTTGTCAAGAATTTCTTTTAGCAATACATAAATACCATCGTCGGAAGCAGCACCATTCCCTAATTTACCGATGTACATCCCTGGACGTAACCGTATGTGTTCACGCCAGTCAAGGGACTTAATACTGTCTTCGTTATAGATAATGTTTTCAGCCAAAATATTAGGATTAATACAACTTCCGAAAATAGAAATATGGTGTTGTAATGTAGTGTGGATAGTGCGTTACTTATAAACAAGTTGTGCAACAACCGCAAGGCGGTTGTTCAACGAAAAGTGAAAAACGAAAAGTGAAAAATGGATTTTAGTGAATAGTGAAAAACTAATAGTGAAAAATTAAGGTAATTTTTTGGCTAAAGTTCATTTGAATACCTTTTGTAAGTTCCAATGCCAATCTACTTCATTTTGGATTTCATAGATACTACAACATCGAACAATACTGTTCACTTTTCATTTTTAGTTTTTCACTGAAAGGAATCGTTTTTCACTAAAACCGATTCCTTTTCCAAGTTTTTCTTCAACGTATTAATACTAGACACAAGCATTTTAATGATTTCAGTGCAATCATTTAATACAGAGTCGAAAATTGGTTTATCAATGTACTTAGTTTCATGCAACAGTTTTAACCAGTATTTCGTTTCATTAGCTTCTTTTAATGCAATCGACATTTTATGAATAAAATCTGCACGACTCTGGCCAAATTCTGCTTCTGAAACTAGGGCGCCTACTGCCGTTCCTGATCGTAACAACTGTTTGCTGAGTACAAACTCTTTGTGTTTGGATTGTATTTCTCTTACCTGGTTTACAACGGTTTTTACAAACACAAAGCTTTTCTCTTGCAGGACGGAGTTTTTGGTATAATGCATAGACGTATAAAAATTTAAGTATTGTAAAGAAAATGCCAAAACATTGACCTTTTTTAACCTTTCTCCTTGTGCAAGACCGCATTCACCTAACGTTTCAACTTTTTAAAATACTTTTCACTATTCACTTTTAGTTTTTCACTAATTGAAGTTTCTTCAATTTTTTAAGCATCTTTGATTCACTATGAAAAGCGTACTTTTATTTCTTGCTGTTGTTTCATTTTCGTTTTTAGGTAGTGCCCAATCATGGACCAAACTCAATTCTGTGCCGGCTCGACTTACATTTCCAGTCGTAGATGTGATTGATGGTAACATCCACGTCGTTGGGGGAGGAGGAGTAAATGGTGCGACAGATTTGCATCTCAGGTACACTCCGAGTACTGATAAATGGGATACGTTAAAACCAGTGCCTTATTTGGCGCAACAACCTGGAGGTGGTACCATAAATGGCAAGCTTCATTATTTCGGTGGAGGATATCCTAATTCAGGCACTAGACTAGACAAACATTATGTGTATGATCCGAGCAAAGATGATTGGACGAAGCTACCTAATGTTCCTATTCCACGAGTGATTCACAAAACCGCCGTTCTTGGCGATAGCATATATGTTTTGAGCGGACAACCTGATAAAAAGCGTGTGGACGTCTATAATGCTGTAAACAATTCTTGGAACCAATACAATGATTTGCCTGATAACAACTTTTGGTATGCCGGCATAACCACGCATAACAACACCATCTACCGTTTTGGAGGAGGTGGCAGTATTGCGGCAACTGATGCCGCACACAAGTACGACGCATCCAAAGATGCGTGGTCTAGTTTAAATACCTTGCCTAAGACCATCCATGCACCTGATGCGGAAACTTTGGGAGATTCTATATTTATTACAGGAGGATATACAAGCGGTAGGTATTTGTCTGGTGTTTGGATATACGATATTGCAAAGAATACCTATTCACAAGGTCCGTTCTTAAACACCGAGCGTTCATACCACAATATGGTACGCTTTGGTGACTGTCTGTACGTTATTGGCGGAAATAATAATAGTAATCCCGACAGTACAGCGGTGAGTTTATTGAGATATTGCAGGGGAGAAGACTTCGCTAAAGTCGATGATCATAAGCTTATTGAAACTAAGATTAATATGAGTCAGTCGCCTACACAAATTCATATTGCTGCCACGAATACCTACAACGATGTCCTTGAAATAGAGATTAAAAACATATTGGGAATAACTGTTTACACTGGGACGTCACGTTTAAGTGATACTCAGTTGGAGAAGACCAAGGTGTTACCAACCAGTGGGACTTACATTTGCTATGTACGGCAAAGGAATCACGTTTCTAGGATGAAGATTGTACATTATTAAGACTAATTATAGACTAACAAACTCAGCAAACCATTTAAGGCACGGACGTGTTATTTTTGAAGAATAAATAGACAAATAAGAAATGATTTCAAAACTGGTAGAAAACGCATTAAACGACCAAATTAGAAAAGAAGCTCAGAGCTCGCAGTTTTATTTAGCCATGGCATCATGGGCAGAAACACAAGGTTTTAATGGGATAGCCATGTTTTTATATACCCATAGTGATGAAGAACGCCTTCATATGCTGAAGTTGGTAAAGTTTGTAAACGAGCGGGGAGGAGTTGCCATTATTCCAGCATTAGAAGCACCTCCAGTGGAGTTTAATTCAATCACCTATGTGTTTGAAGAACTTTTGAATCATGAAGTCATGGTTACTGAAAGCATCAACAATGTAGTTGACGTATGCTTAAAAGAAAAAGACTATACCACACACAACTTCATGCAGTGGTACGTCTCTGAACAAATTGAAGAAGAAGCACTTGCCAGAACCATTAACGACAAGCTCAAGATGATTGGCACGGATAAGGGTGGACTATACTTGTTTGACAGAGATTTGGAGACAATGGCTGCAGCACCTCCGAAGGTGTAAGGGTGAATGTTTGTGTGATAGAATTACAGAATGTCTGAATTGTCTAGACTCTGTGTTCTCCGTACCTCTGTGAATTTTGTGATAAAAAAGATATTATTATCCCACTAAACGTTAAAACGGAAGTGCATGATGTCGCCATCTTTTACAACGTACTCTTTTCCTTCCACTCTTAACTTACCTACTTCACGACACGCAGCTTCAGAACCGTGTTCGATAAAATCATCGTACGCCATGACTTCTGCACGGATGAATCCTTTTTCAAAGTCGGTATGGATAACACCAGCAGCTTGTGGTGCCTTCATGCCAATAGTAATAGTCCAAGCACGAACTTCTTTAACACCAGCAGTGAAATAAGTAGCATAGTTCAGTAAATGGTAAGCCGATTTAATTAATCGTCCAACACCACCCACTTCTAATCCCATTTCTTCTAAGAACATCACCTGATCTTCACGATCCATGGTTGCGATATCTGCCTCAATAGCTGCACTGATAAACAGTACTTCCGCGTTTTCGTCTATCGATTCAATTAGCTTTTTTGTGTGGTCGTTCCCAGTGATAACAGAGGCTTCGTCTACGTTACATACGTACATAACTGGCTTGTATGTGATCAGTTGAAACGTTTCCATGAGTTCGGCTTCGTCTGATTCTAACTTGAGGCTTCTAACAGACTTACCGTTTTCTAGATGCGCAATTGTTTTGGTAATCAAATCAACTTGACGAAGTGCAACTTTGTCACCCGCCTTAGCCACTTTATGTAGTTTTTGCAACCTGGCTTCGAGCGTTTCTAAGTCCTTCAACTGCAACTCAGTATCAATAATTTCCTTATCACGAACTGGGTCGATGCTTCCGTCAACGTGTACAATGTTTGGATCGTCGAAACAACGTACTACATGTATAATGGCATTGGTGTTTCGGATATTTCCCAAAAACTGGTTGCCTAATCCTTCCCCTTTACTAGCGCCTTTTACTAGTCCGGCTATGTCAACGATTTCAATGGTTGTAGGTAAAACACGTTCTGGTTTTACCAACGCTTCCAATTTCCACAAACGCTCATCTGGTACGGTTATCGTACCCACGTTTGGTTCAATGGTGCAAAATGGGAAGTTTGCGCTCTGTGCTTGCGCGTTGCTTAAACAATTGAAAAGTGTTGATTTTCCTACGTTGGGTAAGCCAACGATACCAGCCTGTAATGCCATTTATTAACTCTTAAAATAAGGCTGCAATTTTAGCGATAATTTTCAGGAAAATACCGACAACAATTACAGTTTAGCGATTTAGAACATCGCTGTTTTAATTCTTTTTAACGTATTCGGTGATAATTACGATTTGTTGGTCGTTTACCCGACCTTCAATATGATTTGTATTGTCCGCAACCAATTTAATATTCCTAACCGCAGTACCTCTTTTCGCTGTAAAGTTGGCCCCTTTAACGTTTAGGTTTTTGACTAGCGTTACACTGTCGCCACTTTTCAAAGGCGTGCCGTTGCAGTCTCTATGAATCACCTCACTTCCGTCGAGCACGCCTTGTTTGGCCCAGTTAAGTTCCTCTTCCTCCATATACATCATTTCGATAAGGTCAACCGGCCATCCTTCATTACGCAACTGATTAAGCATTCTCCAAGCAACTACCTTAACAACAGGAACTGCGCTCCACATGCTGTCATTCAAACATCTCCAGTGGTTTGGGTCCACTGTGGTATCGTCTTCGAGCTGCGTTTTGCACGTAGTACACACTGCTACACAGTTGTCTGGAAGACCTTCGGTACGTGGTGCAACTAAGTATGATGAAATCGTGTCTTCCGCTGCACATAATTCACATACACCGCCACTTCTTGTTGTTAAATCTTCTAATAAACTCATTGGGAATTCTGCTTCTTTCGTAATTAATGTGGCGAAAGTAATCAGAATAATCAAAGTGATTGGATTACAAAAGATAGAAGTTCGCTTAATTTGTGACAGATGATTCATCCAAAATATATCGCTGCCTTTGTTTTGGGAATAACTATCAGTTTTTCTTCTTGTCGGTTTTTAGAAGAAAAACAAAAGGAGTCTGACGATGCAATTGATAGCACATCATTGGTGCAGCAAATCATGGAAGGCCACATCGAGCCTAAAAACCATGAGGTATTTAAACACTTAATGCAAATGAAACATTTGCTGCCCAAACCTACGGTCATACCCAGAAACACAGTTGAAAGGGAGAACCCGGTTTCTGCGGGCATGAGCCTAACAGATCCATGTTATGATAACCCTAGAAAGAAACAAGTTATAAAAGCGTGTGATTATGCAAGTCCAAAAGTGCGCAACACATCAATACAAATTGCAGCAAATAATCCGGGTCCCTATAATATTGGTCAACTGTGTGATTTATTTGATTTTGCTTTAAAACGCTGGACGTATGTGAACGATCCTATTTTTATTGAGTATGTGGCAAAAGCTTCGGAAACCATCGAGCAGAATTACACTGGTGATTGTGACGATTTTGCGGTCTTACTTGGTTCCATGATTATGTCGATTGGTGGAGATATCCGATTGAATCATGCCTGGAATGACACCTCTGGTCATGCTTTCGTAGAGGCCAATTTGGGTAGGATAGACCTTGCCTCGACACGCGAATACTTGGAACAACGGTACAATTTAACTGATTTTGATGCGATTCATTATCGTATTGACAAGAAGACGCAAAACATTTGGCTCAATATGGATTGGTTTGCTCAACATCCAGGTGGGCGATATTTCGGGCATCACAGTGGCATCCGATTTTTTATTGCCTATCACCATTGCGAGTCATACACCATAGACCGATTTGGTATGACGCATGTGTATGAAAATTAAAGTATTAGGCGTCAGGAGTGCTGTGCGCAGGAACTTTCTTGAGCTGGATGAATCCAACAGCGTGTAACACCTTCATGATTAAATAGGTAGGGTCAATCTCAAACCAACGTACACCAAAGTTTGCATTGCTGCCATTTTTATGATGGTTGTTATGATAAGATTCTCCCATCATTAAGAAATCAAAAGGAAGTAAGTTCTTAGATGTGTCTTTTAGCTTGTAATTCACATACCCGTAAATATGTGCATACCAATTAATGATTACACCATGAATTGGCGCCATGAATAGGGCAATTGGTAGAAACAACCACTGCCACAACGAAGTAGCAAAGAAGGCAAAAAAGGTAATGTAAACAGCTGCCCACATGACTCTTGAAATTCTAGAACTTGCTAGTTTGTCGAACCACAACCACTGTGGTACATTTTTGGTGAACTTCTCATCGACGTTTACCAATTGTTGGTTAATGTCTTGATACGTATTTTTAGTTCGCCACATCATGGCAAATAGGTTCTTGTCGAACTTGGGTGAATGTGGGTCTTTTTCGGTATCGGCGTATGCATGATGCATGCGGTGCATAATGCCATATCCATAGGCGCTTAAATAGTTTGAGCCTTGAAACAACCAAGTCAGGAAAAACACAACTTTCTCAGCTGGTTTGGACATGGTAAACATCTGATGTGCAGAGTAACGGTGAAGAAAGAAGGTTTGAAAAAACAGACCACCGTACCACAAAATAATCATGAATATAATTACTGCCATTGCTTTTTTACTGTGCCGCAAAGGTATCTTTTTGACCCAGCGAACAAGAGGAAGTTTGTCTATAAATTTCTAGATTTAATCAACGCCCAAATACTTGTGGGTTTGCAAACCGATATGCCACTCTGGGTTGGCTAGAACAAAAGACACAATTTTATCGTGCATTTCTTCTCGTTTACTCCATTCGGGTTGTAGGTAAAGCAAACACTTTTCTGGAACGGTTTTTTGATGTGATGCTGCCCAATCGAAATCAGACTGATTGAACACGATGACTTTTAATTCATCAGCAATAGCGGCACTTTCTGGTAAAGGAGCTTTGAACTTTTTGGGACTGTACGTAATCCAATCAAAATTACCACGAATAGGATGTGCGCCTGATGTTTCTATGTGCACGCGCTTGCCAGTTGCTTTGATTGCGGTTGTTAGTTCAGTCAAATCATACATGGCAGGTTCCCCGCCCGTTATCACGACAATATTACAGCCATGCTTAGAAACCTCCAATGCCAACTCTTCAGGAGTAAACGTTGGATATCCCACTGCATCCCAACTATCTTTTACATCGCACCATACACAGCCAACATCACAGCCAGCAAGTCGGATAAAATAGGCTGCCTGTCCGGTGAATTTTCCCTCACCCTGGACTGTATAAAACTGCTCCATTACAGGCAGTTTCATATTAACTATTGAATTTTAATTGGTGTGATTTTAAGGTGTTTTGCATCAAGCCAATAATCGTCATTGGACCAACACCACCTGGAACAGGGGTAATATATCCAGCCACTTTTTCGGCTGATTCGAAGGCAACGTCTCCTTTTAGCACGTAGCCTCTAGGTGTATCGGCATCCACACGTGTTATTCCTACATCGATTACAGTAGCACCTGGTTTTACCATGTCGCCAGTCACAAATTCTGGAATTCCTAGAGCAACAATTAATATGTCAGCTGACTTGGTATAAGAGGGAAGGTCAACTGTTCTGCTATGACAAAGTGTTACCGTACAGTTTCCTGGGTTTCCACTTCTTGACATGAGTATACTCATTGGCCGACCAACAATGTTACTTCTACCAACAACCACACAATGCTTGCCGCTAGTTTCAATTTCGTAACGTTCTAATATTTGAATGATGCCGTATGGTGTTGCACTAATAAAGGTGTCTTGACCTTTGGTTAAACGACCAACACTCACATCGTGAAATCCATCAACGTCTTTAGCTGGGTTGATTGCCTGAGTAACTTTATGTTCAGAAATATGCTTCGGAAGTGGTAATTGAACAATTAGCCCGTCAATGCCATCGTCGTTATTGATTTCTTCAATTTTGGCCAAGACGTCAGCTTCTGAAGTATCTTCTGGTAGTCGGACAAGCGTAGAGCTAAATCCAACCTTCTCGCACGCCAATTCTTTGTTTTTGACGTAGGTTTTACTCGCACCATCTTCACCTACTAATATAGCAACGAGATGTGGTGGACGAAATCCTTTAGCCACAATGGCTTCAACGTCTTTTGCAATTTCTAATTTGATCTGGTCAGCGACCTCTTTTCCTTTCAATAACATAGCTGTCAATCTAATTTTGTTGGCAAAAGTAGGCATATCAATAAAACTACGTTTACTATTCTAGCGAATTAATAGGCTACTTTGTATGATTCACGGGTACGACACGTTATTAACATGATTAAACGAATTTTATATATATCGATACTTTGCTGCGGCGCCATATTTCTGATGACAGAAATGGGTTGTCGTAAGAATCAATTGGAACCTAAACCAAATGATGTCGGGTATGGATATTTCCCACTTGAGGTAGGGAATACATGGATTTATCAAGTCGACTCGATTCATTACGATGCCTTTGCGAAATCGATTGATACTTTCTCCTTTCTGGTAAAACAGGTTGTGGTGGATACCGTAGTTGACAACCAAGGTGTACGTTCAAGCATTGTGGAATTTTTTAGAACGGATTCATTAACGGGAGCATATAAACTAGACAGAACGTTGTCAAAAAGGATTGTGGATTTTAGAGCAGAGGTCATCGATTCAAATGTTCGAGTGATTAACCTCGTTTTTCCGCCAACCTTATACAAATATTGGGATGCAAACGCATACAATACCAAGTCGAAAAGTGAATATGAAATTCTTGAAGCCTTGGACAGTGAGCGAATTGGTACCGTTTTGTACAACAATGTGGTGCATGTCGTTCAGCGCGACGAAGCGTTTAAAACCTTGCGAAACTATGGCGTTGAGAAATACGCAAAAGGTTTTGGGATGGTATATGCCCATCAAATTTATTGGATAAAAAAGACGATTGGAGATTCAACAGAAATTCCAAACGGATATGACTATACGTATACTTTAAAGAAGTTTGATCAATAAACTTGCCATACGGTTAGGACTGATTGTTACATTAATTGTAATGATTGTTGCGTGCGACAAAGACGTGATCATATCTAAGTACAAAGGATTTGATGACGGATATGTAAGTATGCGGAGTGGTACTAGCTGGCTATATAAGGTCGACTCAACCTGCACCGAAACCAATAAGCCTGCAAATCTCTATACGTTTTACGTGAAAGAAACTGTTATAGACTCGGTAAAGCAAGGAAGTACAGTGACGTATTTGATCTCAAGCGAAAGAAGCGTAGCGTTAGATGGAAGTTTTGAGCCTTACGGAGAGTTTAGACTTATAGTTTCTGATGAACGAATCATCCATACAGGTTTTGATTACAAGATCATCGCGTTGAAAGCACCACTGTTTGTAAACAGTAAGTGGAACAACGTATACTTAGAATGTAATAATCAACAGTCGATGGTGGTGAACCGAATGGACGTAGATTATTTACATGGCAACGCTTATGAAGATGTGATAACAGTCAATCATTGCTTAGAATATCATTACGATATCCGTAAAAGTCATGAAAGTAGATACGCGAAGGAGGCTGGTCTCATTGAAGAAACCATTTACCGCGGGTTTTATAACCGTTTAGAGGGAAGAACAACAGGAACCACAATTACCAAATCATTACTTACTTATGCGTATTAGAATACTTATACTCGCTTTAGGTTTCATAGGTTGTCGAGATGTCGAAGACCCTGTAGACATAGGCTACGATTACTTCCCGTTAGACGTTGGATTTGAATGGGTCTATCAAGTAGATTCCATTTACCACGATGATTTCTCGCAAAACCAAAGTTCCGATACTTTTCGGTATTACAGGAAAGAAGTGATTATGGAAGAAGCAGACATCATTAGTCCAGAAAAGAGGTATAACGTTGACGTATTTTATAAAACCGATAGTACCAATTGGCAGTACAAGTCTTCTATGGTGGTGTATAAAAATGATTTACGAGCCGTACGGTCTATCAACAATAAATCTGTCATGCATTTGTTGTTTCCAGTTGCAGATAGAGTTTATTGGGACGCCAATCAACTCAATAGCGAAGGCCAAGATCGCTTCCGTTATATTGATGATGAAAAACATCGGTCCATGATGAAAGACTCCTTTTTAAACAATGTATTTGTACAGCAAGCCTTTGATACAACCATTATCGACGAAGACATCCGTTGGGAACTGTTTGCAGAAGGTGTTGGTTTGGTTGAAAAGCAGGCCGTTTCGCTTGAAAAGCAATTTGGTAAGAAGAAAGGTTTTGACTACCGCTGGAAATTAAT